>Ga0134075_10000091_pt1 | contig 21865 bp, 16 predicted proteins | sample 15_taG_18_FD_119775 | JGI IMG/M metagenome (GOLD analysis project Ga0134075, IMG submission 119775) | Grasslands soil microbial communities from the Angelo Coastal Reserve, California, USA - 15_D_Rain_40cm_5_09212015 | ecosystem: Environmental > Terrestrial > Soil > Grasslands ... | reverse complement strand
GAAAGAAATCCCCCTTCCCAACATCAACCGCACTAGCACCTTTCGCACCATATTCTAAGCGCATACGCCCCGACTCGAGGAACCCATAGAGATGCCTTTTTCCGTGATGACGCCAATCCGACACCGCTCCGCTAGCAATTGTAGTCTTTGAAACAATGACATACCGATGGATTGACTCAAACGCTTTCTCACGAACTATTCCTAGAGTCGAATAACCTGCCTTCAGCTCTGAGTTACGAACGACCTCAATTTCTTCCATGAAGTCTGAGCCCATCATTAGAGCTAAGACATTTGCTCGCAAAGACTCCGCCCAAAACCAGGAATCTTGGGCATCCTAGTGGAATGACCTTTTGAATCGGACAGAATTGACATGTTCGAACCTAAACTCGGCTGGTTTAAGGATGGGTTACTAACAATCTTAATGGATAGTTAGACAGGTCTAAGAAAAATCCGAAAGAACCAACGAGCATGACTCTTCTAGTCGTATCTAACAGACTGCCCTTCACAGTTAGCAGGCGCGACGAGAGGCTCGTCTTCCATGGGAGCCCAGGAGGACTTGTTTCGGGTCTAACCGCGTACCTAGACTGGGCGCGACAAAGCCCGTCCAGATCTGATTACTTGTGGATCGGCTGGCCCGGCATAGATATTGAAGAGAGTTTCGGGGAGCAGTTGAGATCAAAGGCTGCAAAACAAAAGGCATCCCCTGTCTTTCTCGACGCGGAGACCATGGAGAAGTTCTACCGTGGATTCTGCAACAGCACACTGTGGCCACTCTTCCACTATTTTCCCACATACGCCAAGTTCCGGGAAGAAGACTGGGTTCAGTATGTGAAGGTGAACGAGGCCTTTCGAGATTCGGTCCTGAAGCAGTACCACCCTAACGATACGGTCTGGGTCCACGACTATCACCTCATGCTTCTTCCTAGATTGTTGAGAGAGAAACTTCCAGACGTGTCGCTCGGGTTTTTCCTCCATACACCCTTTCCTTCGTACGACATCTTCCGAACGCTCCCAACCAAGTGGCGCAAAGAAATACTCGAAGGGATTCTTGGGGCGGATTTGATAGGATTCCATACAATAGACTACACACAGCACTTTCTCAGATGCATACTCCGAATTCTCGGCCAAGAACATAGCTTCGGCCAGGTCCTTATTGGTGGAGAAAGGACGATAAAAGTTGACACCTTTCCAATGGGTGTTGATTATCGCGAGATTCGTGGTGCAGCTGCGAGCGACGATATCCAGAAAGAGGGCCACGGGCTCCGCGAAAGACTTGGCAATCGAAAGATAATACTGTCCCAAGATAGGCTTGACTATACCAAAGGGATCAAGCATCGTCTAGAAGCTTACGCGATATTTCTGGAGCGGTACCCCCAATGGCAACGGAAGGTTGTCTTGGTGTTGTCAGTTGTGCCATCAAGACTAGGAGCAGAACATTACGATCAGATGAAGGAGGAGATCGACAAGCTGGTGGGCAACATCAATGGAAGATACGGGACCATTGACTGGACCCCTATAGTTTACCGGTACAGGTTCTTGCCTTATAATCAACTTTTGAGTCTTTTTTTGATCAGCGATGTTGCGTTAGTAACTCCTCTAAGAGATGGAATGAACCTTGTTGCCAAAGAATACATTGCTTCGAAAATAGACCAGAAAGGAGTCCTAATTCTCAGCGAGATGGCGGGGGCCTCCAGAGAGCTGGGCGAAGCTCTCATCATAAACCCTAACGATACATCTGAGATTGTTGATGCGATAAAGACCGCGCTTGAAATGTCGGAATCGGAACAAGCGCGTCGCAATCAGGCAATGCAGACCAGACTGGAGCGCTACGATGTCATCAAATGGGGGCAAGATTTCACCAAAAAACTGCACTCGATCAAACAAGAACAAAAGAAATTCAGTGCTAAGCTTCTCGATGCAGCAACCAGAGAGAAAATGATCAGAGATTATGTTACCTCACAAAATAGAATATTGTTCTTGGACTATGACGGGACACTATCGCCATTCAAGGCGCGTCCCGAAACAGCAGTTCCCGAAAAGACCCTCATAACAGTCCTCAATACGCTCTCAGAAGATCCACGAAATAACCTAGTGATAATCAGCGGACGAAATCGAAGCCTATTGCAAGAGTGGTTCGGCACCCTCAATATAGGAATCGTCGCTGAGCACGGAGCCTGGATCAGACAAAAAGACAAAGACTGGTCTCCAACGATAAAGGCTGAGAGCAACTGGAAAGAGAAAGTCAGACCCACCCTCCAAGGCTATGAAGACCGCTTACCAGGATCTCTCTTGGAGGAAAAGGAGTTCTCACTTGTCTGGCATTTCCGAGCGGCAGACCCAGAACTCGCGTACGTCCGATCAAAAGAACTTGCCGATGAACTGTCTTACTTCACTGAAAACACTGAGATCCAAGTATTACAGGGTAGTAAATCAGTCGAGGTGAGAAACGTTGGAATAAACAAGGGAATGGCCGCGAAACTACTGCTGTCAGAGAGCACCTTCGACTTCGTGCTAGCGATGGGCGATGATTGGGCTGACGAAGATCTTTTCGAAGCGATTCCGGATCAAGCATATTCAATCAAGGTAGGACTTGCCAAATCATATGCAAAGTTCAACCTGAGAAACCATAGGGAAGTTATCCAACTTCTCACTGATCTTTACAAGACTGGCAAGTCCTAGAACGCCTCCATATCCGGCGCGATCACTAGCCACCGATTCGGTTAGATAGAGCGCGGGCATAACGCATGAACCCGGTCTTTCGCCGTGCCTCTTCAAGACGAACAGATGCGGTAATCAAACCCATGTGAGTATAGGCTTGCGGAAAGTTCCCCAATGCCTCACCGGTTGCGGGATCAATTTCTTCCGAGTACAGCCCCAGATGATTACCCCGTTTCAATAACTGATTCAACAATCCCTCGGCCTCGCCCAACTTTCCCAGCCGTGTCAGGCAGTCCACCATCCAAAAGCTGCATACCGTGAAAGCTCCTTCCTTTCCCAGTTGCCCATCATCCGCGTTGTATCTGTAGACTAGATCGCCCTTGGAAAGCTCTTCTCGGATGTGCTGGATTGTCGAAGTCATTTTGGGATCCTTAGCTGGCAGGAACCCTACTAGTGGCATGAGGAGATTGGCGGCGTCGAGTTCGTCGCCGCCGAGAACCATTGTGAAAGCTTTCTTCTTGTTTGACCATCCATTGGAGAGAATCTCGCTCTTGATCTTCTTCTTAACGGGATCCCATCTGCGCCAGTCGTCGTCGTATCCCAGCTCTCTTGCTATCTTGATCGCACGGTCGAGAGCGACATAGCACCACACCTTCGCTTCCACAAACTGTCTAGCTTGACGCATCTCCCAAATTCCACTATCAGCTCTCTCCCATTCCGCTGCGGCCTGGTCCGCTGAATATTTCACAAGATTTTCGTACACTTGCTTAGTGGTCCACCCCAAAGCCCGGTGAAGATAATACATGGAATCAGCGAGGATTCCATAAATGTCCAACTGAATCTGTCTATAGGCGGCGTTTCCTATTCGTACAGGGCTTGAACGTCGATAGCCCTCAAGATGGTCCAGGGTAATCTCAGGGATCTCCCTCTCGCCGCCAATTCCCATCATTATCTGCAACTTCTCTTTCGAATGACGCCGAACGTTGATCATCCATCTTGTGTAGTCCAAGGCTTCCCTTGTGGCACCAGCCTCGCTCAATGCCCAGACTGAGAGTGCATTGTCTCTGATCCAAGAATATCGATAGTCCCAATTCCTCAACGCTCCAATACTCTCAGGTAGCGAAGTCGTGACAGCCGCCACCATGGCCCCGGTCGGAGCATACTGGAGCATTTTCAAGACGAGACAAGATCTTACGACGTGCGCGCGGTATGGTCCCTGATATTTTACGTGGCTAACCCATCGCTTCCAGAAGGATAGTGTCTTTGATAGCTTCCTGCTAGTCTCGTATTTCCCCGTGTGTGTTGGCGAGCTGTTTCCCCATTTGAGGACGAAGATAAGTCTCTGTCCTCTGGACAGCCGGAAATCGTTGACCAATTGGTCCTTGTCTGAGACAAGGAGCTTTAGGGAGGAAGCGAGACTAAGATGATGTCTTTGATTCCTTGCAATACATCCTTCCCTAGTCTCCATTATGATCGTCTTTCCCCGGGCATAATTGAAACGGGGTTGGAATGTGATTCTAAGCCCAGGATTACCATCTAGACAATCTACGACCCTGTGGATTTCCTGAAATCCCTTCAGCTCTCCCCTTTCCATGAAACAAGGCATGAAGTCGGTAAGCTTGATGCGTCCCTCTTGGGAATCGAAAGTAGTTGATAGAATGTTAGTTTCGCCCTCGTAGCTTTGCTTCGTCGTGAAATTCCCTGTAGGCGACAGACGGAATCTCCCCCCCTTTTTCGAGTCGAGCAGAGCGGCGAATACGCTTGGAGAGTCGAATCTTGGAGCACAATACCAGTCGATGGAACCGTCTAGTCCAACGAGCGCTGCCGAATGCATATCTCCGATTACTCCATAATCGCTGATGGGCTTGTATCCTCCTGCAGAATCCGGCCTATCAGACAAGAATCCTAGCCCTACTCCGACACGTCATGGTTCCGGCATCAAGGCTGTCTCAAAAGCGCTTCGATACTTGCGCGCGTAGAACTCTTGAGCTTAGGCGAAAGTTTTTGATCGCTATTTAAGAAATTGTACCGAGCTGGAAACGATTTGCAGCCCAAGAAGAAGTCGCAAGGAACCTTGCAGTTCAGATTCGGATCGATTGAACAAGTAGTACAACTCGATGCGAAGCCTCATGACGTTTTCGATGCTTTGCTAGACCCTGTCAAACACAGTGACTTCACAGGGTCCCCTGCAACCACTAGCAGAAGGACTGGCGCTAGATTCACTGCGTGGGACAGTTACATCTCAGGAAAGAACATCCGATTCGTCAAGGACAAGAAGATCGTCCAAGAATGGAAGACAACCGAATGGCCAAAGGGCTATCCACCTTCGAAACTAGAATTCACCCTTACCGCAAAGAATGGTAGAACAGAGCTTAAGATGGTTCATTCGAAGGTTCCCGCTGAACAGGTGGAAGACTATCGGAGAGGATGGTATGATTCCTACTGGAACCCTCTCAAGAAGTACCTTGGAAGGGCGAGACCTTAGCCGCTCTCACATGGCAATCGGGAAGATTAGGGAGAATAATGATCACGTTCACAAGGATGTAACGCGATGATCTCCCCTGAGTTAAGGCAAAGATTTGAAACGCTGCGGCAAAACATTGTTACTTCAGGCACTTCAGACACGTTCGAGATAAACAAGGCCGAAGTTAAACTCATCAAAGACCAACATTCAGAGGCAAGAGTCCGAGGCTTCAATGTAATTCAAGACGGGCCAGAGAGTATCGGAGGAACCGGCAAGGGCCCAACTCCAACCGACTATTACATCGCGTCGATCGGCTTCTGCGAGAACGCGATATTCGTCCGGAAAGCTAGTCTTGCGGGATTGTCCGTCGATTCGCTGGAGACGACCGTGACAGGGTCCTGGGACAGAAGAGGACTCTTCGAGATCGACAACGTCGCGCCATACTTCATTGGCATAACCGTTGAGACGAAGGTATCAACAAGGGATCCTGTTGAGCGTGTGGTTCAGGTGGCGAAGGAGACGCATCGAAGATGCCCGGTGCACGCTACGCTGGCACGCGCTACTGATCTTACTTTCAAACTGGTCGTGAACGGTCAGAGCGTCCAGATCTGAGCTCGTAGGCAGTATGTCCGCCCTAGGCGATCTGAGGCAATGACTTTGTTATCTCGTTGGCCAGTCGATCGTGTATCTTCAGCCTCTCGAGTGTCGCGTCAGCTCCAGCTAGCTTGTGTTCGCCGAAGAGCTTCTCGATTTCTCCGACGCGACCCACGCCTATGATCGAGATATACTGACGCATGTAGGCTGAGAGCGTTGCTGTCCCCTCGTACATCTTGTCAAGCTTCTCAATATTGTCCCTGAACCACTCCCAAGTCACAGCGTGCGCATCCGGGTTAGATGTCGCGAATTGGAGTAGCCCTCGTCCAATATCCTGTCGTTTTACGTTGCCTGCCATTGCGAAGGCCTGAACCTTTCGGACAAGGTCAGGCTGCTTGAAACTGGCGAGTCCCTCTAAGTATCTGAGCCGATCCTCGTCAGTGGTGCTCTTCTTGTAGTTGTCCAGAAGCCCGTCGTAGTCGTTCGAGGATCTTGCATGACCTACGATCACAGCTCGCTTCATGTCAGGCTCCACATTGGCCAAGTCCTTGAATTTTGCTCCGACCTCTCGTGCATAGGAATCATCCATCATGACAAGTCGCAAAGCAACAATTCCTTTTAGCAGCGAGCTGTTCTCGTCTCGCTTTCTTTCAAGGATTTTCAGCTGAGACCTATGATATCTTCGCGCGAGATCGACGGTCTTTGCCGGCACAATCAGAAATAGAGTTGTTAGCCGCTCCGAGGTTTCAAACGTAGGCAGATATTCTTCGTCACCGAAGAATCGCTCGAGAAGCTTCTGATACTCTTTCCAACTCATTCTGCCTGAGTTGAGGAAGGCCCAAGCATCGTTCGCGAGCCCGTACCGATCTAGCCCCGACAGTTTACTGGACCAGACGAGCTCCTGTAACTCGCGGCCGCGATAGTCTGTCCGGTAGAACCCCGTCCTATCTTCGTTCAACTTCAATGACTTTGGACTGGTAAGCTTGACTTCGGCCCTCTCTTTGTCTAGGAGGAGCTGTTGAGTCTTGCCGTCGACTGTTATCGTCACTGGAATAGGCCAGGTCTGCATCTCCCGCACTCCGGAGAACATGAATCTCTCCTGTTCCAAGAGTAGCTTGCCCTGAGAGAGCGATGCTTTGACAACCGGGTATCCTACCTTCTTGATCCATTCGTCCATGACGCGGCTGACGTCTAGACCGGACGCTTGCTGAAGATGGTTCCATAGATCGCGACCGGTGGCGTTGGAGTAACGAAACTGTTGCAGGTACTTGCTGACACCCTTCTGGAACTTGTCTGGACCTACGTATGCTTCAATCATTCTAAGGATACTAGCACCCTTGCCATAGCTGATCTCATCGAAGAGTTCCTCGATCTCTTCCGGAGAGCGGACCTTTGCCTCGATCGGATGTGTGCTGTTCAACCCATCTCGGGCCATCGCTCCGCCAGTGCTGTTCTTGACGAAGTCCTGCCAGATCTTCCATTGCGGAAAGGCCCAGTCAACTACCTTGTAAGCCATGAACGTGGCGAAGCTTTCGTTGAGCCAGAGGTCGTCCCACCACTTCATCGTCACCAAGTCGCCAAACCACATGTGAGCAATCTCGTGCGCGATTACCTCGGCGATGCTCTTCTTTGTCGAAGTGCTTGTATCCTTGTCAGCATGCAGCAAGATCTCTCGGAAAGTTATCGCTCCCCAGTTCTCCATTGCCCCATAAGCGAACTCGGGGACAGCGATCATGTGGAGCTTAGGCAAATCGTACGGAATGCCGAAGTATTTTTCGTAGAATTCTAAGGATTTCTGTGCCGCCTCGAAGGCGAGACCGGTCTTGATCTTGCCGTCGGGCCTTACGACGGAGGCGGCGTACAACTCTGTCTTGTTGTGGCGGCTCGTGTCCTCCTCGAACTTGCCGATTCCAAGATAAAGAAGATAGGTCGACATTTTAGGGGTTTTCTGGAAGCTGATAATCTTCTTGTTCCCCTCTTTCTTCTCGGACTCGAGGGGCATGTTGGAGATTACGGAGAGATCGCTTCTGGTCCGTACTGTGAGTTTGAAGTCTGCCTTGTAAGCCGGATGGTCCACGCATGGCAGGAGTCTGCGGGCGTGTGCGGCTTCGAAGTGTGTTGATAGAACATAGTTCTCGCCGTATGGAGCCTTGTAGAACCCCGTAAGACTCTCTGAAACCTTCCCTGAGTACTCAACCTCTAATAGACCTGAGATTCGGCCAGTCTGAATATCCACAACGTTTCCATGCTGCTTGAACGACACGTTTCGATTGTTTGCTTTGGCACTTGTAACTTTGAGGTCTACGGCGTCCAGCTTGACGTCTGCAGCCGAATCTATGTTGATCCCCACTCTGCCCGAGAATTTCAGAGATTCAAAGTCAACGTCAAGAAACAGATCGTATTCTTTGACCTGTTGGACATCAATGGGAGCTTGAGCAGTCACTTGCATGACAATCTATCCGAGGAATTTACGGTCGGGTACTTAAGGGCCATTGAAGAACATCAAGATCAGACGCCTTTCAAAGGAAAAGCTAAACAAACCTGCCCTTCACCGTCCACAAGCGAGCATCGAGAGTATGCACAAGTATCGGACAGACATGTACGAAGGAATGATAGCAGAAACTGTAGTGGTCCGTGGACACGGTGGTACGAATATCAACGCGTATTTCGCCCGGCCATTGGGCCCCGGACTCTTCCCGGGAGTTGTGTTGATCCATCATGCACCTGGATGGGATGAATGGTATCGTGAGACGACTCGCAAGTTCGCCCACCACGGCTACCTTGCAGTCAGCCCCAACATCTACTACCCGTTCGGCCAGGGTGCACCAGAGGACGTTGCTGCGAAAGTACGGGCAGCTGGAGGAGTGCCCGATGATGATGTTGTTGGGGACATCGCTGAGAGTCTAAGTTACCTGAAATCTCTCCCGCAGAGCAACGGCAAGGCGGGACTATTCGGCACCTGCTCAGGCGGAAGACAGGTGTTCCTTGTCGCTTGCAGAACAAAGGGCTTCGATGCCGCCGTCGACTGCTGGGGCGGAAGAGTAGTCATGTCGAAGCAAGAACTGACTGCCAAGTATCCCGTCGCACCAATAGACTATACGAAGGACTTGTCGTGTCCACTGCTTGGACTCTTTGGTGAAGAGGATCAGTTTCCGACTCCGCAGCAAGTTGAGCAACATGAGCAGGAGTTGAAGAAGTACGGGAAGACCTACGAGTTTCACATGTACCCGAAAGCCGGGCATGGTTTCTTCTATTACGACAGGGCAGCGTATCGACAAGAGCAAGCCGTAGATGGCTGGAACAAGTTGTTCGCATTCTTCGAAAAATATCTCGGAACTACCGACTAACCTTGTCAAGACACTTCCTCTCGCTATGGTGAGGACGAGAATTCATGTGTACAGGGATCGTTGAGAACGCAAAAGTCTCGGGCAGCGGCAAAGGTCCAGACGGTTGGTACCCTCTAGATCAAGCCAGCGTTTCCTATGACCATCCCGATCACGCTCAGTCCGGACGCGCCGTAATCATCGACTTCCTCAATGAAGCAGTTGGACCGAAAGCTAGAATCGCGGTCGAACTAACACCAGAATCTGCAAGAAACCTAGTGCATGCCATCCTAGCATCCCTCTCCAGGGGAGAGGGCGAAGGAGTACGGGCAAAGGACGAGCCACCGCAATGAGCGTTTTTCACGAGACGTTTTTCTAGAAAACCCCTCATCCTCATGGCTTTCCCACTAGACGCTCTTCGGCGGTGTAGTTGATGAAGGGTCCGCTCATCAGTGTACTGTTGCCGATTATCGCAATGTTTCCCTCTTGTGTTCTGATCAAGGTCGACCTCAGACCCACCCTGACAACTATGCCCTTTATCCCACTGTAGGAAATGACGTCGTTCAATCGAAGGGTCTTGTCCGAGAAGAGCAGGACCCCTGCAATAATATTTGAGAGTGTTGTCTGAAGAGCCAAGGAAATTGTCAGCCCTGCCAACCCTGTGACAGTCAGAGCTTGAAATTCGGAAGCGATCCCCGTAACTACCAGAACAGCGGCGACAGCGACAACAATCCATGCGATCCTAACTCCATCTCGGATGTTTCTGACGAGCTGTTTGGAGGCTCCTGCTCTTTTGGCGATCGCAGTGAGCCCTCGACGAAATAACTCGCCGACAATTGCCCAGAGGACGGTGACACTCCCGATTTGTATTAACAGCGTAAAGATATCAGACAGTTCTCATTCCTTCCGATACTCGCGTCTTAGTACGGTTCGAAAGCTTTGCCCCTAGGCCTCCTGGGGCGGTTTCAGCTTGTGAAAGATCCTGTAGAGCGCCAGGTCATAGCCAACCTTCATCGCACCCGCGATAACAAATGGAGATCCCAGCCATAGTGTGGCGATTGCGTAACCAGCAATTGAGGGACTAAAAGTCTGAGCGATGCTGCGGGAAACATTGGTGAACCCAGCAGCAGGGGTGCGATCATTCTCCGGCACCACACTCATCAGATATGATTGACGAGTAGGCACATCCATCTGAGAGAGGGATTGCCGAGAGAGAAGCAGACCAACAGCAATTGGAGCGGAAGAGACAAAGGGAATGATCGTCAATAAGAGATTCGAAGGGATATGTGTGTAGACCATGGTCTTGATCAAGCCTATCTGGCGAGCGATCCGTTCAGCAAACAAGAACGAGATTGCTGTTACCATCTGCGTACCGGCGAACAGCAATCCGAGCGAGCTGAGCTGCAGAGAATATTTCTCGTAGAAATAGTACGAGAGTATGCTTATGCCGATGAAGCCTCCACCAAACGAATCTAACGCGAACAAGGCTGAGAGTCTCCTTACAACTGGCTTCGAGGCCTCGGACAAGACGGTGATATTCTGGGATGCGGTCTTTTCCTTCTCGACCTTTTTTGAGAGCTTCGAGTAGAGATATGCTCCCAGTAATCCTGAGGCGAGATATGCCAGGAAGAGGGGGCGATATCCTGCTATACCGGGTCCGATGTATTGGGGTAGGCCGACCAGAAGGGCTCCCGCTGATGATGAGACGTATCCTACGAGATTGTAGACGCTAAACCCTAAGGTTCTCCGCCTGCTGTTCGATGCTCCCGGGAGAATCGCCTGTTCTAAGGTTAGAAATGGGCCAACCTCTCCGGCTCCGACAGTCATGTTGCCGAGGATACCGGCAGTTATTGGAGCCCACAATGAATCAGAGGAGAATAGAAGAACGCTAGCCAGTGCGTCAGTAAGAGCGAAGAAGATCAATGTCCGCTTACGGCCCAGACGATCAGCGAATACGCTCGCGACGAGAGTGTAGATCGCGCTCGAAGCGACGGTCAAGGCCAAGACCACGCCTATGAGAAAGGCGTCGAGACCTAGTTGGCTTAAGTAGACTGAAAACAGGACCCCTAGGAAACCGTAGGGTACGGTGCGCACCGCTTTCTCGATCAGGATAATTTTTCCGTCTTTGGCCATCCAGTCGAAAGGCATGCCGCGCTACCTTGCCTGTTATTCCAAGTCCCAGAACTGGATTCGTCTTATGATCGAGCGGATGTTTGTTTCTGGGTGGTCAGCCATTCAAGTTCCATGTGAATCTCGAATTTCTGGTTCTCCTTGGCGTAGAGAAACTTCAACCTGATTGGTTCAGTTGGAGAAATCCGCACAGGTGTTTCGGACTCGGGAAACAGCTTCTTGACATCGATTGATCTGCCGCGAAGGGATTCAGAAAGCCTTGTGAAAAATTCTGAGAGCTGATTTTTTCGGAGCTCGGTCTTGTGGTGGAATATCGACTGGTGTGTTTCCCTGTAGGTTTCGAGTATCTCGGTCATTCTCGTCCAATAGGCCATAGTGCTTGCGAGTTCACTACGGCCTGCATCTGTAAGCGCATAGTGTTTCCGGTCGGGCGCCTCTCCTCGAAACTCAACTCGGCTTGTAAGCATGTGATTCTTCTCCAGCTTCTCCAGGGCGGGATAGATGGTTCCAGCTTTCGGTTTCCAGTAGCCTGAGAACCTCTTCTCAAGTTCTCGAATGATCTCATAACCATACATCGGTTTCTCCGAAAGCAACAGGAGCAGCCAGAGCGACACTGCGCCAATCTTCATTCCATGGGGCATGAGCCTCGACAAGAATCGATCCTTCCGCTGCAGCAACGAGTGAGTTAGCCTTATATGCGTAGATGTTCTATCTATGTAGAACATCTATAGGTGCAAAATGAGATGAGATGGGTAACCCGAGAAAAAGCAAAGGTGGATAGGATAGCATGTCCCTGGCTGATCAAGAAGTTCGTGGATAAAAACCCCGAATTCCTCTTTGTCCCTCCCGAAAACATACCACAGGTGGTCAAGGAAACAGGTGCGATACCGTATGACGCCAAGGGAATAGAGTTGACGCACTACAAAGAAGACGGCAAGGAATACGTCAGCTTCGATGCTATCATCAAGAAGTACAAACTCAAGGATCCTGCGCTCTTGGAGCTGGCGAAGATAGTTAGAGGGGCAGACGCGAAAATTTCCGATGCCCCACCTGAATCAGCGGGTCTCGAAGCCATAGCACACGGCTTCCGAAACCTTGCGAAGGACGACTTTGACAACATGAGACTTCAGTTCCCTACGTATGATGCGCTCTACAAGTACTGTCAGCTCCAGGTCGAAGGAACGCAGAAACTCGAGTACAACGTTTCACAGCCCAGTCGGTAGGGTCTCGCATCACCCTTCGACATCGCGGATACATCGAACTCCCTCCAAATCAAGGAAAAGGGGGATTCGATCACGCGGCGGTCCATCTCAAATCCTCCACCCTCTACGTGGCTCACACATCGAACGATAGTGTAGACGTGATCGACTGCCGCCAAGACAAATACCTGAGATCGATTCCCAACCTAAGAGGTGTAGCAGGGGTTCTAGTTTCTCATGAGAAGAATCTGGTGTTCACGTCTAATCGTGGAGAGAATACGGTCGGCGTCTTTAACCACGGAGAAGACCACGATTTGCAGAAGATCAAGGTTGGCGGGAGGCCCAATGGACTTGCCTTCAACCATTCAAACAACATGCTCCTAGCTGCCAACGTTCCCAAGCCGAACAGCAGAGATGCGGTCACAGTCTCCATAGTTGACATGGCAAAGAGGACAATGACAGCGGATGTTGCAGTTCCCGGGCGGACAAGATGGGCTGTCTTCGATCCTGATACAAAACAGTTCTACGTGAACATAGCCGACCCCAGCGAAATTGCCATGCTCGACTCGGAAGATCCTGACGGACTAGTGGAGTCCTATCATATTCCATCTGCAGGTCCACACGGGCTGGACCTCGACCGGCTAGGGAGGCGCCTGTTCTGCGCCTGCGACGAAGGCCACCTCTACGAGATCGACCTTGAATCGAAAGAGATCTCAAAACCCTCCAAGCTCGCGGGACCCCCTGATGTCATATTCTACAACCCGGAACTCGACCACTTGTACGTGACAATCGGCGACCCGGCTGTCGTACAAGTCTTCGACACGAAAACCATGAGAGAGATTCAAACGGTCATGACTGAACCCGGAACCCACACAATCGCGTTCAACCAGCTCACTGGCAAATTGTACGCGTTCATGACGGAGACCCATCGCGCATCGGTATATGAGGAAGCGTAGCGTAAAACGGGACTCGTCGCTTAGTCTCGGCATATTTCCCAACTTGAGCGTCCCAAGTCACCAGCGACCTCGTTGCGGTGAGATCCCCGGTCGATTGTCTAGGCTAGCGCTTTGTCTCCAAGTTCTCGGAGCGAAGCGGCCGCGGACCCTGCAGACAGTCGATGCCGGGCATCCTTATCCAACATTTTCTTGAGAACAGGGACCGCCGGCGCGAGCTTGGCAACCCTCTCGAAATCAGGGTTGAACGAATTCCAAGCAAACTTCAGATCGCTTGCTATTCTGCCGGACCCGGGATTGGCAGTGGTCGCGTTCATCAATTCAATAAGCTTCTTGGAATTCACAGGAGTTTTTGTCAGCATATTGTAGATGGTTGCTCCTAGCGCGTAAATGTCCATGGAGGCTGTAGCGCCTTCTCCCAAGACTTGTTCGCCTGGAGCGTATTCCGAGGTGAACTGGCCGACTTTCCCCCCGATCCTGACGACTGACCCGAGATCAGCTAGCTTTGGCACAAGGGTTCCAGACTTCATCTCGTCCCTCATCTCCTGTCCAGTAGCCGGTGGTCGCAGGTTGAATAGAATGTTCTGCGGTTTGACGTCGAGATGGACGAAGCCCGCGTTGTGAATCGTCTCTAGTCCAGTCGCAATCATGGAGGCGATCAGCATGACAATACCTCCCCATTTCTCGGAATAGTACAAGGAGTCATATGCTGGATCCTCCAGAAGTCCCTTGGCGGCGCCGCCCTTCATCAATTCCATTACGATTGCGGGGGGACTGCGCAGATACAGCTGTGTATCGCCTTTCACGATTTCCTGAATGTTGAGCCGGTCAACTAGGATTCCTCTGAGCTGCACCACGTATTTTGACTGCGCCGACAACTCCAGTAGCCGTGTGGCTTCGGACATGGTCTCCTCGAGAGCCGCGGCCCCTGTTCCGGTTTTGAGGATTGGAATCTTGATTGCCATTTCAGTCCCCGCCTGACCAAAGCTAGCCCGGAAGACATACCCTGTGAGCCCTGTGGCCAAGTGCTCGGTTATCTTGTAACTATGGACCTCCTGGCCCACCCAGACTCTCGGGTCCCAATTGTCCAACTTCGGAATACTTCCCTTCACAAACGGTACCGGGGGGCGAGGAGGCGGAACGGGCGACGGCATTGCCGAAGGCTGAGGCGATGGACGAATCTGTGATGGCGGCTGGGATACTTGGTGCGGGGGACTTGGAGTTTGCACGTCGAAGGAGAAGGATTCGTTCGCCGTCTGGTGTTCTTTGCTCGTGGCACTAACGTGCACAGCGTAATTGCCCGAGCCACCTGGCCGATAATACGCGCTGTACTCTCCCGTCGAGACCTGTGAAACCCTCAAAGATTCAGTCTTACCCCCAGGCCGAGTTATTGTCGCTACGACCTTGGCCATTTTTCTTGCCTGCCCGCCAAATTGAGTAGCGATCTTGATTGTCAGTTCTTTACCCTGTCGAACCATCGGTGCTCCTGTTATGGTAATTGATGGGCCAAGGCTCGGTCCCAACGAGATTCTCTGGACCAGGTTGCTGGAGCCAGCCCCGACCAACGCCAGCGCGGGCAAGAATCCAAGGGACGAGACGAACGGATAGAGCTGTCTAAGGTCTCCAGTGGCAACGAACCCTAGGACGGCAAGCAGGTTGAAGCTGAAGAACAAAGTGGGCATCATTGACATCGAGAGATTCTTGGTCCGCCATAGTTTGTCCAGGAAGTGGAAGAGAATCATCTGAGCAATGTTCGCAGGTACACCCAGCGCGATGAAGAACACGATTGTAAGCGAGTCTACCGACAAGGCTGAACCCGCTTCCAGAGCGGACCCCAAGCCCAGCCCGACGGCCAAAGCGATGGACGCTACAACATTTGCCTTGATCATCTTGTAGGGTGTAGCCCGAGAAAAGAGAAGACCCGCCAAAAGGACTCCGATCGACGGGGGAAGAGCGATGAGGAGCAAGGACAAATCCCCAAACGACAAAGGCGAAAAGCCCTGCCCGGACACAGAGTGTCCGATAGCATAGAGAGAAGCAAGAAACGAAACTGCGAATCCGACGCCGACCTTTGAAAGGCCGCTCCGGAGGTCGAGAGAGGTTAGAACGCCGAGGCTGACTAGTCCGATAATGTAAGCTGAGGAATCACCTTGTATTCCCAGACCGAAGAGGAACGCTATCGGCACAGCGAGGACTACTGTGAGGATCGGTCCGAGAGAATCCCGCATGAAGGGAAGGCCGCGGGCTTTCTTCAACTGCGGCAAATACGAGCAAGCGCCTTCCTATTGAGGAGACTTGCAATACTCGAATTCCTAGTAATCAAGGGTGTGACCGACACTGGGGGGTTTTCGTTCCAACGCAATTACATGCTCGCAAACCGGTAGGACAGAAGAGTGCATTCATGAAGCGTCTATCTATCAAGCATAAGGCAAAGCAGAAAGATCCTGACCTGGACGCGGACTCTGCAGAGACTCTAATCTGGACGTGTTCAGCGTGCGGAGCTGACAATCCTGATTCAAAACAGACTTGCGTGTCTTGCGGGGGAGACAGAGCTGGAGACTCAGCGACGCCGAAACCAATAGAACCAGCAGTGGAACCAGCAGTGGAACCAACAATAGAGCCAGCAGAAGAGCCGGAACCTCTCGAGGCGCCAGAGCCTGAGAAAACAGATGCGGAGGAAACACCGCCTGAACCGACAATTTTCTCCTTCGACACTGATAGCGCAAAATTGGAGCCGCCATCACCTGAACCTGAAACTGCACCCTTCCTGCCAACCCCTACCCCATACAGCCAGGCACCCCCTAGTCCGACGGTTGGACATGGACGATTCTACATGGTCTTCGTGAACACTCCTGCACAGTCTCTCATCAAATCAAAGGTGCCGATCGAGTTCGACGACTTCCCCGTTGTTAGTATCGGACGAAGCCCAGAGAACGTGGTCGTCATCCCGGACCAAGAAGTCTCAAGAAAACATGCAGAACTCACAATGAGCGGAACCAGGCTGATGCTGAAGGATCTGAACAGCAAGAACGGTACATTTCTCTACAATGGAAAGGAATTCCAGCAGGTTCACGATAGTGTCGAGGTTAAACCGAACAGTATAGTAAAGTTCGGTACTGGCACTATCGTGAGGCTCACTGGTGAATGATTGAAGCCCTAGAAACCCCCAGACTCATACGCGAGGCAAAAGAAAAGATGGAAGGACCACTCCTCGACTCGAGGCGGGAAAAGAAAGTAGTCTTCGTCGGAGACACTCATACGGCAGTCGACCTTACACAAACTATCTTCGACAAGTATTACGCGGATAGCGACCTAATCGTCTTCCTTGGTGACTATGTGGACAGAGGAGAGACAGGCGTGGAGAATCTAGGCCTAATAGCTTCAAAGCTTCTCGAAGATCCTACCAAGATCATAATGTTGAGGGGAAACCACGAGAGCCCCTTGACAAACTCCTACTACGGCTTTTTTGCGGAGGTTACGGAGAAGCTAGGAGAGACTGCTTATGATCAGTTCAAAGAATTCTTTCAAGCCATGCCGTACGCCGTCGTCGTCAACAGCTACCTCTGCCTCCACGGTGGTTTAGCGACTACTCTGGACAGCGTGTCCCAGATTGCCGACCTGCCTTTTCCTGACATGAACCCTGACGATCCAACGGCGTTTCAGCTTCTATGGAACGACCCTAGAGACATGATCGAGGGTTTCATCCCAAGCGTAAGGGGAGACGGAGCCTTCTACTATGGCAGCGACGTAACAGAGAAATTCTTGACGAACAACTCCCTCAAGGGCATTATTCGTGGCCATGAGGTCGTCGATGGGTTTAGAGAAGACCTCGGAGGAAAAGTGATGACAATTTTCACCAGCAAGTACCATGGCGGCGCCGCCGGCGTACTGGTTCTGAAAGATGACAAAATGGAGAAGGTCACACTATGACACTGTCAGCTAGAACCGAGCTGAGCCACACTTACTCGTACGATTCGAAAATAGACGCGATTTTTAAGCTCACTCTGGTCGCAGAGAGGCGTACGGAAGCGAAAGGCTTCCACCACATAATCGTCCTCGACACTAGCAAATCGATGGACGGCCAGAAAATCGAGCTTGCAAAGAACGGCGCGCAGGAATATGTGAAGAGTATTCCTTCCGGAAACATGGTCTCTGTAGTCCTGTTTTCTAGCACCGTCCAAGCGTATCCTGAAACCAAGCTTTCAGAGGTTCTTCCCAAGATCAGAGCGTCAGGTTTGACAGCTCTCTACGCAGCGCTCCAGTCCGCATTTGAAATAGCGCAGAAGAGCCGCCTACCCGGATGGATCGTTCTTCTCACCGACGGTGAACCCACAGATGTCACCAAGCCCGAACAGTATTCGAAGCTGAAAATGCCTACAGGGTTTCAGATGATCGAGTTTGGCATCGGCGCAGATTATAACCAGTCGATCTTGAAGGCTCTCGCCGACGCATCTGGTGGTATGCTCCATAACATCACGGACGCCCAGAAACTCAAGCTCCCCAGCCTAATGCAGGAGAGCGCGGTAAACGAGGTTGGCGCCAGAAACATAAGTGTAGACTTTGGAACCCCTGAGGTCAAGATCCTCAACTACAAGGGACCCCCAGTCTCGATCAACGCTGTGGAAACGGTTGCAAAGATCTGGGGCCGTGTTCCAATACCGGCAGGATTCAACGGTAGACTGCTCAACATTCAAGTCACTTACTCTGACACGATCGATGACAAGAAAAAGACTATCAGCGCCCCTGTAGAGGTTCGAGTCGCTAGGAACGAGGAACAGTTCTCGGAAGGAGTCAACAACAACCTAGTCTCGGAATTCGCATACTACCAAGGGCTGGAAGAATACTACCAGCACCTTGCTGCGGGACAGCTGAAAGAAGCAACCAAAACCATGAGCCAATTGTCAGCGAACGCAGAACAGACACGACGCACCGATCTCATCGAGGCGACAAAACGACTATCTGACCAGCATGAAGCGACACTCCGGATAGGGGGAAATACCGAGAGCACAAACAGACTGCTGAAAGAAGCAGCGAGCGAAACCACAAAGAGAACTAGAGGAAAGTAATTCCGAGACTACTCGGTGTATCTGAGGGCTTCCGCTGGTGGGATCTTGGATGCTTTGCGCGCCGAGCCGAGCACCGACAACATTGCCAGCGCATATGATGCGACAGAGATTTCGATAATCTGGGTCCAAGGAATCACGAAGGAGAGGCCCGAGTTGGGCTGAGCTGTAAACGCGTAGGCTAAGTCTACCCCCAGCGAAACTCCGATCATGATTCCCAAAAGAGCTATGTAGCTACTCTCGACGAGGAAAGCTAACAAGACCATTCTCTTTCGGAAACCTAGGGCGCGAAGAATACCAATCTCATTCCTCCGTTCAACAACCGAGCGTATCGAGATAATTCCGACGCCTGCTACTCCGACGACCAGGCCCAAAGCAAGGTAACCCTCAAACAATCCGAAGAATGATAGGAAAATCCTCTGTCCTTGTTCGATAGTCACTTCGATAACGATCGTCTGCATGCCCAGCTGAATGAAGTCCTTCTTCAACAGGTTCGCAACATTAACAGGGTCCAGACCTTTTGCTACGTTTACAAGCCCCAAAGTACCGGAGTCGACGTTGAACGAGTCTTTCAGAAGTCCCCTTACTCCGATTATTCCGTCAAATAGTCCACGCAAAACCCCGAGAACCCTCACCGACTTTAACACCAGGTTCCCAGCAGGTCTTGCCGCGAGGACGAGATCATCTCCAGGGTTTGGATGTCCGTTTCCTGCGAATGATACTGACCATACGACGTAGGACGCGTTGCTTCTGACAGCATTCCAGACCTCAGTAGCCGATCCGAAGCCAGTAGCCAGGCCTAGCATCTTGAACGAGTTCGTTGTGAAGAAGTTATCAGCGGCTTGCGCGCTCGGGTCAGCACCCACTAGCTGAGTCAACGGAAAGTCCTGAGACGTGGATGAATCATGCGCCTCCTGCAGCAGAATCGTGGTAAACGGGATAACCGCTGAAACCTTGTTGCTCAATGTTGCATCCGCCATTACTGACGAGGTCAGGTTCGCTATCGGAGCGGTGTTAGTAGCGATATCATATCCACCGGACTGATCTTTGGCACTTTGGCTGATAGATGCATTCAGCTCGGCTTGAATACCGGCGACGGCCGACACTGTGAACAGTACAAGGGCGAACATTGCAACAGTCGCCGCCGTCCGGAAGCGTTTGTTTTCAGGATAGGACAGCGCGATCTTGAAAATGGCAGTCAGAGTTCGCCTCTTGCGAAGGAGGAAGCGCAGCAACTTCAATGGAACATCAGTGTTGTACATTACAACTAGCACCGAGGCGACGACCATGATTATCCCCCCCACTATGAACACCTCCGGGCCGAAACTATAGTTAGAGACCAGCGGATTGTCAAATGATAGGCTCGGAACCGCCCACTGAACAAGGAGCGCGAAACCTGACAGGGTGAACGCGTATCGGTTGCGCAGGAACCTTGACAGGATGAGTCCTGCACCGAAAATAATGAGGCTTGGTCCCACGAGCGCTTCCATGGTGGACTTGGCCGCGAACGAGGCCTGGAAAACAACGACTCCAGCGAGAGCCATTGCAAAGCCGGCTACCAGCAGAAGAGTGTAAGTTCTCTTTCCCCGTGGCGGTTCGGGAATGTTTCGAATTGCCCTGATAATGTTCAGCTTACTTATCCGCCAAGAAGTGACAAGAATCGTAACATAGGTAATCAACACTCCCGCAGTGAACGCGACGAACAGCGATTCCGGGGAGATAGTGAAGCTACTGAGAACCAGAGACTCGTTCAGAGAAGGAATGAATGCTGAGAAAATGTTTCCGATAGCATATAGAATGGCGTAAGCTACACCAATCCCTACCAATACTCCGACGATGGAAGCACCAGCAGAGTAGAGGCTTCCCTCGAACAGGAATAATCTAGTCAGCTGACCCCTCCGCATTCCAATGGCCCGAGCCATTCCCATTTCCGATTTCCGCTCCTCGGCCAACATGATGAAAATGTTGAGAATTAGAACGATGCCAGCCAGGATTGCGAATGAGCTAAGGATGAGAAAGAACTGGGAAAGGGACTTCGCCCCATCGGTGGCACTGTCAACTGAGAGCTTCTTCTCGGTAAATGCGCACGGAATCGCAGGAGGAGTCACGACCGTCGAAAGGTCTGTCTTGCATCCTATCGACGTCGAGTTGATCGTCGATTGGGTGGTCGAGTATAGGGCATCTAGGGTTCGATTTGCGGCTAGAGCTACAATTTGGCTATATTGAATGGCGCCCCTGAGCCCTCCAATGTTTGTAATCGCGATGTAATTGGCCGAGTTAAGGTGTCCGGTAAACTGTTGAGCTGAGTTCAACGTGACAAACAAGTCGTCTCCCTGGGTGAATGAGCCCCTCTCGTCGGAGACAGCTATTCCTACGACCGTGAAATTGAGATGTTGAGCTGTGAAGCGCTGGGCAGAGTAGACGGTGACCGTGTCTCCTATGGTGGCGTTCAGGTCGCGGGCTGCCTTGTCGTTTAGCACACCCTCGGTGTCCTTGAAAGTGGATGGAATTACTGATCCGGATGCGGAATGAAAGTCTCCTAGAGCACGGGACGCGTTGGAGAAGCTTCCGATGAGCGCTGATCCAGCCTGAACTATTCCCTTGTTGGAATCGTAGATGCTGACTGTCTCGATTATTTCCGGAGTAACTCCCACCACGTCCGCTCCAGCGGATGGACTATTGGAGAGACCGGTTGAAAGCGACTGGTAAACGTTGTATCCGAAGTATTGATAGGCGGATCCTTGAAACCCGAACGTGGTGCTGTTTCTCGCATAGACAACTTCGTCGGCGTGGCCGTAGCCGAAATAGGCACCGCGGGTGAAAAGCTCCGTAAGCGTGTCTCCCGTGACAAGGGAGCCTGAGATCATCGCCGTTCCAATCATCAATCCAGCAATGACCAGCGCCATGTTGGTCTTACGGCGGGTAAAATTGCGTAGCGCCATTCTGAAAGTAAGCCGATCGCGAAGCATCATCCCTAGCGAAATTAACAGCAGCACAGCCACGATGTAGACTTCAAAGCCAAAGGTCGAGCTGCCAACAATGCTACTAAGACCGCCGAACCAAAGGAGCAAAGCAGCCACGCCCATGACCAGTGAAGAGAAGGAGAGCACTTTCCTTGAGTAGCGTCCCGCCCTACTGGTGGGCTTTGCCCGGGAAAACAGATAGGACAAATAGCTGACGCCAAGACCCAAGAACAAAAGTCCCGTGGCCTGTGCTAATAGCCAGGTCTGATTTTCAGAGACAAATTGGCGCAGGAAGAAGTCGTTTTGGTAATTGAGATAGAGAGCGTAAAGCTCCCCGAGGGCAATTATCGATAGGAATAGAATTAGACCAAGAAGGAGTGGCCTTCCTTGAGATCTAGATTCTGTCGTTGGCCAACCGCCTCGTCAAGACTTTGTTCCGGCCGCTGTTTCCTTCTCTATCTGCCCATTCCTCATTGAAACAATTCTGTCAGTCTCATGGGCAATGTGCGAATCATGAG
>Ga0134075_10000085_pt1 | contig 22453 bp, 25 predicted proteins | sample 15_taG_18_FD_119775 | JGI IMG/M metagenome (GOLD analysis project Ga0134075, IMG submission 119775) | Grasslands soil microbial communities from the Angelo Coastal Reserve, California, USA - 15_D_Rain_40cm_5_09212015 | ecosystem: Environmental > Terrestrial > Soil > Grasslands ... | reverse complement strand
TCGACTTCTACGCGCGGCTCGGCTTCACGATCGCCTGGGAGAAACGGCCCGGCCGGCCGGACATGGCGACGATCCGCATCAACGCCGCGCAGAAGATCAACGTCCACGCGCCCGACGCGCCGGAGCAGCCCGGCTATCTCGGCGCGCGCCGGGCCACGGTCGGCGGCGCGGACTTCTGCCTCGAATGGGACGGTACGGTCGACGAGGTCCTCGCGCTGTTGAAGCGAAACGATATCGTCCCCGAAGCCGGCCCCGGGCCGCGCACGTGCGCGCGCGGCGTTTCGACCAGCGTGTATTTCCGCGACCCGGACGACAACCTCGTCGAGCTCACCGTGTACGACCGCCGGGCGTAGGTCGTCAGTAGCTCTTCGGCAGGCCCAGCACGTGCTCGGCGAGGTGGTTGAGCACCATCTGCTGGGAGACGGGCGCGATCTTGTACAGCCGCACCTCGCGCCACAGGCGCTCGACGTAGAACTCCTTGGCGTAGCCATACCCGCCGTGCGTCTGCAGCGCCACGTCGCAGGCCTCGAAGCCCGCTTCGGCGCCGAGGAGCTTGGCGACGTTGGACTCCGCGCCACACGGCTGGCCGTGGTCGAAGAGCCACGCCGCCTTCAGGCACATCGCCTCGGCGGCCTCGAGCTTGGCCCACGCCATGGCCAGGGGGTGCGCGATCGCCTGGTTCTGGCCGATCGGGCGGTCGAAGACCACGCGCTGCTTGGCGTACTCCACCGCCCGGTTGAGCGCGGCGCGGCCGATGCCGACGGCCTCGATGCCCGTCAGCACACGCTCCGGGTTGAGCGAGTCGAGGATGTGGTAGAAGCCGTTGCCCACCTCGCCGACGACGTTCTCCTCGGGGATCTCGAGGCCGTCGATGAAGATCTCGTTGCTGTCGACGGCGGCGCGGCCGAGCTTCTCGATCTCCTGCACGGTGATCCGGGCGCGGTCGAACTCTGTGAAGAACAGCGTGAGGTTGCGGAGCGGCTTGTTCGGGTCGCGCTCGCCCGTGCGCGCCAGCAGCAAGATGTGCGTCGCGTTCTGGGCGTTGGTGTTCCAGACCTTGCGGCCGTTGACGACGAAGCGGTCGCCCTGCCTGACCGCCCGCGTCTGGATGCGCGAGGTGTCGGTGCCGACGTTGGGCTCGGTGACGCCGAACGACATGACGATGTCGCCGGTGGCGATCTTCGGCAGGTATTTCTGCTTCAGCCGCTCCGAGCCGTGCTTGATGACGGGCATCGGCGGGAACACGTAGAAATGGATCGGCGAGGCGCCGCTGGTGCCGGCGCCGGCCGCGCAGATCTCGTGCAGCAGGATGGCCGCCTCCGTCACCCCGAGCCCGGAGCCGCCGTACTCCTCCGGGATGATGGCACCCAGCCAGCCGGCGCGCGCGAACGCCTTGACGAAGTCCCACGGATACTCGTGCTTGCGGTCCTTCTCGAGCCAGTAGTCGAGCGAGAACGAGCCGGCGAGCGTGGCGACTTCCTTCCGGATCATTTCCTGCTGCTCGGTGAGCGCGAAGTCCATGGGCGGATTCTAACGTAGTATCCAGAGGACGGGGGAGGACACATGGCGAGCCTCGCGGAACGGATGCTGGGAGCGGCGCAGCTCGACGGCCGGACGTACCAACAGGTGGAGCGGGACACGACGGCGGACACCCAGGCGCTCGTCGTGGCCGCACTGAGCTCGGTGGCCGCCGGCCTCGGCGCCCGTGCCGGCGTGCGCGGGGTGATCCTCGGCAGCATCGCGGCCATGGCGCTCTGGGTGATCTGGACGGTGATCGTCTACTGGGTCGGGACCAGCGTGCTGCCCGGGCAAGACACGCATGCCGACTGGGGGAAGGTCGCGCGCACGCTGGGCTTCGCGCAAGCACCGGGCGTGCTGCGCGTCTTCGCCATCATCCCCGTGCTCGGCGAGGTGATCCGCGCCGTCGTCGACGTGTGGGTGCTCATCGCGACCGTGATCGCCGTGCGCCAGGCGCTCGACTACCGCTCGTGGCCCCGCGCCCTCGGCGTCAGCGCGATCGGATGGGGCGTGTACGTCATCGGCTTCGCGATCGTCCGGCGGATGCTGGTGTAGAATCGCGCGGCGATGACGGTCAAGGGGCTCTACGCGCTGCAGAACGGCTTCATGGGCGCGCAGCGCTCGCTGCTCTTCTACGGCGAGTACTCGGAGGCGCGCACCCAGATCCCGATCACCTGCTACGTCGTGCGCACGTCCGATGCCGTGATCCTGTTCGACACCGGCGTCGCGCCGCGTGCGGTCCCGGGGCTGCTGCGCAACGACCCGTTCGCGCGCTTCACCGACGACGATCTCCTGGTGCATCGCCTCGACGGGCTGGACCTGGAGCCGGCCAACGTCGACCTCGTCGTGATCTCCCACCTGCACTACGACCACGCCGGCGGCGCCGCGCTGTTCTCGGATTCGGAGCTGGTCGTGCAGAAGGACGAGTACGCGTACGCGCACTATCCGGCGCCGTTCTTCGCGCCGTTCTACTACCGGAAGAACTTCGACCTGCCCGGCTACAGGTGGCGCCTGCTGGATGGCGACACCGAGCTGGTGCCGGGGGTGACCGTCCTTCGCACGGACGGCCACACGCCCGGTCATCAGTCACTGCTCGTCGAGCTGCGCGACAGCGGCCCCGTCGTGCTGGCCGGCGACTCCTGCTACTGGCAGGAGCACATCGATCATGAGCGCGTGCCCGGAGTCGTCTGGGACCCGACGCGGGCGCTCCACTCGATCAAGAAGCTCAAGACCCTCGCCCGCCTCACGGGCGGGCGCATCTTCCCGAGCCACGATCCCGTCTTCTGGCAGACCGTCAAGCAGGCGCCCGACGCGTATCGCTAGGAGCGCTTGCGCCGGCCGCCGCGGCGGCCGCGTCGCGGGACCTTCGCGCCCTTCTTGCGGGCCTCGCTGAGCCCGATGGCGATTGCCTGCTTGCGGCTCGTCACGCGTTTGCCGCTGCGCCCGCTCTCGAGCGATCCGCGCTTGCGACGACGCATCGCCGACTTGACCGCCTTGCCCGCGCCTCTGCTGTACCGCGCCATCTCCTGGCCTCCTTTGTAGCGACGGCGCGTGCTCGGATCGAAACGTGGGTGGCCTGGCCTGGAAGGCCGGGGCTCCGCACGCCCGATCAATCCGCCCGATCAATCGGGGTGGCCCGGCCTGGAAGGCCGGGGTACCGGACGCCCGGTCGATCGAAGAAGCCCTGCCTGATGGGGGGCTCCGCACGCGCGGTCATGTTCGCGATGGCCGATAGTGCAAACTACGTGCACACGGCTCGTGTCGTGGCAAAGTAAGCGAGTGACCGACATCCGCAAACGGCTCGACGCCCTCGACTGGTCGGCCATCGAGCGCTCGATATGGGAGTATGGCTACGCGAAAACCCTACCCGTGCTCACGCCGACGGAGTGCGCGGAGCTGATGGCGCTGTACGACGACGAGCGCCGCTTCCGCAGCCGCATCGATATGGCCCGCTACCGTTTCGGCGTCGGTGAGTACAAGTATTTCGACGCGCCGCTGCCGCCGCTGGTCGAGGCGCTGCGCGAGGCCGCGTACCCGCCGCTGGCGGCGATCGCCAACCAATGGCAGGCCGCGCTCGGCGATCCCGATCTGTTTCCGACCGAGCTGGCGGCGCTGCGGCGCCGCTGCCACAAGCGCGGCCAGACGAAGCCGACCCCGCTGCTGCTGCGCTACGAGGCCGGCGGTTACAATTGCCTGCACCAGGACATCTATGGCGAGGTCGTGTTCCCGCTGCAGCTGACGTGCTTCCTCAGCCGCCGCGGAGTCGACTACGAGGGCGGCGAGTTCCTGCTCGTCGAGCAGCGCCCGCGCGCGCAGTCGCGCGGCGAGGCGATCGCCACCGAGCAGGGCGAGATCGTCGTGTTCACGACCCGCCACCGGCCCGTCGAGGGGACGCGCGGCGTCTACCGCGTGGCCATGCGCCACGGCGTGAGCCGCATCACCCGAGGCCTGCGCTACACGCTCGGCGTGATCTTCCACGACGCGAGGTAGCCGATGCCTGCGCCCGCGCTCGACCTCGTCATCAAGAACGTGCGCGTCGTACGTGCGACCGCGCCGGGGGTGCTGCAGGCCGATCTCGGCGTGCGCGACGGCCGGATCGAGCGCGTCACGCCCGGCATCCCGCCGAGCGCCGCGCCGCGCATCTACGACGGCCGCGGACGACTCGCGTTTCCGGGCGTGGTGGACGCGCACACCCACGTCGGCATCTACGCGCCGCTCGCCGACGACGCGGTCACCGAGAGCCGCGCCGCGGTCGCGGGCGGCGTCACCACGATGCTCACGTATTTCCGCACCGGCCAGTATTACCTCAATCGCGGCGGCCGCTACGCGGACCTCTTTCCCGAAGTCTTGAAGCTGTCGGAAGGTCGCTACCACTGCGACTACGGTTATCACCTGGCGCCCATCGCCGGAGACCATCTCGACGAGATGGAGGCCCTCGCCACCGCGCACGGCGTGCCGTCGTTCAAGATCTTCATGTTCTATGGCGGCTACGGCCTGCACGGCACGGCGGGCGAGGACGAGCAGCGCCGCTTCCTGATGATCGGCCCCGAGGATCACTACGACCTCGCGCACTTCGAGTTCGTGATGCGCGCGGCGGCGCGGATCCGCGCGGCGCACCCGAGGCTGGCCGAGCACGTCAGCGTCAGCCTGCACTGCGAGATGGCCGACATCCTCAACGCCTACACGCGGCTCACGCACCAGGACGCCTCGCTCACCGGCCTCGCCGCCTACAGCGCGGCGCGGCCGCCCCACGCCGAGGGCCTCGCCGTCGCCGTGGCCGCATACCTCGGGCACGAGACGGGCTGCGTCAACGTCAACCTGCTGCACCTGTCGTCCCGCAAGGCGCTGGAGACCGCGCTGACGATGGCGCGCGCCTTCCCACACGTCGACTTTCGCCGGGAGGTGACGGTCGGCCACCTGCTGCTCGACGTCGCGGCACCGGCCGCCGCCTACGCGAAGGTCAACCCGCCGATCCGTCCGCGCGAGGACGTCGAATATCTCTGGAAGGCGGTGCTCGACGGTCACGTGGACTGGATCGTCAGCGACCACGCCTGCTGCGCCGAGGAGACGAAGGCCGCCGGCACGGGCGCCGGCGACATCTGGCTGGCGAAGTCGGGCTTCGGCGGGACGGAATACCTGCTGGCCGGCGTCTTCAGCGAGGGCCGCCGGCGCGGGCTGCCGCTCTCCCGCGTGGCCGCGCTCACGTCGTGGAACCCGGCGCGGCGCTACGGCCTGCTCACCAAGGGCGACCTCGCGCCCGGCTTCGACGCGGACATCGCGCTGCTCGATCCGGATCGCGCGTTCACGGTGCGGGCGGCCGACTCGCCCTCGGCCCAGGGCTACACGCCATTCGAAGGCCAGCGCCTGACCGGTCAGGTGACCGCGACCTTTTTGCGCGGCGAGCTCGTCTGGGAGGACGGCCACATCATCGGCTCGCGGTCCGGCCGCTATCTGCGCCGGCCGACGCCGGCGACGGCGCCCTAGTCGGGGACGCCGGCGACGGCGCGACGAATTGCAGTAACGAAGCGCTCGCCGAAGGTCTCGAGCTTCCAGTCGCCCACGCCCTTGACCTCGCGAAACTGCTCGAGCGTCGTCGGGCGCAGGCGCGCCATGTCGCGGAGCGAGGCGTCGCTGAAGATCAGGTAGGGCGGCACGCCGCGCTCCTCGGCCACCCGTCGTCGGAGCGCGCGCAGCTCGTCGAAGAGCAGCCGATCGTACACGGAGCCGTCGGCGACCGGACGCCCCAGGCGCTCACGTGGCGCCGACTCGGCCGCGGCGGCCGCCGTGACCCGCACGCTGGTGAGCGCGGGCGCGGGAGCCTCGCCGCGCAGGACCGCCCGGCCTCGGGCGGTCAGCGTGACGGTCGGATACTCGTCGTCCGTCCGCGTGAGCAGCGCGTGGGCCATCAGCTGGTCGATCCACGCGCGCACCTGCCCCTTCTTCTCGCCGCGCAGCGCACCGTAGGCGGCGAGGCGGTCGTGGCCGAGCTGCGCGATGCGCGCGGTGGCGGCGCCGAGCACCACGTCGGCCACGTGCGTGGCGCCGAAGCGGCCGCGCAGGGCCTCGACGGCTTCGAGCAGCCGCGCGGCCGCGTCCGTGCTGGCGTCGCCCTGCACCGTCTCGCCGAGGCAGACGTCGCACGCGCCGCAGTGCTCGCGGTCGTAGGGCTGGCCGAAGTACGTCACGAGGGCGCGGTGGCGGCACACCGCCTGCTGGCAGAACGCGTACATCTCGCCCAGCTTGCGCAGCGCGCCGGGCGGCGGCTCGGCGCCGTCCGACGCCAGCACCGACTTCCACAGGCCGTAGTCGCCGCCGCTGACCAGCAGCAGACACTCCGCCTCGAGGCCGTCCCGGCCGGCACGGCCCGCCTCCTGCTGATAATGCTCGAGCGACTTCGGCATGCCCGCGTGGATCACGTAGCGCACGTTCGAGCGATCGATGCCCATGCCGAAGGCCACGGTGGCCACGACGATGTCGGCGCGCTCGTTGACGAACGCCTCCTGGTTGGCGCGACGCTCCTCGTCGGTCAGTCCCGCGTGGTAGCGCAGGGCGCGCAGCCCGCGTCGCCGCAGCGCCGCGGTCAGCTCGTCCACCTCGCTGCGGCGGATGCAGTACACGATGCCCGCCTGGTCGCGGTGCCGGTTGATCGCGGCGACCACCTGCGCGAGGCGATCGGTGCGCGGGCGCACACGGTAGACGAGGTTCGGACGGTCGAACGAGCCGACGAGAACCAGCGGCGTGCGGAGCCGCAGCTCCGCGACGATGTCGTCGCGGACCTGCGGCGTCGCCGTGGCCGTGTAGGCGTGCACGGCGAGCGCGGGAAAGGCGTCGCGCAGGACGCGCAGCTGACGGTACTCCGGCCGGAAGTCGTGACCCCACTGGCTGATGCAGTGCGCCTCGTCCACCGCGACGAAGGCCGGCTTCGCGCGGCGCAGCCGGTCCAGGAAGCCGTCCATCACGAGGCGCTCGGGCGCGACGTAGAGCAGCTGCACGCCGCCGGCGTCGACGGCGCGCATGACGGCCGCACGCTCGGCGCCATTCTGGCTGCTGTTGATCATGGCCGCCGGCACGCCGGCCTGGCGCAGCCCGTCCACCTGATCCTTCATCAGCGCGATCAGGGGCGAGACGACGACGGCGAGCCGGCGCAGGTGCGCGGCCGGCGCCTGGTAGCAGAGCGACTTGCCGCCGCCGGTGGGCAGGACGACGAGCGAGTCACGGCCGGCCAGAACACCGTCGATCGCTTGTTGCTGAAGCGGAAGGAACCGATCGTACCCCCAGATGCGTCGGACCGTCTCGTGCGGGAACTCGATCTGGATGATGCGGCGATGATAGCCGACGCGCCGCGCGCCGCCTAGTGTGACGCGATGGAGACGTCGTCAGATCGCGAGCGCGAGCTGCTCGGCGGCGGGACGCGGCTGGAGAGCGCGCGCGCGGCGGTCGGCGATGTCGAAGCGCTTCTTGAGCGTCGCCACCATGCTCTTCACCGGCTCCGTCGTCGCGCGGTCCGGGTACGGACGGCGATAGAGGGCGAGATAGCTCGGCACCAGCTCCGGCCAGTCGCGCGCGAGGTGCTCCAGGAAGTGCTCGCGCGTGCCGGGCTGCAGATAGAGGACGTTGCACCAGACGTTGGTGGCCCCGGCGTCACGCGCGGCCTTGACGACGTCCGCGAGCAGCTCCGGCCGGTCGGAAATGCCCGGAAGCACCGGCGCGATGCCGACGCCGGTGTCGATGCCGGCGTCGACCAGCATCCGCAGCGCGCGCAGCCGCTGGCGCGGCGGCGCCGTGCCGGGCTCCGTCCGCCGCCAGATCTCGGGATCGAGCGTGGGAATCGAAAACGTCACGTCCACCTCGGCGGCCGTCGCGGCGCGCCGCAAGACGTCGAGGTCGCGCACGATCATCGGGCCGCGCGTGATGAGGCTGAAGGGGCTGCGCGCCTCCGCGAACGCCTGCAGGCAGCCGCGGGTGATTCGATAGCGGCCCTCGGCCGGCTGATACGGATCGGTCGCGGCGCCGATGGCCACGACCTCACGCCTCCACGACTTGCGCGCCAGCTCGCGGCGCAGGACCTCGGCGATGTTGATCTTCACCCGCACCGAGCGGCCGTAGGCCTCGCCCGAGGGCCGATCGGCGCGCCGCTCGAAGCCGCGCACGTAGCAGAACGTGCACCGGTGCGCGCAGCCCATGTAGGGATTCAGCGACCACTTGAACGGCATGCCCTGCACGCGGTTCAGCGCGCTCCGACAGGGCTCCTCGCGAAACTCCACCGACATGCCGTTCAGTATACGATCGAGGCCGCGTGTCCATCGACCTCTCGCCCGTCACCCTGCTGCTCGCCGCCGCCATCTGGCTCGCGGCGACCGCGGTCACCCTCGCGGTGGCCGCCGCCGTCGTGGTGAGGCTGCCGCCGACCTATTTCTCGGAGGCCGCCGCCGCCCACGCCCAACGGGTCGCGCCGTGGCGCTCGCCCCGCAGCCTCGTGCGCAACGCGCTCGGGCTCGTGCTCGTCGTGCTGGGACTGGCGATGTCGATTCCGGGCATCCCGGGACAGGGGCTGCTCACGGTGCTGATCGGCCTGATGCTCGTCGACTTCCCCGGCCGCCGACGTCTCGAGAAAGCCCTGGCGCGACGCCCCGGGATCCTGGCCGCGATGAATCGCATCCGCGCGCGGTTCGGCCACCCGCCGCTGCTGCCACCGCCCGACTGAGCCGTCAGCGGCGGGTGGGATCCTCGCCGACCTTGACGAGCATCTTGCCGAGGTTCTTGCCCTGCAGCAGGCCGATGAACGCCTCGGGCGTCCGCTCGAGCCCTTCCACGACGTCCTCGCGATACTTCAGCTTGCCCTCGCGCAGCCAGCGTCCACAGTCGGCGAGGAACTGCGGCATCCGGTCGGCGTGGTCGCTGACGATGAACCCGCGAACGGTGACGCGGTTGACGAGCACGGGCGCCAGGTTCGGTCCGGGCGGCAGCTCGGTGGCGTTGTACTGCGAGATGATGCCGCAGAGCGGGATGCGCGCGAACGGGTTCACCACGCGCAGCACCGCCTTCAGCACGTCGCCGCCGACGTTGTCGAAATAGACGTCGATGCCGTTGGGGCAGGCGTCACGCAGCACGGCCGCCAGGTCCGGCACGCGGTACGACACGCACGCGTCGAAGTCCAGCTCCTTCAGCACGTACTCGCACTTGTCGCGCGACGACGCGATGCCGACGGCGCGGCAGCCGCGGATCTTCGCGAGCTGGCCCACGACCGAGCCGACGGCGCCGGCGGCGGCGGAGACGACGACTGTTTCGCCGGGCTTCGGCTGGCCGAGATCGTAGAGCCCGACGTAGGCCGTCATGCCCGGCATGCCGAGGATGCCGAGCGCGGTCGAGATCGGCGCCGCCCTGGGATCGAGCGTGATCGGGCCGAACGGTCCGACGCGCGCGCCCCCGCTCTTGGCGATGTGGTACGCCTGCCAGCCGCCGTACGTCAGCACGAAGTCGCCGGGCCTGAACGCCGCGTCGCGCGAATCCACGACCTCGCCGACGGTGCCGCCGACCATCGGTTGGCCGAGCTCGACGGGCGCCGTGTACGACTTGACGTCGTTCATCCGGCCGCGCATGTAGGGATCGAGCGAGAGCCAGATCGTGCGCACGAGGATCTCGCCGTCCTGCGGCTTCGGGACCGGCGTCTCGACGAGCTCGAAATCGGACGGCTTGGGCTCACCCACCGGGCGGTGCTTGAGGAGAACGCGGCGGTTGGTCATCGCGCCGCGATTGTCGTCCAGTCGCTCGCGGCTTGCAACCGCCCCGACCCTCCGCTATCGTGCGGGCCATGACCGCCACCACCCGCCTCGCCGAGTTCGTCATCAAGACGTCGTTGCGCGACTGTCCCGACGCGGTACTGGCGCAGACGCGCCGCGCCGCGCTCGACACCGTCGGCGTCATGCTCGCGGGCGCGACGGAGCCCGTCGCGCAGAGCGTGCGCGCCGTCGCGCGCACCGAGGGCGGTGTGGGGCTGTGCACCGTGCTCGGCACGTCGATGCGCACGTCGCCCGGCTGGGCGGCGCTGGCCAACGGCGCCGCCGGCCACGCGCACGACTTCGACGACACGAACTTCGCGCTGATGGGACATCCGAGCGTCCCGCTCTTCGCCGCCGCGCTGGCGGCCGCCGAGGCCGAGACCGCCGACGGCGCGGCGCTCACGCTCGCCTACGTCATCGGGTTCGAGATCGACGCCGCGCTGGGTATCGCGCTGAACCCCCCGCACTACACCCGCGGCTGGCACGCGACGTCCACCATCGGAACGCTCGGCTGCGCCGCGGCCGCGGCGCGACTCCTCGGCCTGGACGTGACGCAGACGCGCCACGCGCTCGGCATCGCCGCCTCGATGGCGTCCGGGCTCAAGGAGAACTTCGGCTCGATGACGAAGCCCTATCACGCGGGCCACGCCGCGCAGAGCGGCCTCCGGGCCGCGCAGCTCGCCCGCGAGGGCATGACGTCGTCCGACGGCGCCCTCGACGGCCGCCAGGGCTACGTCGCGGCGTTCTCCGGCGCGACGCTGTCCCCCGACGCCCTGGATCGGCTCGGCAGCCGCTGGGAGCTGACGGCCTCCGGCATCGCCGTGAAGCCGTATCCGTCCTGCGCGCTGACGCACTCGGCGATCGACGCGCTGCTCGAGCTGCGCGCGCGCCACCGGATCGATCCGGCCAGGGTCGCGGCGGTCGAGGTCGGTGTGAACGCGGTCGTGCCGGACGTGCTGCGCCACACGCGTCCCGCGAATGGGCTCGAGCGGAAGTTCTCGATGCAGTTCTGCGCGGCGGCCGCGCTGGCGCGCGGCGCCGTCGGCCTCGCCGATTTCGACGAGGGCCCGGTGCGCGACGCCGCCACCCGCGATCTCATGGAGCGGATCACGATGGTCGTCGATCCCGCGCTGCCGCACGACCTCGAGCAGCACGCGTGGACGCGGGTGACCGTGCGGCTGACCGACGGCACCACGCTCGAGTCCAGGCCGCGCGGGGCTTCGGGGCACCCGACGACGCCGCTCAGCGACGCCGAGCTTTCCGCCAAGTTCCTCGGCTGTGCCGCGCCGGTGCTCGGCGCCGAGACCGCCGAGGGCGTGGCCGCGCAGATCCGGCGGCTCGAGGACGTGCCCGACGTCCGCGCGCTCACCTCGCGGCTCGTCGCGGAGCGGGAGTAGCGCGATGGGCGTGATGGACGGGATCAAGATTCTCGAGCTGGCGCGCGTCCCGCCCGCGGAGATGCCCGCCATGATGCTCGCCGACATGGGCGCCGACGTGCTCAAGATCGACTCGCCCGATCCCGAGCGGCCCGAGGGCGAGGAGTGGGTGCGCCGCACCATCCACTCGTTCACCAACCGCAACAAGCGCTCGATGACGCTCGACATGAAAGCGCCCGAGGGCCAGGCGATCTTCCGCACGCTCGCCGCGAGCGCCGACGTGATCGTCGAGGGCTTCCGTCCCGGCGTGATGCGGCGCCTCGGCGCCGACTACGAGACGATCCGCGCGCTGAACCCCCGCATCGTCTACTGCTCGCTCTCGGGCTTCGGCCAGGACGGGCCGTATCGCGATTATCCGGCGCACGACATGAACTACCTGTCGCTGGCCGGCGTGCTGAACCTCATCGGCGACGCGGGGAGCAAGAAGCCGGTGATCCCGCTCAACCTCGTCGCCGATTACGCGGGCGCCAGCCTGCACGGCGCGCTCGGCATCGTGCTGGCGCTGTTCGGGCGCGAGCGCACCGGGCGCGGCCAGCACGTGGACGTGTCGTACCTGGACACGACGGTCTCGCTGCTCGCGGCCACGCCCAACATGCGCTTCTTCTTCTCCGACGGCTGGGCGCCCCGGCGCGGCGAGGGCTTCCTCGGCGGCTCGTACCCTTATTATGCGATCTACGAAACGCGCGACGGCAAGCTCCTGACCATCGGCTGCACGGAGCCGTGGCTGTGGGCGAACTTCTGCCGCGCCATCGGCCGGCCCGACTTCGAGCGCTTCGCGCGCCAGCCCGATCAGCTCGTGCGCGCCGCCAACCGCGAGGAGCAGGCCGCGCGCGAGGAGATCGAGAAGATCATCCGCACGCGCGACCGCGACGAGTGGTACGAGCGGCTCGTGAAGGCCGACGTGTGCGTCGGCAAGGTCTACGACGTCGACGAGATGGTGCGCGATCCGCAGATCAACCACCGGCAGATGATCGTCGAGGCCGAGCATCCGACCCACGGGCGCGTGCGCCAGGTGGGCATCGCGATCAAGCTCTCCGAGACGCCGGGCAGCGTGCGGTCCGCCGCCCCGCTCGCCGGCGAGCACACCGACCTCGTGCTGAAAGACCTGGGCCTGTCGGCGACCGAGATCGCCGTCCTCCGCGAAAAGAAGGTCGTCGAGTAGGCGTGCACGAGCGCTGGCGGCAGCTCGGCGCGCTGTCGCTGGCCGAGCTCCTCGCGCTCAGCCTGTGGTTCAGCGCCTCCGCGGTGCTGCCCGCCCTCCAGCGCGAGTGGGATCTCGGCGCCGGCGGCAGCGCTGGACTCACCGTCGCCGTCCAGCTCGGCTTCATCGCCGGCACACTCGCCAGCGCCCTCGGCAACCTTCCCGACGTCTGGTCGCCTCGCGCCCTGATGGCGGGCAGCGCGCTGCTCGGCGCCGCGGCCAACGCCGCGCTGGCGCTCTGGGTCGACGCGCTCGCGCCGGCGCTCGCGCTGCGCTTCGTAACCGGCGCCGCCATGGCGGGCGCGTATCCGCCGGCGATGAAGATCATGGCCACGTGGTTCCGCGAGGGCCGCGGCCTCGCGATCGGCATCCTCGTGGGCGCGCTCACCGTCGGCTCCGCGACGCCGTGGCTCATCGGCGGCATCACGACGCTGCCGTGGCGCCACACGCTGCTCGCCGCCTCGGGCCTGGCCGTGCTCGCGGCCGTCGTGGTCGTGCTGCTGGTGCGCGAGGGTCCCGACCGGTTTCCCTCGGCACGCTTCGATCCGCGCATGGCGCTGGCCGTGTTCCGCGCGCGCGGCCCGCGGCTGGCGTGTCTCGGCTACTTCGGCCACATGTGGGAGCTGTACGCGATGTGGGCGTGGATCGGCCTGTTCCTCCTCGACAGCGCGCATGTCGTCGGCGCGCCGGGCTACGGCGGCCTGTCACCGAGCACCGCGACGTTCGTCGTCATCGCGATCGGCGGCCTCGGCTGCTGGCTCGGCGGCGTCGTCTCGGATCGCTGGGGCCGCACGGCCGCGACGATCGCGGCGATGGCCGTCAGCGGGCTGTGCGCGGCGACGATCGGGCTGACGTTCGGGGGATCGCCGACTGTAACGCTGGCCGTGGCGCTCGTGTGGGGCCTGGCCGTCGTCGCCGACTCCGCGCAGTTCTCGACGGCCATCACGGAGCTCTCGCCGCCGGCCTACGTCGGCACCGCGCTCACGATGCAGACCTGCGTCGGCTTCGCGATCACCAACGTCTCGATCTGGCTGCTGCTGCCGATCGTCGGGACCATCGGCTGGCGCTGGGCGTTCGCGACGCTCGCGATCGGCCCCGCCCTCGGCGTCCTGGCCATGGCGCGACTGCGCGCGGCGCCCGAGGCGATCAAGCTCGCGGGAGGACGGCGTTGAAGCAAAACGCCACCACCTTGACAGCGGGAGGTGGCGGCGATACGTTCCGATCCCTCTCGAGAGCCCCTGTCAGGAATGTCAGTCCGACCCGAAACGGAGGTGCTCGATGCCCAAGTATCTCTTCCACGGCTCGTATCGACCGGAAGGCACGAAGGGTCTCATCAAAGAGGGTGCGACCCAGCGGCGCGCCAACCTCGAGGCGCTCGTCAAGCAGCAGGGGGGGCGTCTGGAGGCGTTTTACTTCACCTTCGGCGAAGCCGACGCCGTCGGCATCGCCGAGCTGCCCGACAACGTCACGGCCGCGGCGCTCTCCATGGCCATCAACGCGAGCGGAATCGTCGGCGTCAAGACGACGGTGCTGCTCAGCGTCGAGGAGATGGACCAGGCGACGAAGAAGCAGATCGGCTATCGGCCGCCGGGGCACTGAGCGGCCCATGAGCCTGATCGAGATCGGCAAAGTGAACCGCATGTTCGAGGACGCCGTCCGCGCTCAAGACCCCGATCGCCTGGCCGCGCTGTATACGGGCAACGCGATCGCGCTGCCCCCCGATGGCCCGATCGCGCGCGGTCAGGAGGCCGTCAGGCAGCTGTGGGTGGCCGTCATCAAAGACATGGGCCTGAGGGACGTAACGCTGAAGACGATCGATCTCGACGTGAACGGTGACTTCGCGTGCGAAGTGGGTCAGGCCACGCTCGAGCTCGCTCCACCGGGCGGGCAGCGGGCCACCGCCAGCGTCAAGTACGTCGTGGTCTGGCAGCGCTTCGGCACGCAGTGGCGGCTGCACCGCGACATCTGGAACGCGCTGCCCGCCTGAACATCACCGCCGCGCGGCGGCCACGACGCCGACCGCGCGGCGGCACTTATCGGCCTCAGCCCTCGCGACGTCCCGCGCGCCGCAGACGCCACCACAGCGACACGACGCCGACCGCGGCCACGCCGAAGCCGGCGCTCGTCAGGGCGATCTCGGGATAGTCGGCCTGAAGGCTCGGGACGACGCGATGCACGAGACTCAGCGGGGCCAGCAGAATCGCCGCGAGCCGGACGACCACGAGGTCGAAAACCCCCACGGTGCCGCCCGGCGCCGTGTCGAACCATACGCGCAGCCCCAGCACCACCCCGGCGATGCTGACGACAAAGTGCGCGAGCGCGACGCCCGCGAACACGGCCGCCGCCGTCACGACACGCTTGGTCACTCCTCCGGCCCCTCGAAGTCGATCTGCATGAATTGGCCGTCGTCGTCGCGCTCGAAGGCCGAGCCGGGCGGGGCATCGAGCAGCGGGATCACGTCGGGATCGTAGTTGGCGATCGTGTTCACGTCGTGGAGCCCGACGTTGGCGAGGTCGTTGACGTAGGCGTCGCTCTCGAGCCCGCTCAGGAAGCGCCAGCCGCTGTCGAAGTCGTTGTCCGGCTCTTCCCGGTACATGAAGCCGACGGGACGACCGTCGACGGTGATGTGGTCGCTCGCGAGGCAGGAGCCGCGCCCCGGCGCGAGCGGCCGGATCTGATCCGGTCCGAGCCTGTATCGCTTGGCCAGGGCTCCACGATAGCATCGCCGTGCTTGCCCCCAGCGGATCTTGCCTAGACCACCGTAGAGGCGGAGACCGAGGAGCGCCTAAGCCACGGGAGTCAGCAAGAGCCGGCGCACGAGCGCCGCACCCTGCGTCTCGAGCCACTCCTTCGTCGAGGCGAAGCCGTAGCGCAGCGCCGCGCGGCTCGCCTCGAAGCCCATCGAAGGCCCGAAGAGCAGGCCGTTGCTGCGCGGCGGCTGCAGCAGGTAGAAGGCGGTCCGCGGGTACTTCACGGCCAGGGTCGCGAGGCCGAGCGTCAGGAGATTCTGGCTGTAGATGCGGCCGGCCTGCTCCATGATCGTGTACACGCCGCGCGCGCGCATCGAGCCGTCGCCCGCGTGGATGTTGGGCACCAGCGGGTTCACCACGAACACCACGTCCGCGCCCGCCTCCGCCGCCAGGTCCGCGTGGCCGCTGAAGCCGGTTCCGCCGTCGACGTAGTCGCGGCCGTTGATCGGATAGGGATCGAAGAACCCGGGGATCGCCGACGACGCGGCCACCGCCTGGCTGATCGGCACCTCACGCAGGTCGCCGCTGCCGAAGACCACGCGCTCGGCGGTGTTGAGGTCGATGGCGGGGATCAGCAGCGTGCGCGTCCGCTCGGCGAAGGCGTTGGAGAGTCCGCGTGAGGCGAACGCCGCCCGCAGATACTGCTCGAGCGCGTCGAGCGAGAAGAATCCCGGCGGCATGTCGCGCTCGGCGCGCGCCAGCATGTCGGGGATGGAGCCGCGGCCGCGGATGGCGCTCTTGCCGAACGCCCAGATCAGCCGGCCCACCCGGCCGCACGCCCGGCGGAACGCGTCGGAGGCGAAGACGGCATTGCGCCGGAAGTTGATCGGGTCGTCCAGGTCCTCGTCGAGGATCTCGTAGATCTCGCGGGCCCGCACACCGCCGGCCAGGAGGGAGCACACCACCGAGCCGGCGCTGCAGCCGACGTAGATGTCGAACCCGCGCCCGGTGCCGTTGAGCCGCTCCTCGAGGGCCGCGAGCGCCCCGACCTCGTACATCCCCCCGATGACGCCGCCACCGGCAAGAGCCAGGGCGTAACGTGGCCGGTGCCGGCCGCGCCATAGCCCGAAGGCTCGATGTACGAATTGCATGCTGCTCGTCATTAATGCAAAGGCCCTGCCAAGCATGGGACCGGCTGTAACTCCTTGAAAGCACGCGTATTCGGCATCGCGCCCCGATCGGTAAACGTCCGACTTGTGGGTTAAGTTCTTCCCCAACCAACCGGACCGTGCATGACGTAATCAAATAGTACGATGGGAAACGTGGGCGCCGCGCTTCGAAGGTGGGTGGGCGGCGTTCGCCTCGCCTATCTGCCTGTCCTGCTTACCTACCTCTGCTTCGGGGCGAGTATCGTCACGAACATCGCCCTCCTTTACTTCGAGAAGGGGACGCTGGCGCTCACCCCGGCCGAGGCGGCCGGCATCGCCTTCTGGCTGGGCCTGCCCTGGAGCATGAAGATGATGGTGGGCGTCACCTCCGACGTGCGGACGAAGCCCGCCCACCTCGGCCGGCTGATGGTCATGGTCGGACTGATCGGGCTCGTGCCACTGCTCGCGCTGCCGTTGCTGTGGCGCGAAGAGCGCGGCGCGCCTGGCGGCGCAAATCTCGCGGTCGCGCGCGGCCGGCCCCGACGAGATAGCTCAGCGTCATCTCGGGGCGACAACTCGGCCCCGTCACGCGATTCTTGTCACTTTCGCTGGTCGGGAATTAACCAGCGTCGCGCCGCGTCGTGGCCCTAAGACCCTGAAGTTCCGGGATTGTACGTTTTATTGCCGCGGGGCACCGACGTTGCATCAGATTTCACACATGTTCCCAAAGGCAAACGTGTTTCCTAAGAGAACGAGCCTCAGGGGGGAGGCGGGCTTCACCCTCCCCGAGGTGCTGCTCGCCGCGATGATCATCCTCATCGCGTTCGTGACCCTGCTGTCGGTGATCCCCTACTCGAGCGCGGCCGTGCAGAGCGGCAACCAGACGTCGACCGCCACGTTTCTCGCCGACCAGAAGATGGAAGAGGCGAAGCTCGCTTTCTGGACGGCGTCGCCGGACAACGACTGCCTCGGCCTCTCCAACGGCAACAATGCGCCGTCGGTCCCGCCCGGTAAGGAGTGCGATATCAACGGCGTGAAGGTCAACCCCGGCCAGCCCCTGCCCTGGGCCGCGGACCAGAACGCCACCCAGATCGTCAACTTCAACGGGTACTCGCGCACGATCCGCGTCACGGACTGCGGCGTCGGTGGTGGTTGCACCGGCATCACGGACTCCGCCATGCGGCTCGTCACCGTGTCGGTGACGTTCACGCCGGGAGTGTCGGTCAACTCGACGGGAGCGTCCGCGAGGACGGTCACCGTCAGCATGATCATGACGCAACGGTGAGTGGGATGAAGACGAAGACGCTGAAGGCTCTCAGGACGCAGCAGGGGTTCAGCCTGGCGGAGCTGCTCGTCGCGACCGCGATGATCGGCTTCGTCCTCGGCGGCGTGTTCGTGGCGCTGCAGCAGGGCGAGAACGCCTTCCAGTACGGCACCGGCAAGGTCGAGGTGCAGCAGAACGGGCGGATGGCGCTGGATCGGATGGTCCACGATCTCCGAATGGGCGCCAACATCACCGCCGCGAACGCGACGAGCATCAGCTTCGACTACATCGAGGACAACGCGGGGGCGGCCCAGACCGTCACCGTCACGTACTCGCTGAACGGCACGAGCCTGCAGCGCAACCAGACCAACCCCGTGCCGGCGGCCGCGCAGCCGGAGACGCTCATCGGCGGCGTCAACACGCTGTCCCTCGTCTATTACGACTTCAACAATGCCGCGACGGTCAACGTGCCCGACATCCGGGTGGTCGACGTGCGGCTCATCACCCAACCACAGGTGAGCTCGTCCAACCTGGCGAACCAGCAGGCGACCTTCGCGGATCGCGTTCGCCTGAGGAATCTATGAAACCCTCACTCGCTCGCCGACACGGATCCGAGGCGGGTATCGCGCTGCCGATGACGCTGATTCTGATGATGCTCATCACGGCGCTCACGGTGGCGTTCCTGGCGTTCACCTCGACCGAGCCCGTCATCGCCGCCAACCAGATGGCGAACGCTCAGGCACGCGCCGTCGCGGAGTCGGGCATCGAGCGCGCGCTGTGGGCGTTGACGAAAGGTGAGACGGACCCCGCGGCGAATGGCGCGCTGGCTGACCCCCTGGTGATGGCGAACCCGCCGTCGGCGGACGCGCCGTACGACGGCAATACGACGTTCACCGTCGGTGTCGGCCAGTTCAAGGTGAAGGTGACGAACGGCCCCGCGGCGAACGAGCGCACGATCGACGCCATCGGATTCGTGCCGACCGCCGCCAACCCCGTGGCGATCAAGAAGATCCAGACGGTCGTGACGAGAGTGAAATGGCTCGACCCGCCGTGCGCCGTGTGCGCGGGCGGCGAGGCACCGATTGGCCTGGCGACCAGGATCCGCGTGGGCGGCTCAGCCTCGATCAGCGCCGCGGACACGGGAAACAACTACTGCGCCGGCAAGACGCCGCAGGCGGCCGCGTACTCGTCGGGAACGGTCACCTCGAACGGTAACCCGACCCTCACGGCGCCGCCGGGCGGGACGGCCGCCGCCCAGGCAATGTCGCAGGACGTCATGAAGGACTGGCTGTTCAGCGACGCCGACATGCTGATTCTCAAGTCGCTGGCGAAAGCGAACGGGACCTACTATCAGGGCAGCCAGACGTGGACGTCGCCGCCACCGAACGGCATCATCTTCGTCGACACGCCGTCCGGCAATCCGCTGACAGCCACTCCGCCCAGCAGCGATCTCATCACCGTGGACATCCACGGCAACTGGAGCCAGGGGTGGAACGGGTGGATGATCGTCGCCGGAAGCATCGCCATCAGCGGCAGCACCACGCTGAGCGGGCTGATCTACGCGCAGAACGACATCGATCTGCACGGCACGGGTAACGGCGCCATCAACGGCGCGGTGATCTCGACCAACCGCGTCGATTCGCAGTCGACGAACATCGACACCGAGGACGTCGGCAACGCACCCATCGGGTACGACTGCAAGAAGGTGCGCAACGGCGGCGGCTCGATCCCGCAGAACTGGTTCGTGAAGCCCGGAACCTTCAGAGACCTCCCGGGTACCACCTGAGACTCGCGGGCCTCGCCCTTCTCGGTAGCGTCGTCCTGGCGACTGCTGGATGCCAGCAGTCGCCAGCGCCGTCTGTCCCGGTGACGGCGGAAGTCGACCACGTCGCCGAGGGCCACAAGGCGTTCGAGCGCCGGGACTGGGGCACCGCCGCCTCGCATTACCGCATCGCCATTCCGCAGCGGCCGCCCGAGGTGATCCTGCACTACCGCCTGGCCGTCGCCGCCTCGTGGCTCGATCTGCGCGACGAGGCCATGCAGGAGTTCGAGTGGGTCGTCGCCAACGCGGCCGCGTCTTCTGAGGAGGCGCGCGTGGCCCGCGAGTGGCTGGACGGCGCGCGTAAGCGCCGTCTGGCTGGCGCGGACGGCAGTGGCGAGGCCGTCAAGGACGAGCGGGCCGGCGACAGCGGCATGCACGGGCGCGTCGTCTGGGACGACGGCCAGGGCGCGCAGCCGCTCAAGCGCCTGCAGCTTCATCTCTACGCCATGGCCGAGGACGGCACGTCCAAACGAATGAGCTTCCAGGTGCGGACCGACTTCGAAGGCAACTACACGTTCAAGAATATTCCCGCGGGTCTCTACAAGCTGACCGACGACAACGTGGGCACACCGAAATGGCGGCTCAAGGTCGAGATCAAGGCGGGCGAGGACGCGCTACTCGACCTCGGCCCCGACAACAGCGTCAAGACGCGCGACGACTACCCGAAGCGCAGCTGACGTCGCGCGCGTCTCGATAGGCAACGCCGCGTATGGCCGACTTCTCGGACGTCATGGTCTTCGCCCAGACGCACGGTTCGTGCGGCGGAGTGACGCCGGCCGTCAGCCCCTCGGCCGCCGGCGGCTATCGCCTCATCCTGACGTGCGCGTGCGGCGCGACGCTCGAGCGCCGCGTGAACGCTGACGAGGCGGCTCAGGCGCCGTTCGCGAACGCCGCCGCGCCGGCTCCGCGGCGGCCGGACCGGCCGCGAGTGACGCCAAGCCCCGAGCTGGAGCGCGCGATGCAGGAGGCGCTCGCGGCCGAAGAGGCGGCGCCGTCGGTCACGTCAGCGCCACCGCGCGAGACGCCACCGATCGCGCCACGCCCAGAGCGCGCAGCGGCGCAGGCGCCGAGCGTGGAGCTCGAGGACGTCCTGCGGCAGGCGGTCGCCGCGTCGGACGCCGAGGCGTCACCGGCACGATCGGCGCCGCCCAAGCGCGGCGTCCCGCGGATGTCGAACGTCCAGGGCACGGTGAGGGCGGCGCTGCGCGACCAGGAGCGGCTGCGGGCCGACGTCGCGGCGGAGCCCGCGCCGGTGCGACCGAAATCGCGCGCGCTCTGGCTGATCGCCGCCGCCCTCCTGGTCCTTGCCGCCGTGACAGCCTTCCTCTACGTCGCCTCCGAGCTGGAGCTCGAGGCGCCGACCCTCACGCACGCGACCCCGGACTCTCAGAAGAGGCCGGTGACGTTTCCGGCGGCGTCGACATCCATGCCCTCCGCGCCCGGCACCTTCGGCAGCCCGGGCATCGTGAGCACGTCACCGGCGTAGGCGACGACGAAGCCGGCGCCGGCACAGAGCCGCGCGTCGCGGACGGTGATCGTGAAGCCGCGCGGGCGGCCCGTCCGCTTCGGGTCGTCGGAGAGCGAGTTCTGCGTCTTGGCCATGCACACGGGCAGGCGCCCGTGCCCGATCGTCTGCCAGCGCGCGAGCTTCTGCGCGGCCGCCGGCTGCAGGCGTACGCCATCGGCTCCGTAGACGCGCGTCGCGATCGCCTCGATCTTGCGCTCGAGCGGCAGCTCGTCGGGGTACAGCAGGCGGAAGGCCGTGCGATCGGCGCCCTTGATGACGTCGAGCACCGTCTGCGCGAGCTCCGCGGTCCCCGCGCCGCCCGCGGCCCACCCGCGTGAGACCTCCGTGGGCACGCCCCAGCCGCGGCACGTCTCGAGCACCGCCGCGACCTCGGCCTCGGTGTCGCCCGTGAAGTGATTCAGCGCGACCACCGGCGCCAGGCCGAACAGCCGGACGTTCTCGACGTGCTTGGCGAGGTTGTCGCAGCCGCGCCGCACGGCCGCCACGTCCTCGACCGGAAGCTCCGTGAGCGCGACGCCGGCGTGCATCTTCAAGGCGCGCACCGTGGCCACCACCACGGCCACCGAAGGCGCCAGACCGGCCGTGCGGCACTTGATGTCGATGAACTTCTCGGCGCCCAGGTCGCTGGCGAATCCCGCCTCGGTCACCACCACCTCGCCGAGCTTGAGGGCGAGGCGGGTCGCGATGACGGAGTTGCAGCCGTGGGCGATGTTGCCGAAGGGTCCGCCGTGCACGAGCGCCGGCGTGCCCTCGAGCGTCTGCACGAGGTTCGGCTTGATCGCGTCCTTCATGAGCACGGCCATGGCGCCCGCCGCGTGCAGGTCGGCCGCCGTGACCGGCGCGCCGTCACCGGTCTCGGCGACCACCACGCGCCCGGCCCGCGCCTTGAAGTCGACCAGGTCGGCGGAGAGGCAGAGGATGGCCATGACCTCGGAGGCGACGGTGATCTCGAAGCCGCTCTCACGCGGCACGCCGTGGGCCGGCCCGCCCAGCCCGAGCACGATGTTGCGCAGGGCGCGGTCGTTCATGTCCACGACGCGCTTGAACAGGACGCGGCGGGTGTCGATGCCGAGGCTGTTGCCCTGCGCGAGATGGTTGTCGAGCATCGCCGCCAACAAATTGTGCGCGGCGCCGATCGCGTGCATGTCACCCGTGAAGTGGAGGTTGATGTCCTCCATCGGCGCCAGCTGGGCGTGGCCGCCGCCGGTGGCGCCGCCCTTCATGCCGAACACGGGCCCCAGCGAGGGCTCGCGCAGCGCGACGACGGCGCGCTTGCCGAGCCGCCGCAGGCCGTCGGCGAGACCGACGGTGGTCGTGGACTTCCCCTCGCCCGCCGGCGTCGGCGTCATCGCGGTGACCAGCACGAGGGCGCCGTCGGGATGATCGCGGCGCCGCACGATGGCGTCCCAGCCCACCTTCGCCTTGTGGGGGCCGTAGGGCTCGAGCTCGTCCGGCTCGAGCCCGACGGTGGCGCCGATCTCCTGGATCGGCTTGAGTGTGACGGCGCGCGCGATCTCGAGATCCTGCTTGCCCATGAGCGATCAAACCTTTCTCTGAGAGGGACGTG
>Ga0134075_10000084_pt1 | contig 22455 bp, 10 predicted proteins | sample 15_taG_18_FD_119775 | JGI IMG/M metagenome (GOLD analysis project Ga0134075, IMG submission 119775) | Grasslands soil microbial communities from the Angelo Coastal Reserve, California, USA - 15_D_Rain_40cm_5_09212015 | ecosystem: Environmental > Terrestrial > Soil > Grasslands ... | reverse complement strand
AGTGATAGCGATACGTTTCCGCTGAACCCGTTTACACTAGCTATGGTGATGGTAGATGTTGCGGACTGGCCGGCTTGGATGACCAGTGGGACTGGGGATGCGGACGCGGTGAAGTCCGTGAAGCCGAAAGACGCAGAGGCACTATGACTCAGCGAGCCCATCGTTGCTGTGATGGTGACTGGAACGTTCTCGGCAACGCTGTCCGTAACATCGAGGATGACTGTTCCGGACGATGATGCGGATCTCAGTGTCATGGTGGTAGTCGATAGGGCGAGTTGGGCGGTCGCACTCGTCGTCTGGGCGCTAAGAGTTATGGTGCCCGTGAACCCATTGATGGCTCTTACTGTGATCAATGAGGTTCCTGGCTGAGCGACTGTCACGGCATCTGGAGCCGGTGTGTCTATCGTAAAGTCTGTGAACTTGAAAATGGCGCTGGCCGTGTGAGACAGGGAGTGGTTGTTTCCCGTTACGGTTACTTGATAGGTTCCAACCGTGCCACTGCAAGATATTGCCGACGTACCAGAGCCTCCAGTTATGCTGGTCGGGGTCAGTGTGCAGATGACGCCAGAGGTGGGAGACGCGCTCGCTGACAGAGTCAGCGTACCGGTGAATCCGTTGACTGCCGATACGGTAACGGTCGAACCGGCTTGGGCTCCAGCACTGGCCGTGACACTATTCGGTGCGACTGTGATTGTAAAGCTTTGAACAATGAAGCTAACTGTCGTGTTGTGGGATGTTGAAGCGTCCGATCCTATAATGGTTACAGTGTATAGGCCGGCGTAGCCGGTGCATGAAAGGTTGGACGTCATAGAGGTGGTCACGGCAATTGTTGTGGCGTTCATGCCACAGGTGAGACCTGTGCTGGGGGACACTTGGGACGCCAAGGTTACCGTGCCCGCGAAGCTTCCGATTGGCGTTATTGCGACTGTGGAATTGCCTGTGCGCCCCGAAATAATCGTAGGATTGGCCGGGCTCGCGGCAATGGAGAAGTCAGCTATGATGACGTTGAAGGTTATGGTGACAGAGTGTGACTTTGAACCGCTGGTTCCGTTAACAGTCACCCTGTAGGTGCTGGGTAGTCCGCTGCAGGATATTGTAGATGTGCCGGAGGTTCCCAGGGTGACGTTGGTCCGGCTTAGTGCGCAGGCTAGACTGTTGGAGGGAGACACGGTCGCCTTGAGACCAACCGTCCCGGTGAACCCGCCCACTGATGTTACGGTGATAGTGGAGGTGCCTGTAGCTCCTACGCCGATAGTAGCGTTGCTTGGGTCCGCCACGACGGAAAAGTCTGGTGGGGAAGGTGGTGAAATGTTTACTGTTTTGGATGCGATGGCATCGCGGCCCGCAAAATCGGTTACGTTAAGGGATATCGTATACGTTCCAGGTGTCGAATAGGTGTGGGACACGTTCTGCCCGGTGACAGTTGATCCGTCATCGAACCTCCAAGCATAGCTGTATGGTGGTGTGCCTCCCGTCGCGGTTGCAGCAAAGTCGACTGGCTGTTCTGCCTGGGGTGCTGATGGCGTGACCGTGAATGTGCTCGTTAGAGGCTGTGGAAGAGAGGTCGTGAACTGTATCTTGTACCAGTTGACGTCTAGTTCTTGGAATTGGAAGCCTTCGGTGCCTATCTCTATGCCTGCTAGCTGGCATGGAGTGTTGGGATTGAGACCCCAGGCTTTGAGGTCCTGCTGGCACTGGTGAGAAACATTAGCTGTAAGCGTGTATGTCTGGCCCACCGCAATGGGTCCGAGAGTGACGTTGTCCCAGCCAAAGCTGTCGCCTGGGTTGTAGGTGGCCGTCGACCCGATGGGGCTAAAGGCACCCTTGATATTCTCCATCCGCGACTGCGTATCCAAACACTGATACGTCGAGCCACCGGCACTGACAGCTCCATTCGGCAGCCAATAGTACAACGCCAAGAAGACATGGTAGCGATAGGAGCCGTAAGGCACAAAATTGAGCATGCTGAAGTCAACACTCACGTCGGTAAGGTTTGTCGGCAGCACACCGTTCGACGGAGATTGACAGGGAGACCATGGAAAAGTCCCCTTCTTCGTGCTCGCATAGTAGTAGCTGCTATCGTTTCCTACTCCGAGGTTCAGCTGGCGGGTCTCAAGAACTCCGCCGACTATGTTTACTGTGCTGCCTAATAGGCCGTTCGTACCGCCACAGTTCCATCCCCCCGGCAGAGACGCGCAGCTTCCAAAATTCCCGTTGGATTGGGAGGCTCTGCTCCAGCTCGCGACTGGATGCATCTCCCACTGGCCTGATGACTCATTGTCCCAGTAGGCAAAGCCTACAATGTTAATCCGAGATCCATCTGTGGGAAAATCCGGCGGCGCGATTCCGGCAGCCTTCCATGTCTGGTCTATCTCTATGTGTAGCCTGTTCGAGTTGTTTGGTGATAGTGCCTCCGCGACGCTGTCGCAAAAGGTTACGCCATTAATGGGATTGCAGTCCTGGCTTGCGGCTCCATTCTGAATATTTGAAAGTGAAACATTGTCGATTTGTATCCACATCCCCTTTCCATTTACAGAACAGGGCGGGGCTGTGCTTCTCTTATCCGGAATCCCGGGGCTGAATGCTCCCCCAGCCAGGGTGTTTGCAGAAACGACATCTGTTGTTGTAAGGACAGGAGTTCCACAATTCGGATTGCTCCCGAAGATGTCGCTGGTAACTGATGCTGAAGCGGCGTTGCCTAGAGGGCTAAGCCCCCAGTTGTTCTCGATCGTGTGCAGCGAGGCATACTCATCATAGCTGGTCGACGGTGAACTGTAACCCACCTTTATCGACGCTCCTCCGAAACCAATCTGGAGGTTGGGCGATGGGTCGTACTCGTCCCACCAGAGGTACAACTCAGTCCGCATCTTGAACAGGTTGCTGGCCATAAGCGAACCTGGAGCGGGATCCAAAAAGGTTCCGGATCCGACGAGGAGCGACTGTAGATATGCGTCTCCCGTAGACACGCTCACGCTATGCATGTTATGCTGGTCGGTAGGCGTAAACCAGAGGAGGTTGGGCGGACTGGCGCTGTTGGCAGCCGTAATGAAGTCCAAGGTGGAGACGCCGCTAGACATGAACACATTCGGACTCCGGTAGTCAGTCTGGAATGCGAAGAAGGGAAAGTGATCGGACTCACGCGGACAGCCGGCTTCACAATAAGCCTGCCAGGTTAGTCCCGCAGCCTGCATCTGGTCGACGAGAGTCGTGCCGCTGAGACAGCCGCCTGAATTGCAGTATGCGTCAGAGACACCGTGCGTGGATCCGCTCATGAAGGAGACATAACAGGCTGCTGAACAGCCGCTGATACTGTCGCCTGCGAAGACGCCTGCGCCATAGCTGTGGTATCTGGGTATGACTGTTCCGAGTGGGACCAGGCTGTTGATGAAGGGAGCCGCGGAGTTGCCGATTACCGAGGAATAGTCCTGGTTCTCCATCGCGATGATGACAATATGATCATACTGTTGACCAGTCGGAGCGGCGGGCAAACGGAGTATGGCTCCCGCTGCGAAGGCGAGGGTCAGCACCACCAATATGGCCAACAGCTTGGAAAGCTTCAAGCTCGTCTCAGGTGTTCAACCGCAAATCTACCATGGCGGTAGATGGGCGCTTGTTCCAGCCATCGTCTTCGGAACTTCGATTGTATTGCGGACCGGAGGGTCGCAGAGTCTACGGGTTGTTCGTTGACCCCAGCCATCGGTAGGCTAGCGAAGGGGCCATCCTCCAGGTTTCGAATGCTGACCCAATTCATCATCCCGGCTACAGCCGTAGCTTTGTACGTAATTCCACTAGTGCTCTCAGACTGCCCGAGTGTCCCGTCCCGCTTTAGTGGATGAACTGTATAGGCGAATCTTTCGACGGATTGAGGGAGTCTCCTCCCTATTCGCTAAAGACTAATTCGGGATTCGTCGGCCACGACAGACAGCCGTCGGAAAGCCATTCTGTCGAACTCGTTTGCAAAAAAAGATTGTCTTGAAGAGGTTCCGCCTTCCTGAGCTTCGGACCCTTCGGTAGTCCCGAGAAGCAATGCTAGGATCAGTGTCTGCTGCCTAGCCATTTCATCATCAGGACTGGCGGCAGGAAAGAGACAGTTCGTCTCCATTCTCTTTCTGAACGCGCAGATATCCAGCAGGCCTTATTAGATTTGCGATGTTCTAAGAAATTTACTGGCAGCATCGATCTGTAATGTGCGCCGTATATCCGGAGACATGATCTGGCTGATTTTGGAAGGCGAGACGAACCAATTGTGTGTTTTCTACAGCTCCAGCAACCTATTCAGAACTCTACTGCTATGACCATACGAAGTTCCGTCTCAAGATTAGAAAGAAATCTCTTAGAATCATTTCGCGACTGCAGTTTCACTTGACTCAGGGCCGAGCCTGCAAGAGATGAGCAATTTGCCCGCCTCAGCTTGGTTTCCAAGCGATTCCTCTAAGGCTTGAGGAATTGTTTGTGACTATTTTCGTGAGTGTTCCGTTCGTGTATGTCATCACAGTGCCCGATCCACCCACTATGGTGGCCGTTCCTCCAGACCAGCTCACCGACCAGAGGAAGTTGCTCGTGAGAGTCGGCAAAGCCGTTAGGCTCGTTCCATCATAGCTGAGGACTAGGCCATAGTCTCCGACGAGAAGCGCCAAGGTTCCCGCTTGGTTCCAGGCGATAGACTCTACAGCAAGTGTTGAACTATAGATCCCGGCCGTGTTCAGCGCGGTTATGCTAACCCCGTCATAACGTAGAATTGTTCCACCTGCTCCTGCTATAAGGGCATACTGACCATTGGGATTCCAGGCAATGGCGTTGAGGGAATTGGTCGTGCCGGATGATATGGGCTGAATTAAGCTGTTCTGAAAGACTAGTATTGTGCCCGAAGCTCCGACCAGAATAGCTTGGGTCCCGGCCGGATTCCAGCCCACACGATAGAGGTTGTTCGAGGTTGAACTGCTGATCCTGACAAGAGAGATTCCGTCAAATTTCAGGACAAGTCCTGAAGAGCCCGTTATCAGAGCGTAGGATCCGTCCGGCTTCCAACCTACGGAATAGAGAACTATTGTGCTTGAGAGTCCTGTGGGAATCTGTGTGAACGAGCCATTATACTTTAACAGTACACCGGCGTTTCCGACTATCAACGCATAGGAGCCGTCAGGCTTCCACGCCGCCTGGCGGAGCCCTGTGGTGACAGGCTGGCCAATAAGGGTTAGAGTTCCGTTTTGATACTTGAAGACACTACCGTCATATGATACGACTAGAGCGTAGGACTGGGTCTGCCCAACCGTCACGGTTGCGGTTCCGATGCTACCGACATGAGCAGAGTCTCCTCCGTAACTTCCAGTTATCTCGTGGCGGCCGGCTACCGTGGGTGTGTAGGCTACTGAGCAGCTCGCGACGCCGACAGTCGCCGTAGCAGTGAGGGTGCAACTGGACTGGTTGAATGCGCCGGTCGAGGTAGAAACAAACCTGATGGTGCCAGTCGGCGTGTTTGCTGTTCCAGGCGATACGTCTGAGATTGTCACACTACATGAGAAAGCCACTCCGGGGGTGCCAGAAACGGGACATGAAACAGACGTTGCAGTGTTGCGCAGACTCACAACGACTGTCTTCGATGATGTAACGGATTGGCCGCTCGAATCAGTCGTCGTCAAGGTCACATTATAGGAGCCAGCGACTGAGTACGTGTGCGTCAGGGAGGATCCAGTTCCGGTCGTTCCATCACCGAAGCTCCAGATGTAAGTGTAGGGGCTTGTTCCTCCGCTGGCGGATGCTGAGAACATTACCGTCTGACCAACCACCGGTGAAGAGGGATTGTAGGTGAAGGTGGCGGTCAAGGGCGGTGGAGAAGGATTGACAACCGTCAGTGTCTGCTGGGAGGTGGCTGTCTGCTGAGGCGAACCACTATCCTTGACGGTCAAAGTTATCGTGTATGATCCTGACGAGTAGGCGTGAGCTACTGATGAGCCGGTTCCGGTTGACCCGTCGCCAAAGTTCCAAGTGTAAGAGTAGGGGGCTGTTCCACCAGTGGCGCTCGCAGTGAATGTGATCTGTTGCCCTGCCTGGGGGAAGGACGGGCTGAATGTGAAACTGGCGGAGAGAGTTGAGGTTGTTACGGTAACCGTTTGTGAACTGGTCGCAATGTTTTGAGACGAGTCTGTAACAGTGAGCTTTACCGTGAAGGTTCCCCCTTGACCATAGGCGTGCGTTGCAGTCTGTCCTGAGCTTGTTGAGCCGTCGCCGAAGCTCCAGTTGAACAAGTATGGGCTGACGCCGTTTGAAGCTGTAGCCGTGAATGTGACAGTTTGTCCAGCAGTAGAGTTGGTCGGAGAATAAGTGTACGAAGCCACGAGCGCGGGTGAAGCTAAGGGGGCCGCGATTGTGAACCGGTAAGATAGGGATTGTGTGCAGCTCAAGGGCTCAATGGTGGAGTTGCTGTAGACAACTGATGTGCCACTTGTAACCTGTAGGTTCTTTACATTGTCAGAGACGCTGCAGTCCCAGTTCGCGTGGGTGAACAATAGCGTGTTAGTCCCCTGCACGACGAACGAAGTGATGTTGAGAGAGAACGCTGTATAGACGTTCGCGTTCGCGGGTGTGTCGCTGGCGAGAAGAGAAGCCAAGAACCTCCCGTTCATAGTGAGAGTCTCTTCACCACCCCCGTCCCAGTCGAATCCCTGCCAGGAGAGTGTATACTTGCCCGTTGGTGGATTGATAGTGATCGTCGTCGATGAGGAAGCGGTTTTCGCGTTCGCGTCTGTCACGGTCACACTTACGGTGTATGTCCCCTGAGTGCTGTAGAAGGTTGTGAAGGTCGAGCCAGTGCCTGATGATGGGTTGCCGCCTGTCGCTGTCCAGCTCAAACTGTAGGGAGAAGCGCCACCTGTGGCGGTCGCGGTGAAGCTAAGAGAATTACCGACATTCCCTGAGCCGGGGCCGCTGAGGGAGATGCTCAGCGGAGTAGTTGTAGTTGAAATATTAATCGTCGATGAGGCTGTCGCTATCTTTCCTTTTGAATCTGTAGCGTTGACTTTGACCGTGAATGTCCCGGTCTTGGCATAAGTGTGAGATTGCGTGTTCGGATTTGTTGATCCTCCTGCGACATTGCCTGTGCCATCGCCGAAGTTCCAGCTGAAAGAGTATGGGGAGGTGCCGCTCGAAGCCGTTGCAGTGAATGTTACACCAGTGCTGACGAGGCCTGAGGATGGACCTGTGATACTGACGGCTAATGTTGGGGGTAGGACAGTTAGGGTCTCGGTCGCTGTCGCGGTGTGGGAAGTTGGGTAGACAGAATCTTTGACTGCTAGGCTGACGGTGTAGTTTCCTTGGCCAGAGTAGCTGTGTGTTACAGAGCTTCCTAAGCCTGTCGATCCATCACCGAAGTTCCACGAGAAGCTGTAAGGAGGAACCCCCCCACTCGCCGTCGCGGTAAAGGATACCGTGACTCCGGGAGATGGATTCGAGGGAGAGTGAGTGAAGCTGGCCGTCAATGGTTGGGGCTGGGGTGGGGGGCTTGATGAGAGCTTCCAGCCGGTGAGTGGGTGCAGTTCCCAGTGAGGGGAGACGTCGCTGGGATCCCAGTAGACGAAGCCCTGGACGTCTAGAGATATGCCTCCGTTCGACAGGTACTGGCCGAGGGTTACATTGTCGCAAGGAGGAACCCCGGGGCCACAGTAGCCTGCGGCATCCCAATCGTGGTCAATCTCGTAATGAATGGACCCACTGGTCCCCGCCATTTGGACGGGGCCGGTGGTGTCGCAATAAGTGTCGGGATTTCCGTCTCCGTTTCTGTCAGGGTAGGGCCCACCTCCGTTGACCAAGTTGTAGCTTGTAGCGCAGTCCTCTGTTTTTGAACCGGAGATGTAGACACCGCTTATCTGTACTAGTGCTGGAACGACTTGCCCGTTGATGTTTGTGATTGTGCATGATGGAGCGAGATCTCTCTTGTTTGAGATCCCACCACTACTGGAGCTCGTCTGCCACTGACTTCCAGATAGCGATCCCCCGTTGTATTCCTGAGATAGGGTAATGACCGTTGGACTGCAGACAACATTCGGGTTCCAAGAGGCGAGCTGCGACACTGTCACTAGATGTGTTACAACTGTTGTGTTGGGTGTTGGAGAAGCGGAGTCTTGGACTTCCAGGGTGACTGTATAGTTTCCCTGAGTGGAGTAGGTGTGCGTTATCGAGCTACCTGACCCTGTTGAGCCTTCGCCAAAGTTCCAGGAGAAACTGTAGGGCGAAACTCCTCCACTTGCGGCAGCGGAGAAAGACACTGGTACGCCGGGCGTCGGATTTGCGGGAGTGTAGTTGAAAGTGGCTGATAGCTGCCCTTGCGGGCTAGCTATGCTGAAACTGTCTTGAAAGCTGGAAGAGAGGCTGGTCTGGACATCGATTCTGTTAGAAGATACGGCGTATTTAACGAACCCTAGGCCGGCACCAACTGTGTTGCTGCCCATGAGCTTTGCAAAATAGGGCGCTTCGGCTGCATTCTGCCCGCTATTATGGGAAGTATCGTTGACTGTGTAAAGATCGTTTTTCCATGCGCCCTGGATAACTAAAACGGTGCCGACTCCTGAAGAGTAGTAGCCCTTCGAGCCGTCGTCGACAACGCATCCGGAATTGTAGACCGCATAACCATTCCCGTTGGTATTGACCGCTGTGCAGGTGCCATTGTTCAGCGACAGTTGCTTGCCCCTCTCGTACGCGTTATCATGTGCCTGAATTATCAGGTCCACCTTCTTCGCAAGTAGCATATTGAAGAATGCGATTCCCATGGAGCACGTCGCGTCGCTAGCGCTTATGCACAGCTTGTGCGTTGCAACAATGACCCATTTTATTCCTGAGCTCCTCGCGCTATCTATCGCGCTGGACACCCAGTTGTAGTGAAGGTTGCCCTGGCTGTAGGGCCAGCATCCGTACTGGTCCGTGCAGGGTTGGCCGGTCTGGGAGCTGCAGTTGGGCCAGCCGGACTCCTGAGCTTGTGTGCAGACGCCGGTCATGTTGTAGATCTTGGGTGATGCAAATATGAACCTGGTCAGTGGGTTGGTCGCAGGATAGTCGAAGTAGTATTCCTTGCCGTAACAGTTGCCGGCTACGGGTCCGCATGTTATGGGAACGCCTAGAGTGAACGAGCAGTTGTTGACGTACCTTTCATAGCTGCTTGTCTCCCCGAAAGAGATTGAGTTATGCCCGCCTGTGTCATGGTCTCCGGAGAGTATCTGGATATTGCTGTACTTGGCCTTGAACTGGGAGCACCATGTGTCGCCTGCTACGGAGCTGTCATAGCTGAGATCTCCTAACCCGAGAAAGAACCCGGCGCTTGATGTGCCGAGACTGGCCAGAACATTGGAGCCGGTGGCTGAAGTTAGGGATCCAATATCCCCAGATGTGGCAAATGTGAAAGTCGGGCTGGTTGTGGCATGGACTGATGGGGTTAGCTTACCTATGTAGGGAAATGGAATGAGCATGATCAGAAGTAGAACTAACGGAATGAGAGGTGTACTGGCGCCCATAACCTGCCCATCGAAGAGACTCTTGCCAGACTTATTAAGGAAAGCTGTCGGAGTCTTAGACTATATTCCTAGCGATGCCTATTGGCATCTTTTTCAGCCTACCGAACTCTAGCATGAAGATCTACCATTTGAAAGCGAGGGGCAGGACATTGAGCTGATACGCATAGAAGGTCGAACTGCACATTTGCTACTGGACGTTTCGGAAGGAATAAGCTAGACCAGTGAAGTGAGAACAGTGATTGTCTGGGAAGTTGCCACCGTCTGACCATTCGCGTCTGTGACTGTCAACGTTACAGTGTATGTTCCCGGCAACGTATACGAATGGACTACCGAAGCTCCAGCACCAGTTGAGCCGTCTCCAAAGTTCCAGCTATAGCTGTACGGTTGGGTTCCGCCGGAGGCGCTCGCGCTAAACGTGATCGTCTGGAGAGGAAGCGGGTTTGAAGGGCTGTACGTGAAGCTAGCTGAGAGTGCAGGGTTGACAGTTATTGCCTCGGATGATTCTGCGGCATCGCCTGCGGAATCAGTTACTGTCAAGATCGCCGTGTATGTTCCCGCTGTAGAATAGGCGTGAGATGCTGACTGCCCCGTGCCTGTGGATCCATCGCCGAAGTTCCAGGAATAGCTATACGGTGAGTTGCCCCCTGAGGCTGAACCAGTAAAGGAGACTGATTGACCAGCGTCTGGTGATGCTGGATTGAATGTGAAGCTCGCCGATAGAGGAAGCGGACTGGTGACAGTGACCGATTGTTGAGATGTGGTGCTCTGAACTGGTGCGCTACTGTCCTTGACCGTCAGAGTGACCGTAAAGGTGCCTGCTGACGAATAGGTGTGAGTGATAGAAGACCCTGTTCCGCTGGATCCGTCACCAAGGTTCCAGGTGAAAGAGTAGGGAGTGGTTCCGCCGTTTGCAGATGCGGTAAACGTTACTGTCTGACCTACAACTGGCGAAGTAGGATTGTAGGTGAAAGTTGCAGTCAGTGGAGACGCTGCGCTGGTTACGGTGATGAGTTGTTGGGAAGTCGCTGTTTGTTGCGGTGATCCGCTATCTTTCGCAGTCAGATTGACTGTAAAGGTTCCTGGCGAAGAATATATGTGAGTAACGATAGCGCCCGTCGCGCTTGATCCGTCGCCAAACGTCCAACTAAACGTGTAAGGGGAAGTTCCTCCACTCGCTGAGGCTGTGAAGGTCACTTGTTGACCGACCTGGGGGCTTGTTGGCGACCAGGTGAAACTGGCTGAGAGTGGGGTTGTAGACGAAGAGAACCTCCAGGAAGTAAAGGGATGCAGTTCCCAGTGGCCCTCAGGATCCCAGTACACAAGTCCCTGAACGTCGATAGAGACCGTGGAAGAACATGGAGCAGAGATGGTACAGGGTAATTTCACGTGTGCAATCGTATCGTTATTGTCGTATGTGGTGGAGGGACCGGCGTGGCCCGCGGCCATCCAGTCCCGGTCGAACTCAACGTGGACATATCCACTCGAGGTTCCAACACTGTAGATATTACCCGTACTGTCACAGAGCGTCTCTCCGTTAGGGTAGAGTCCCCCTCCATTGATCGAGTTATACGTCGTTGAGCAGTCGCGTGTCTCGTAGAGGTAGTTGTGCAGACTTACGTTGTCTATCTCCACCAAGGATGACAACGTTTTACCTTTGATGTTGGTGATGGTGCAGGGTGGCGAGAGTGCTCTCTTGCTCGGAATGCCGCCGGTCGTACGGCTGGTCTGGTAGGGGCTTCCTGCTAGTGCCTGGTTGGGGTATGCAGTGCCCAGGATATTCTGAATCGTAACTAGCGTGGCAGAACAGGAAACGTTAGGATTCCAAGAAGCAACACCAGCAGGACTATTGATGGTTTGCGGGGAAAAAGCAGCCATACTGAGACCCATCGAAGAAGCAGCGAACAGTGTGATGGCACACAGAAGAATAGCCAAGGATAGAGTCACCCTGCGAGTAAGTGTTAGATCACGCCAGCCCATTATACAGTCCGCGTATAGTAATTCCGCTCCTGAGTACTTGGACTGTATGTCTACATAGGATTACAATAGAACACTTTATCCTGCAACTGTCAGATGTCGCGCCACAACGAATAGATACTTAGCAATCTACGTATCGGAAAGTCTATCCAGCGATATCGAGACGGGTCGTCCGTGAATGCGCTCTATCCGCTGAATTAGGAACGTCTTCGCTTGGCAGGCTCATCTGAGGTGTGATACTGTCGCAGGAGGCACCCAACACTGAAAACTCGCGTTAGGTATTGGAAAGCAGAGAACATCGATTCCAGTAAGACCAGCGACGCTAACCGTATTGTTGAGATTGTAAACAAATTCGGTGAAGTTTTCAAACTCCAAGAAAAGGGTCGGCACGCTCAAATTGATATGCGGCCATGCGTAATCGCAGTCGGGCAACCCCTGCTGCTTTGCAATCTGTCTTGTGGTGATGTTCATGCTCTCGAACCAGGCACACTCGTTACTTGGACTGATTGGGGTCATAGATAGAGCAGTTCGGTTCGGGAAGATCAAATGCTGAAAACCCGCCACTTGATAGCCGGGTGTTGGGCTTGTTAGATTTTGTATAGCAGTAAAAGCCGCCACAAACAATAGAACTATCACGAGGGCTGCCAGAACGGTGGTCTTAGGGAATCTTCTTGCTTCTTCTGCTGCCTCTGAGGCTTCGGGATGCTTGGACCTCTTAAAAAAGGGTGATACCAAGAGGGCTAGGTAGACCGCAACACCGCCCAAGAGGACGATAAGCAGATATCGTGAAGCAACAACATTATGAAGGAGAAGAATCAGGACTAGAAACGTGACTATGAAGGATAGGAGGAATATTTTGAAGATATTGTTTGCTTTCCATAACTCCAAGCATTCAGACACTCTCAAGTTGAATACTTCGCGATACTGCCCTGAGGATGGTTCCACATCCCGAGAGTTCCAGTCCCATGACGCCGAAGTCCGTATCTAATTCGCTGAGCGCAAATGCGAATACTATGGCTGCAACCGCGAAACAGGCATAGCTCACTATGTGAAAGAACTGGATTGTGTTCCGCGCCTTACTCTTTCGCCGATTTGCGTCTGTGACGGTTCGTAACGAAATCATCCGGCTTATCGCGTTGAGAATCGTTCCAATATCCATAGCCCCTAGGCCAAGAACTGCAAAGTCTGGAATCAAGTAGAATGCAAGCATGCTCAGGGATAAGGCTGCAAGAATGAAGAATACTACGCTCAGAACATCATAGTATCTGACCGTAGATAAACTAGCTGGTGAGTACGTTTTCCGCACGCTCTCCACCGAAAACAGATTTTATGCTATTTATGGATTCTGCGACAAGTCTGGTAGTCAATCTCACCTACACTTTGACAACTACACGTATGGTTGTTACGCAGGTAGGTGCCTCGCAATTACTCATACATGGCCCGCACGCCGCCTCGCTCTTCGCAACCATCAGATAGTAGATTCCTCCGGAGTTCTGCACAGAAACGTTGGTCGTAAATGTCGAATTTACTTGAACCGGCTGATTGCCGAACAGAATTCTGGCATTTGTTGTTCCCTGTTGCCACCAGAATATCACGAGGACGGGGATCTGAAATGTCTCGACAGTGATGTTGACGTTTCTGCTACCGAAAGACGTGTCGATATTCAACTGTCGCACGTAGCTTTCCTTGATCGAGGTTGTTTCGTCGACCAGTGTCTGCGGACGGTAATCCCATGCGTAGATTGCCCCAACGAGGATGACGCCAATGATCGCTATGGTCATGATCAAGAGCTGTAGTTTTCTACGCCGAATTCTGCGCTTTGGAGCGGGAGACGGTTTTCGCATTTTCATCTCAAGATTCAAGCCGCGGATAATGTTGTAATCGTCAGCGGTCTCGTCAAGGCATGCTCCTCGTCGTCAAGATTGGTTCAAAGCCTTGCCACAGAGGGGGGTCCGCAGCGGTTGGCCTATCTAACTAGCTTTCAGATAGTTGACGTTCCCCTCTTATAGTTGCTGGTCTTGCCGGGCTGGAGTAGTGGAGTAGTGATTCTGCAGGTACAAACTTGATTTCGATTGGGCTGTCTCGGCCAATAAATGGCTCTTGCCATTGGTCGACGTCGTCCAGTCGGACGCTTCAGGCATGCAGAGCGATAGTTCCCAGGGAGAGGATGATGTTGGGGGTAACGGACTCTACAATTAGAGTCCCAAGGGCAGCGGGATAAGGACGGTTATTGTCTGGGACGTCGTCACCGTCTGACCGTCTGCATCTCTCACAGTCAATGTAACCGTGTACGTTCCCGGTAACAAGTACGAGTGGCTTACGGACGTTCCAGTACCAGTAGAACCATCTCCAAAGTTCCAGCTGTAGGTATAGGAACCCGCGCCACCTGCTGCGTTGGCTGTAAACGTGACAGGCAGCAATGGCAACGGGTTTGACGGGCTGTAGGTGAAGCTGGCGGAGAGCATTGGGCTGACACTGATTGTCGTGGACGCGGTGGCAGTTCGGCCGCTAGAGTCTGTCACGGTCAAAGACACAGTGTAGCTCCCAGAGGACTGGTAGGTGTAGCTGACGTTGCTGCCTGAAGCTGCTCCGCCATCGCCGAAACTCCAGGAGTAAGTGTAGGGGGAGATGCCTCCGGATGCTGAGGCAATGAACGAGATAGACCCTCCCGCGTCCGGCGCGGAAGGACTGAACGAGAAGCTGGCCGACAACGGAGCCGGGCTGACAGTCACTGACTGTTGCGAACTAGCCGTCTGCTGTGGAGAACCGGCATCCTTCACCGTGGATGTGACTGTGAATGTCCCCACGGTCGAGTAAGCATGATTCACGACAGAGCCTGCACCACTAGTGCCGTCCCCGAAGTTCCAAGTGAAAGAGTATGGGGATGTTCCACCGCTCGCGGATGCTGTAAACGTTACCGTCTGCCCTGTCATTGGAGAAGACGGGCTGAAGGTGAATGAGGCGGTTAGCGAAAGAGGCTGAGACACTGTAATAGTCTGCGTCGACCCTGCAGTCTGGCCTTTGGAATCTGTGACCGTGAAGATCACAGAATAGTTGCCCGGTGACTGGTACGTGTGGCTGACAGAGCTTCCCATTCCGTTCCCACCATCGCCGAAGCTCCAGGAATAACTGTACGGCGAAACACCCCCAGCGGCTGAGCCTGTGAAGGTCACAGCCTGACCGACTAGAGGACTGGCTGGACTGTGAGTGAAGCTCGCGGTTAGAGGGGCTGGATTGACAACCTTCAGCGTCTGCTTGGAGGTGGCCGTCTGCTGGGGAGAACTACTGTCGTTGACTGTTAGAGTAACATTGTACGAACCTGCTGAAGAGTAAGTATGGGTTGTTGAGTATCCTGTTCCGGTCGTCCCGTCACCGAAGCTCCAGCCGTAACTGTACGGCGCTGTCCCGCCGGAGACTGTAGCGGTAAACGTGACAGCCTGGCCCGTGGTTGGCGACCCGGGACTATGTGTGAAGGTGGCGCTGAATGTAGTGGCAGAATTGTGTGGACGCCAGGCTGTCAACGGGTGCAGCTCCCATCCCGAGAAACTGTGAAAGGTTGTGTTCAAGTGGTCGGGGTCCCAGTAGACAAACCCCTGAACATCGATGAGGGTCGTGGCAGAGTTTGCAGTTGTCTGCTGCACCATCGTGTTGTTGTTGCAGCTGGCGGTTCCGATTCCGCAATAGCCTGCTGCCATCCAGTCCTTGTCGAACTCAACGTGTATTCTTCCCCAACAGGTCGGGTCAGATGCGGAAGTACAGGACGCGGAATAGTTTGGAACCATAGAAGGATCGAAGAGGTTGCCGTAGCTGTCGCACCAGTGGCCGGGTGGATATGCTGAGCCGCCGTTCACCGGGTTATAGTTTGTACCACAGTCGTTGTATGACCAGAATGCCCTGCCAACGCCGTCGATTTCGACAAAGGAGGCAACCATTTGCCCCTTGGGGTTGGTTATGCTGCACGATGGTCCAGGGCTTTGCCAGCCGGGTGGTGTAGGACCCGGGGTAAGCCATCGCTTGTTGGGAGTACCGGGCGAGAATAGACTGTTGTTGTAAGATCCGGATCCAGTCATGTTGTCAGTAATGTCCGATATGCGTACTATCTGCGGCGAGTTACACGGCACGAGAGAGTTCCATGAACCAAAACTGTCTACGGCAAAGGAACCCGCGGCTGGGGCGGGTATGATCGCTAATGACCCGAGGAGACCAGTAACGATCAGGATCAACGAGATGAGCAGCACGATAAGGGACAATGGAATACTTTTTCGGGTGAGCGAACCCCCGCTGTGCATCGTTATCCGGATAGAGGTACGTCAGTGAATATTTGAGCAGCCCGTTTACATCCGAGTAATTTGCTCATCGCATGACAAGAACTGTGCACTCTAACGACATCCGAACACTTTACAACACAATAGGAACTTCTCAACTGTGAACGCTAAGGCCACAGCCCAGAAGGGCTCTCGCTATTCCTGATCATCACATTTCATGCGGGTGGTCCAAAGACTGCGGTGAGGCCGGATTCCCTCGGCGTGGGTACAGACCTGTTTTCGAGTATTGTTTGAGCTACTGGCGATCACTACAAGCTTCAGTAGCTTATCCATTGTGATCTCTCTTGGCTTCCAGGTGTAGCACCCGAAATGCGTCAATTCCCAGTTTCGTGAGAAACCTGGGCATCGACCATTTGCGTCTCGAATTTCTAGTAATAATGGACGTGAAGGTTTAGACCTTCCTCGGTCGGGAGGAGCCAGTGTCTTGATCTCAACTCGAGTTGGTCAAGCTTGTTGTACGATACCTAGACACCCTCGAATGCGATGCTAGCATCAGCACGCGGGACATTGGAAGGCCGCCAGAATGTTGGACCCGGTCGTTGAGATTAGGGACCCTATATCCCCAGATGCGGCAAGTGTGAAAGTTTGGATGGTTGTGGAGTGGACCGATAGGATTAGCCTACCTACGTAGGGAAGCGGAACAAGAGTAACCCGAAGTAGTACTATCGCGACGACGGGTGTCCTGCCGCCCATAACCTACCCAATGGGAGAAACTCTTGCAAGACTTAAGGAAATCAATCGGAACCCTAGACTAGGTTCCCAGCGATATCCATTGGCATCTTTTCGGATTCGCAAACGGTTCTGTTAGGAAGATAGTAGAATCAGCGAGACTTTCAATATTCAGTGTTGAGGTGATCACTGCGCCCCTCAATCATTTGCAAAATCTACGGAGATGATTCTTTGGCCAATGAAGGACCCGAGTTCGATGGTGCTCGCTTAAGCGAGTCTTTGAAATCCCTTGTGCGGTTGAGCCTGCCCGTTCTAGTCTAAGCCATCGGAGCAAGACTGTGGGACTCGTGTGTTGCGTCTGACCTGGCTCCTTTGGGCATCTAATTGGGCTAGACTAGTGAAATGAGAACTGTGATTGTCTGGGAAGTTGTCGCCGTCTGACCCTTCGAGTCTGTAACCGTTAATGTAACAGTGTATGATCCTGGTAACAGATACGAGTGGCTTACTGAGGCTCCGGTTCCCGCTGAGCCATCGCCAAAATTCCAGCTGTAGCCGTACGGTTGGGTTCCGCCTGAGGCGCTCGCGCTAAACGTGACCGCCTGGAGTGGCAGCGGGTTTGACGGGCTGTAAGTGAAACTGGCCATGGGTCTCGGGTTGACGGTTATTGTCCGGGATGTTTTGGCGACTTGGCCGTTAGAATCTGTTACTGCCAAGGAGACAGTATAGGTGGTCGCAGCCTGATACGTATGGCTCGTCGACGATCCTGTTCCTATTGTTCCATCGCCGAAGCTCCAGTTGTAACTGTACGGGGCTGTGCCACCCGAGACTGTGGCAGTGAACGTGACAGTCTGCCCGGTGGTCGGCGAAGTTGGACTATACGTGAAGCTGGCGCCGAGCTGGGTGACAGAGTTGTGAGGACGCCATGCGGTTAAAGGATGAAGCTCCCAGCCGGAGTAGCTATGATAGGCGATGCCTACGTGGTCAGGGTCCCAGTAGACATATCCCTGAATATCGATCAGGGTTGACGCAGACCCTGATACAGTCTGTTGAGCTATAGTGTTATTGTCGCAGCCGGCCGTTCCGATTCCGCAGTAGCCTGCCGCCATCCAGTCACCGTCAAACTCGACGTGTATCCTCCCCCAGCAAGTTGGGTCTGTTGTGGAAGTACAAGACGTCGAGTAGTTGGGAACCATGGCTGGGTCGAATGCGGTCCCGGTGCTGTCGCACCAGTTGCCCGGCGGCAATGGGGAGCCTCCGTTCACCGTAGAATAGTTCGTCCGGCAGTCACCCTCCTCGTAGAGATAGCCACCCAAGCCTACGCCGTCGATCTCCACGAACGCCGCTACTGTCTGTCCTTGGCTGTTGGTTATTGTGCATGAGGGTCCTGGGCTCTGCCAGCCGGGCGGTGTCGGTCCAGGAGTAAGCCACCGCTTGGCGGGAGTACCAGGCGAGAACATACTACCATTATAGGAGCCGGATCCCGTCATATTATTCGTAATATCCGAGATCCTAATAATCCATGGAGAGCTACAGGGGACACGCGAATTCCACGAGCCAGAACCATCCACGGGAAACGAGTTTGTTGCCGAGGCAGTACCGACCATGAACGAGCCGGGGAGGACCATTGTGACGAGTACTACTGTTATCAGGAACAATGCGGTCGGTCTTCGAACCGGCCTTCTCAGGAATAGCGATAGGGCACCGTTGGCCATCATTTCATCGGAAAACTGATGTATCAAGGAGTACTTGGGCTGTATGTCTACATTGGATTACAATAGAACACTTTATGCTGCAACATGTCAGGTCGGAGTCAACTGACCTCTATCACGTCTCCGGTTGAAGTGAATATCGATGGGTGGTGGCAGGCAAGTCCTCATCAGTCGGTCGATACAAAGTATTGATACTGAGGAATATACGTATCGAAAAGTGTATCGAGTGATATAAAACGCGGACACCGTGCTTTTTTTTTTCGAGGGTTGAACGTGGAGTCGATTGTGAATTCGTTCGTTAGGAGCATCTTCACATAACGCAGCTTATCTGAGATGTGATACCGTCGCCCGAGGTACCCAACACTGAAGCTCTGGTTGGGTATCGGAAAACAGAGTATATCAATTCCATTAAGATCAGCGACACTGATCGTATTGTTGAGATTGTAAAAGGCAGCAAGAATGAAGAATACCACTCTTAGAACATCATAGTATCTGACTGTAGATAGATTCGCCGGTTAGTACGCTGTCTGCACGCTCTTTACCGAAAAAGGTTTTATGTGATTTATGCTTTCTGCAACTAGTCCAATTCCTGCTGTCTCATCGACCTATCCTCCTCGTCATGATTGGTTACGAGCCGTACTAGCGGAGAGTGTGCAAGCTCGGCGTAGCTAACCCGCTTTCAGATGGTTGGGGCTTTCCTCTCTTATCGTTGCTGGTCGTGCTAGGTTGGATTTTTGATTGCGCAGGTATACGCTTAGCTTCGGAGGGATATCTCGTGTACAGTAGCGGAATCCTACGGCCCAGATTCAGGGAAACAAGGTTGCTCACTCTTGTGCAAGGGTCCAAGATCACAAACGGCTGTCGCCGCTGGGTCCCACCTAGAGGATTTCGAATGCTTCGCACTCCGGAGGTTGGGTGGTCATCGAGGCGACCGCCGAGTGTCGGCGCTAACCCTAACTGTATGAGTCGTGGAAGAATTAAGGTAGATGCCTAGTAGTTTGTGCCGAGCCAGTATGTGATCGTTGCTCTGTCGTATTTGTCTATGCAGAAGGCGTTCGCCAATCCCGTCTGGGCGCTGGTTTTGTTCACATCGTCATTCCATCGGTATATTCCCCAATCCGCGGGCACATCGCTCCCGGGACAACGGCCCGTGATCGAAGTAGCGTCAGCAAGGTCATGGCTGTCGATGACATGGTCGAGGTTGGGATCCGCCAGGGCGGCGTCCGGCTCGTACACGTCGTATCTGGCGAGCTGAAAGTCGGCCTGGACCATGGCATTGTAACCCTCAGTGCCAACCTCGTATCCGAGCAGAACCGCGTGTGTTGAGACTGGAATTGACCAATAGGCGAGCGCACCTTGGAAGAAATGCTTTAGATCGAAGGCGGAAATTGTCATGTTTTGTCCGGGAGATATGGAGAATGGCGCCTTCGAATAGCCGAAAGCTCCTCTGACACCATCGATCCGAGTCGTAACCCAGGATGTCTGAGTACCTATCGGGGTCGTCGTCCAAGTCTGATTGTTTGCGTTCCATGCGCCAATCCCTATGCGAATCTGCGTTTCCATCCAGCTAAGACTCATGCTAGCTCCTCCATTACATCCGCTCGTCCAAGCTCTGCAGATTCCCGTAGCGGCTTGCTGGTCAAACCACCAGTAAGCGGAGACGTAGATGATGTAGAGCGCATTCTGCGATGCGTTGTTGACCGTCACTGTCGTGAACGAAAGATTCGCGGATACTCTTGAAGGAAAGTCGGATTGGATCACTGCATTGATTCCACGGGTTCCATCCGGACAATCGAAATCTGGCTGGTTGATCTGGTCCTCGCAGAATGCGCCCCAGTGGCCCGCTCTCATCCAGGGAAAGTGTCCTTGGTGAGCCAAAGCGCTGGTATAGCAGCCCTGGGAGCTTCCGTTCTGAAGAGTGTGAAGAGCACCACCGCTTATGAAAACGTTGGAGTTCGCTCCGGCACAGTCATTATTCGGATAGACGACCCAGTATTTGTACTGATACCCCTTCAGGTTTGGTGTTTCCGGCACGTTGAAATTTGGGTCAAAGTCTGAACTCCGCCAAGCGGACGTCATCACTCGGACCGACCCGGGTGAGTCGTGGGTCGCGGGAGACGAGGCTATCAGGAGTACAATCAGGATGATGAAGGGGCCGATTCTAGAAGCAATCAAATCCTACACTTAACCAAGCCTGAAACGACGCTTTGTGTCTTGACAGAAGTAAGCCCGAGGATAAGTCGTAATCGAGCAGGCTGACCCTTTCTGGAAAGAGCCCGCCATGCGAGCCCTGCTTTCGCGACAAGGTTCGAGTCTCGGCCTTCGCATGGTTTCGCTGGCCGATACGCAAAGTCCTGGAGAGATTCCAAGGAATGTGAGAATCAAAAAAAAAATTGGGTCTAGTGAGGTCGGTAGTTGTCCGCGGTGGATCATAGGCCCACCGTGACTGTGACTGCGACAGTAGTCGAGTGAGTGATCGAGCCGCTGGTCCCTGTGACGGTTACGGTGTAGGTGCCGGGCGTAGTGAGGAGGGACGTAGAGACCGTGAGTGTGGATGAGGCTGTTCCATTGGACGTCAGTGCGACAATGCTTGGTGCTAATGACGCCGTTGGAGGCACGAAAGAGATGGGTGATGTGGCTGAGACAGATTCACTCAGGCTGACACTCCCTGAGAATCCATTAAGACTACTCAGGGTGATGGTGGAGGTGCCAGAGGATCCGATGGCTAGGCTGAGAGAGTTCGGGGAGGAGGTCACGCTGAAGTCTGGAAGCACAAACTGCCATGCGGTCAGCGCGTGTAGCTCCCAATGTCCTTCAGGGTCCCAGTAGACGAATCCTTGGACATTTATCGGAACTGTGGACACGCATGTAGATGTTATTGTGCAAGGTAGCTTCACCTGTGCGATGGTGTCGTTGTTGGCATAAGTCGTTGAGGGACCCGCAAATCCCGCTGCCATCCAGTCCTGGTCGAACTCGACATGTACGAAGCCGCTCGTCGTCCCTGCAGCGTAGACGTTTCCTGTGCTGTCGCAGAAGGTCGTTCCGTTGGGATAAGGTCCTCCCCCGTTGATCGCGTTATACTTGGCTGAACAGTCCCGTGTCTCGTAGAAGTAGTAATGCAAGGTTACGTTGTCTATTTCCACAAACGATGACAACGTCTGACCGCTGATGTTGGTGATGGTGCATGGCGGGGACAGAGCTCTCTTGGCCGGAATGCCACCAGAAGTCGAGCTGGTTTGGTAGGGGCTTCCTGACAAAGTTTGATTCGGGTATGCGGAGCCGAGAATGTACTGAGTCGTGACTAGGGTAGCTGAACAAGAAACGTTGGGGTTCCAAGAAGCAATCCCGCTGGCAAGAGCGTTAATGTTCGGCTGGACCGAAGCTGTCGCATTAAAGGACCTCGAAATAGTGGGGACCAGTGTAGCGGTGTACAGAACAAGGACTAGGATCGCGGCTATTCGACGATTGAATATACGACCTCTTTGACGCATGAGATTCTTCAAGAGAGGAATACTCAGCAAGAATACTTGAGTTGTATGTTTACTTACGGTCCCAAACAGCGGCGCCTGTCAAAACAAGACACATGCGCATAGCACATCCTAACCGGTAAGGTTCGCTTGTGCTTGGAAATAATGCACCTAGACACAAGCGAACACAAGTGGCTCATCCGTCGCTGCAAGCTCATCTATAATTGATTGTATCCGGCAAGATTCGCCTCTTCGAAAGCGCATCGCCGTGCATCCCCGGGTGGGGACACAAGCTTGACAGGACGGACGACCGTACGGAAGCAGCTTTTCCATGAATTTTTTGATCCCTTAGCGCGCGCAGTTTGGTTTGCTAAGACGAAGAGTCACATTAGGCTCTGTGAGAAGTTCGAGAGTATCGCGGCGCTGGTAGGAGGCAAATTGGGCTGGTGGCAGTCTATACCATCGTCGGGCTGATAACTATCCGGTCTGGCTGATGGTTTTTGCAGGAACTGCGAACGTCAGCGTGCTGTTGGCCGTATTGTTGCAATAGTGTTCTTTGTTCGGTTGTTTGTCGAGAGTTCCGTTGTCATTGTTGAGGGAGACTTTCCGGCAAAAGTGGTGTTGAATCCAGAGCGCGTTCTAACTGCAAGTACAAGACCAGTTAGAAAGAGCTCCGGCTATGACGAGCGGTGCTAGAGACTAGTGAGCACAGTGATACTCTGCGAAGTCGTGAAGCTCTGACCATTCGTGTCGGTGATCGTTAAGGTCACTGTGTAAGTTCCCGGTAGCAGGTATGAGTGGCTTACAGATT
>Ga0134075_10000081_pt1 | contig 22577 bp, 22 predicted proteins | sample 15_taG_18_FD_119775 | JGI IMG/M metagenome (GOLD analysis project Ga0134075, IMG submission 119775) | Grasslands soil microbial communities from the Angelo Coastal Reserve, California, USA - 15_D_Rain_40cm_5_09212015 | ecosystem: Environmental > Terrestrial > Soil > Grasslands ... | reverse complement strand
CGAGGTCTGAGTCGAGCTTGCGCCGGTCGCTCTCGGCGCGCGCGCTGGCCATCCCGGCGAACGGGTTGGCGCGAACCGCGCCCTGGGCCACCGCAAAGGGATGCGAGCGGAGCACGTCGAGCAGCACGGTGGGCGAGAAGAGCCGGCGGTCGTACATGCAGAGCTTGATGACGCGACGTCCGCGGAAGCAGTCGCTCACCTGCGCTTCGTATTCCACCCAGCGCTCGGCGCCGGGCACGCCGTCGTTGATCCACGTCGGGAAGCCCGCCACGCGCAGATTCGTGTAGCCCTCGGCGCCGGCGGCGTCGATCAGCTCCTGCCACAGCGCGATCATGACGTCCGGATCGAAGCGCCCGGGCCGGAGATACGTCGCTTCGGGCGTCGCGAATCGCAGCGCGCCGCGACGGAGCTGGGCGTCCACGTCGATGCCGGCGGCGCGCAGCGCGACCTCCAGGTGCGCGGCGTGCGTTTCCGGCGCGACGTACACGCACGCCTCGCGCCGGGCGAGGCCCTCGGCGAAGTAGGGGACCGCGGTGCCGAGCCACTCCGCGTCGGTCTCGTAGATCGCGCACAGGTGATCGCCCCCGCGCAGGTTGCTGTCGAACGTGGTCGGCGCCATCACGCCGCTCCCGCGTAGTGCCCGGCGGCGACCGCGCGTACGGCGTCGCCGAGGTGAGGGTTGAGATCGTCGAGGTTGAGGAGCACGGTCTGCGCCGGGGGCATCGTGCTCGTCTGCGGCCGATAGCCCTCGCAGAGCCGACGCAGCAGCGTCGTATCGGCGTCGGCGCCGAAGACGTCGACGAACGCGCGCTCGACCGCCCGCTCGAAGCGCGCGGCGTCGTCGGCCGGCACGACGTGCGAATGCCGCCGTGCGATCGCGGGCACGAGAAGCCGGCCCTCGAGGCGGTCGAGCGCGTCCACCTGGTAGGCGCAGAGCAGGGGATGGCGCTCGCGCTCCAGCAGCTCGTGCCAGAGCTCCTCCAGGCGCATGGCCGCCGCGAACGCCGTCGGCCGCAGCACCTCCACCATCTCGCCGTACAGGCGGATGCGCTCGTACCCCGAGTGCCGGACCTGCTCGAGGTACGGCGTGACGGCACCGAAGAAGCGCTCGCGGTCGGGAGCGCCGTCCACCATGAACGCCGCCAGGCACTGGTCGGCGTCGAGATCCACGTATTGCCCGCGCCGCACGCAGGCGGGCACGTCGGCGCCGAGCCCCGTCAGCCGCCGCGCGAAGGCGGCACGGTGCTCTTGCGTGGCGATGACGATCACCGCCTCGCCGCTGACGAGCCCCTGCTGGCAGTACCGTGCGACGACGTCGACGAGGAGGGCGGGGTCGCGATACATCTGGACGACGTGCTCACCGGGGGCCGCGGCCTCGACGGCGCGGTCCCAGCGAGTCGGCGCGATCTTCGACATCAACTCACTCCCGTTTGATTTCTGTCGCCGGTCTCATCGCAGAATGCGCCGCGGCCGAGTGTTCGGCAATCGGGGAATTCCCTAGGAAAATATTTTCTCAGCGCAGGTGCTGGAGCAGCTCGGCGAGCCGCTCGGGATCGATGGGCTTGACGAGGTGATCGTCGAAGCCGGCGCTCAGCGCGCGCTCGCGGTCTGCCTTTTGTCCGTAACCCGTGAGCGCGACCAGCCGCTGCGGCTGGTAGTCCTGGCGCCGGATGAACCGGGCGACCTCGTAGCCGTCCAGGATCGGCAGGCCCAGATCGACCAGCGCGAGGTCGGGTCGCAGCCGCGAGGCCGCCCGCACCCCCTCGGTGCCGTCGACGGCCTCGAACACCTCGTGGCCTTCGTGCTCGAGCAAGATCTTGAGCATCTGGCGGACGTCGTCGTTGTCCTCGACGATCAGCACGCGGCGCCGGATGGCCGGCGGCCGGGCCGGCCCGCCGTCGCCCTTCAACGGCAGCTCGATACGCGGCAGGCGTACGGTGAAGACGCTGCCGAGCCCCGGGCCGGGGCTTTCGGCGGTCACCGTGCCCCCATGCAGCTCGACGAGCGTCCGCACCAGCGTCAGGCCGATGCCGAGGCCGCCGCGCGCGCGGTCGAGCGTGTCCTCGCCTTGCACGAACAGGCCGAAGATCCGCGCCAGCATCTCGCGCGCGATGCCGACCCCTTCGTCCTCGACGCGCAGAACGCCGCGGTCGCCATCCGCGAACGTCCGCACGCGGATGGTCCGACCCGCCGGCGTGTACTTCACCGCGTTGGTCATCAGATTCAGGATGATCTGGTCGAGGCGCACGGGATCGGCATCGACGCCGACCTCGTCGAGCTGTGTGTCGATGACGTGGCGGCCGGCGGGGGCGCTGCCGCGCACCACGCTGAGCGCCTGCTCGACCGCCTCCGCCAGGCTCACGGGCCGGCGTTGGAGCACGATCTTGCCGGCCCGCACGCGCGCGGCATCGAGCAGATCGTCGATGAGCCGCCTGAGGTGAACGATTTGACGCTTGATGACGTCGCGCGGCTGCCGGATGTCGCCGACGGTGCGCGCGATGTCGAGCACCTCCGCCGCGCTGGCGATGGCGGCCAGCGGATTGCGAAGCTCGTGGCCGAACATCGCGAGGAAGTCGTCCTTCGCGCGGTTGGCGGCCTGCGCCTCCTCCAGCAGGAGGACGCGTTCCGCCTCGGTCCGCCTGCGCTCTGTGATGTCGCGCGCGATTTTCGAGGCGCCGATGATCGTGCCGTCGGCGCTGCGGATCGGGGAGACGGTGAGCGAGATGCTCAGCCGGCTGCCGTCCTTTCTCTGCCGCACCGTCTCGAAGTGGTCGACGATCTCGCCGCGCCGGATGCGGGCCAGCACGCCGTCCTCTTCCGCGTGCCGCTCGGTGGGGATGATCAGCGTGATGTGGCGGCCGAGGGCTTCCGCGGCGGTGTAGCCGAACATCCGTTCCGCAGCGCGGTTCCAGCTGGTGATGACACCGTCGAGCGTCTTGCCGACGATCGCGTCGTCGGAGGAGTCGACGATCGCCGCCAGCCGGGCGCGCTCGATGTCTTCGGGGGGCGGTCCGGTCATCGCAGGCTCAATGATGCCTGAGACTACGGCAGAAATCCTCCGCAGCCCACTGATAGTATCGCCGAGGTATGGCGTCTTCTCCGTTCGGCGCCCGACAACCGCGGCGCGAGGACGCGCGGCTGATCACCGGACGCGGGCGCTACGTCGGCGACGTCGAGCTGCCGCGCATGCTGCACGTCGCCTTCGTGCGCAGCGTTCACGCCCACGCCCGGCTGCGCGCGGTCGCGACGGAGCGCGCCGCGGCCGCGCCGGGCGTCGTTCACGTCGCGACGGGCGCGGAGGAGCCGTTCGTCCGCCATCGCCTGATCGCGAGATCCGTGGCCCCCGGCTACGTGACGACCGCGCAGCCGATCCTGGCGTGGCCGACCGTCCGGTACGCGGGCGAGCCCCTGGCGGTGGTCGTGGCGACCGACCGCTACGGCGCCGAGGACGGCGCCATGCTGGTCGACGTCGACGGGGAGCCGCTGGCGGCGGCGGTCGAGGCCGAAGCGGCCGTGCGCGACGGCGCCCCGCGCGTGCACGACGAGGCGCCGGGCAACGTCCTGCTCTCGCGCCGCTTCGAGAACGGCCGCGTCGATCTCGCGATGGACGGCGCCGTCGCGGTCGTCGACCGGACGTTTCGCACCAACCGCCACACGGCAGCACCGATGGAGGGCCGCGGCGGGGTGGCCGACTGGGACGCCGCCCACCGCAAGCTGACGCTCTGGTCGGGCACGCAGGTGCCGCACCTGGCGCGTCACGGTCTGGCCGAGGCGCTCGGTGTGCCTGAGCACGCGATTCGCGTGATCGCGCCCGACGTCGGCGGCGGCTTCGGCGTGAAGGGCATTCTCTATCCGGAGGACGTGGCGCTGTGCCTGCTCGCGATGCGGCTGGGCCGCCCCGTGAAATGGGTCGAGTCGCGCCGCGAGCACTTCCTGGCGTGCGCCCACGCGCGCGACCATCACTACACGCTGCGCGCCGGCTTCGACGCCGACGGCCGCCTGCGCGCGCTGGACGCGCGTGTGCTCTGCAACACGGGGGCGTACTCGATCGTTCCGTGGACGGCGGCGATCGAGCCGCTGATGGTCGGCGGGCTGCTCACCGGCCCGTACAAGCTCGAGCACTATCGCTGCGAGGTCAGCGCGGTGGCCACGAACACGGCGCCGGCCGGACCGTACCGCGGCGTCGCGCGCCCGGCCACGACGTTCGTGATGGAGCGCGTGCTCGATCTCGGCGCGCGCGCGCTCAATCTCGATCCCGTCCAGATCCGGCGCGTGAACCTCGTGACGAAGGACGACCTGCCGTACACCTCGCCGACCCGGCTCGTGCACGACAGCGGCGCCTATCCCGTGTGCTTCGAGAAGGTCGTGGCGGCGCTGGACTACGGGAAGTTCCGCGCCGAGCAGGCGAGTCTGCGGCGCGCCGGGCGCTACGTCGGCATCGGCTTCGCCAACTACAACGAGCTGACCGGGCTGGGCCGCGCGGCCTCCGCGGGCCCGCGCATGCCGTTCCGGACGGGCCACGAGGGCGCCACCGTGCGCCTGGACCCGTCGGGCGCGGTCACCGTGCTGGCCGGGGTGACCTCGCAGGGCCAGTCGACGGAGACGACGCTGGCCCAGGTCGCCGCCGCGGAGCTGGGCGTGGCGTTTTCATCCGTGACGGTCGTGCTCGGCGACACCGACGCCACGCCGTTCGGCCTGGGCGCCTTCGCCTCGCGGCAGGCGGTGATCGGCGGCGGCGCCGTCGCGCTGGCCTCGCGCGCCGTGCGCGACAAGGCACGGCGGATCGCGGCACACCTGCTGGAGGCGGCGCCCGAGGATCTGGACGTCGCCGACGGCGCGCTCAGCGTGCGCGGCGCGCCCGGCCGCTCGGTCGCGCTCGCCGAGGTCGCGCGCGTGGCGAATCTGGAGACCAACCGACTGCCGCCCGACGTCGAGCCCGGGCTCGAGGCGACGCGCTTCTACGATCCGATCCGCGGCACGTTCGCCGCCGGCTCGCAGGGAGCGATCGTCGAGGTCGACCCGACCACGGGCACGCTGGCGATCCGCCGCTGGGTCTGCGTGGAGGACACGGGTCGCGTCATCAACCCGATGGTCGTCGAGGGCCAGGTGCACGGCGCGATCGCGCAGGGCATCGGCGGTGCGCTCTTCGAGCACCTGGTCTACGACGCCGACGGCCAGCTCATCACCGGCAGCCTGATGGATTACGCGATGCCTGCCGCGACGATGCTGCCGCCGTTCGAGCTCGATCACATCGAGGAGCCGGCTGACAACGTGCTGGGCGTGCGCGGCGTGGGGGAGGGCGGCACGCTCGGGCCGGCCGCCGTGCTCGCGGGCGCCGTCGCCGACGCCCTCGGGATCGAGACCAACGAGCTCCCGCTGACGCCGTCGCGCGTATGGGAGGCGATTACACGTCTACGATCTCGGTGAGGATCCGGCCTTCGACGTCGGGCATGGGGACGCCCAGCAGCGTCGCCAGCGTCGGCGCGACGTCGCGGCTCTCGATCCTGCCGAGCTTCGCACCGCGGCGGATGCCGGCGCCGGAGGCCATGAAGAAGGCCGCGTTGCCGGGGGCGTCGGGCCGCTGGCCGTGGGTGCCGCGGTATTTCGGCGCGCCGTTGTCGTCCTCGCCTTCCGTCTCGTCCGAGAACTGGTAGCCGGGCGTCGCCTCGAGGACGGCGTCGGGAAGCATCGCGTGATCGGCCGGCAGTCCCAGCTCGGCGAACCGCTCGCGCGGCCAGGTCGCGGCGACCCCGTCCATCTTCGCGAGCTCCGCCGTCAGCGAGCGGATCGCGGCCGCATCGCCGTCGAGGGCGTAGAGATAGCCCGCGCCGTGATTCATCACGAAGCAGGCCTCGCCGGAGAATCCCGAGGCGCCGTCGCCGCGCAGGGCGCCCAGCCGGCGCAGCCGCACGTTGGGACGGATGTCGCGGTCCACGGGGAGGAAGCCGTGATCGGACACCACGAACACGGCGGCGCGGTCGCGGACGCGGTCCGGCAGCGCGTCGAGCAGCCGGCGGATGCACCCGTCGATGTGCTCGATGGCCCAGAAGACCTCCGGCGCGCGCGGCCCATAGAGGTGCTGATGGCTGTCCGCACAGAGGAAGTGGACCATCAGCATGTCCGGCGCGTGACGGTGCACGGCGTGCGCGGCGACGTCGGCGACCATCGTGTCCTTCATGAAGCGCTTCGGCAGCAGGGCCCACTCGCCCTGGCGGTCGACGGGAAATCCCGCGGCCTCGAGCTCGGCCCAGACCGCCGGTGTGGTGTGCGTTTCGAACACCCGCTGATCCTTGAAGAAGGGCAGGTTGAAGGCGAGCGACGCGGACCGGCGCGTGGCGGGCCAATCGACCGCGGCCACCTTCAGCCCCGCCGCGGCCGCGCGGTCGTAGACGGTTGGCGCTGTCAGGAGTGCGTCGGCGTCGTAGATCGGGTCGCCCGTGAGGTCCTCGGCGCGACGGGTCGCGCGATTGAGGACGTGATTGGCCACGACGCCGTGGCGGGCGGGCGTCACGCCCGTCACCAGGCTCACGTGCGTCGGCCACGTCGTGCTGGGGAAGACCGCCCTCACGCCGTCGGCGACGGCGCCGTTCTCCGCGAGGGCGCGCAGCGTCGGCGCCTTCACGCGCTCGTCGCGCCAGTAGAAGTCGGCGAAGCCGTCGATCGAGATCAGGAGGACGAACGGCGCGCTCAGCGGCGTGGCCACCCGCCCAGGAGTCGGAGCAGCTCGTCGGGCGCCACGGGCTTCGTGACGTGCGCGTCGAAGCCCGCCGCGCGCGAGCGCTCGATGTCGTCGGCCTGTCCGTAGCCGGTGACGGCGACGAGGTGAATCGTGCCGCCGAGTGTCTGGCGCAGCCGGCGTGCGACCTCGTAGCCGTCCATGCCGCGCAGGCCGATGTCGATGATGGCGATGTCGGGTGGGCGAGCGACCGCGGCCGTCACCGCCTCGGCGCCGTCGTGCGTCGCCGTGACGTCGTGCCCGTCGAGTCTCAGCACCTCGGCGAGCAGCGTGCGGCTGTCGGCGTCGTCTTCCACGACGAGCACGCGTGCGCCGACGGCGGCGGGCATGGCCTGCGACAACGCGAGCGCCGGCTGATCCGGAGCGGCCAGCGGCAGCCGCACGACGAACTCGCTCCCGCGCCCGGGACCGTCGCTGGCGACCGAGGCACCGCCGCCGTGGGCCTCGGCGAGACCCCGCACGAGCGCGAGCCCGATGCCGAGTCCGCGCTCCGATGGGTCGGCGGGCGCCGCGGCCTGGGCAAACGCCTCGAAGATCAGCGGCAGCGATTCGGCCGCGATGCCGACGCCGTTGTCGGACACGCGCAGAACGGCGTCGCGGCCCGCGCGCTCGAGGGTCACCGTGATGGCACCGCCGGCCGGCGTGAACTTCACCGCGTTGGTGAGGAGGTTCGCCACGATCTGTCCGAGCCGGACCGCGTCACCCTCCACCCACACGGGTGCCTCGGGCAGGCGCACCGTGAGGCGATGCCGACGCGCCTCGATCTGCTGGCGGGTCGCGTCGATCGCGTCGCCGACGACGCTGCGAAGGTCCAGCCGCTCGAGGTGCAGGCGTAGCTTCTGCCGGGTGAGGCGCGCCACGTCGAGGAGATCGTCGACGAGGCGCGTGAGATGACGAACCTGTCGATCGATGACCTCCCGCGTCCGCGTGACGTCGGGATCGGTCGCGTACTTCTTGTGCAGGGCGCGTATCGAGAGCGCGATCGGCATGAGCGGCGTGCGCAGCTCGTGGCCGAGCACGGCGAGGAAGTCGTCCTTCGCCCGGTTCGCGGCCTCCGCCTCGGCCCGGGCGTGGCGCGCGTCGTCGAAGCGCGTCTGACGCTCGTGCTCCAGCCGGCGCACTTCCGTGACCTCGGAGACGAAGCACACCGCGCTGACCACCGCGCCGTCCTCGATGACCGGGTCCACCGTCAGGCGGTACCAGCGGCCGTCGCGCGAGACGTCGCCGACTTCGCGCTCGGCGCTCTTCCACACGCGCACGAACGGCGGCTCGGCGTCCGCGGCTTCGTCCCAGAGATCGCCGAGGCGCTGGTGCGTCTCGTGCGCCGGGCCGACCATCCGCCGAAAGGCGGCGTTCGAGCGCACGATCGCCAGATCGTGCGCCACCAGCGCGATGCCGTCGGCGATGCCGTCGAACGTCGCCTCCCACTGCCGCGCGGCGATGCGCAGGGCGCGCTCGGCGCGGCGCATGCGCAGCAGGGCGTCGATCGTCGCCCGTAGCACCGCGGGCTCGACCGGCTCCACGAGGTAGCCGTCGGCGCCTCCCTCGAGCCCGAGGGCCTGGTGGGCACCGCTGGTGAACGTCGCCGAGATGTGCAGGATCGGCAGCGTCGCCCCGTCGTGATCGCGCTTGAGCCGCCGGCACACCTCGAAGCCATCGATGTCGGGCAGGTGAATGTCGAGGATGACGAGGGCCGGGTGCTCGAGGGTCGCCAGGCGCAGCGCCTCCGCGCCGGTGCGGGCCTCCTTCACGTCGAATCCCCAGTCGCGCAGCATCTTCGTGCGCGCATAGCGCGCCGGCTCGTAGTCGTCCACGTTGAGGATGGTGGGCTTGACCATGGCCTATTTGTCGAACAGCCCGGCGGCCGTCAGCGCGCCGCGGAGCTGTGCGGCGGCGACCCTCCGATCACTGCCCTTGTCGACGATCGCCACGGCCTCCCGCGCCAGGCGGGCGCGCTCCGCGTCGTCGAGCACCCCCGAGGTGACGATGACGACGGGAATGGCCGCGGTGGCGGGGTCGGCGCGCAGCCGCTCGAGGACGGCCTCGCCGCTCAGATCGGGCATCCCGAGATCGAGCAGGATCGCTTCGGGAGGATTCTGGCGCGCCTGGCGCAAGCCGGCCGTCCCGCTCGACGCCTCGGTGATGACGCACGGAAGGTCGTCCAGCAGGCGCCGCATGAGATAGCGCGAGACCTCGTCGTCGTCGATGAGCAGCACGCGACGGATCGCTTGCTGGCCGGTGACGCGGCGCAGCTGGTCGAGGAGCCAGCGCCGCTCGATCGGCTTGACCGCGTAGGCGTCGGCGCCGAGCGAGAGCCCCTTGCGCTCGTCGTCGACCGACGTCACGACGATGACCGGCACGCCGCGCGTCGTCGCGTTGGTCTTCAGCTCGGCGAGGAGCTTCCACGTGTCTTCGCCGCGGAGCAGGATGTCGAGGACGATCGCCACCGGCTTCACGTGCTCGAGCGCGTGCCGCGCCTGCCGGATGGTGGCCGCCGGGACGACCTGGAATCCGGACGCCTTCAGATACTTCTCGTAGACGAGCAGCTCCTCGGCGCTGTCCTCGATCACGAGCACCGGCGCGTCCAGCCGGCCCTTCTCCCACACGGGCGCGGCCGTCGTCGCCGCGGGCGTGGGCTCGACGTAGTGCACGGGGACCTGTGCGAAGAACGTCGAGCCGACGCCGGGCGCGCTGGTGACGGTGAGCGTGCCGCCCAGGAGCTGGGCGAGCTTGCGCGACAGGGGCAGGCCCAGACCGGTGCCGCGGACCTTGTGCTGCACGCGGCTGTCGAGCTGGCCGAACTCCTGGAAGATCCGCTCCTGGTCTTCGGCGGCGATGCCGATGCCCGTGTCGGCCACCGCGAACGTGACGGAGCGGCCGTCCGCGGAGAGGCCGGCGGAGACCCGCACCTCGCCCTGCTCGGTGAACTTCAGCGCGTTGGAGATGAGGTTGCGGAGGACCTGCGAGACCTTGCCCTCGTCGGTGTAGAGCACGGGCAGGTCCGCCGCCGGCTCGAACACGAGCGAGACCGACTCGCCGACGAGCAGCGGGCGCAGCATCCCGCGCAGCGAGCTGAACAGCGTCGCGACGTCGAACTCGGTGGGGCGGATGACGACCTTGCCCGCCTCGACCTTGGCGAGATCGAGCAGATCGTCCACCAGCTCCGCCAGCTCGTCGGCCGCCTTGCGGATGTAGCCGACCTGCATCTGCTGCTCCGCATTGAGGGCCTCGTCGCCGCCGTGCGCGAGCACGTACGTGAGCGCGCGGATGGCGTTGAGCGGCGTGCGGAACTCGTGGCTCATGTTCGACAGGAAGCGCGACTTCAGCTCGTCGGCGCGCCGCAGGTGATCGGCCTTTTCGTCGAGCTCGGCGTAGAGGGCGATGACTCCGCGGTTCGTGTCCTCGAGCTCGCCGTTCAGGCGCAGCAGCTCCTCCTGGCGTGTGCGCAGCTCGTCCAGGGTGCGCAGCAGCTCCTGGTTCTGCAGCCGGATCTCCTGGAGCGGCCCGCGCGGAGCCTCCGTCATCAGCTGCCCGGCGAGCGCCGACAGGCGCGCGGCATTCACGAGACCGGTCCTCGGCGGCAGCAGCTTCTTGAGCAGCACGGTCGTGCCCGAGGCCGACGATTCGATCTGGAACTGATCCATCAGGCGGCGGGCGCCGACGATGCCCAGTCCCATGCCCGTCTCGGAGCGATAGCGGCCGTCGAGGACCTCGCGCAGGTTGGAGATCCCCGGGCCGCTGTCGGCGACGCGCACCACGAGGAGCTGGGGCTGCGTGCGGCCTTCGACGAGGAAGTCCACGCGCCCACCGCCCGCGTAGCTGAAAGCGTTGCGCGCGATCTCGGAGACCGCGGTCGCGATGCGCGTCTGGTCCTGGGGGTCGAAGCCGAGGCTCGCCGCGATCTGCCGGGCGCGCTGGCGGCTGGCGACGATGTCGTCCTCGTATTTGAGGGCGACCGACAGCACGGCGGCGCTCATGCGCGCGCCTCGCCGGCGGCCAGCACGGTCACGTCGTCGCGCCCGCGATTGCAGTCCCGGTACAGGACCGCGGCGATGAGGCTCGGGCTCCGACCCGAGAGCCCCGGGTACCGCTCGAGGTCCCAGTACGTGCCGAGGCCATCCGTGTGCTCGATGAGCACGCCGTCCTTGGGCCACGGGTACGCGAACTGGTCGATCCGGCGCACCGTGTGACCGGCGGTGCCGTTGTGGGACACGAGGTGCCGGCGGCCACCGGGGGAGATGATCGCCGCGGAGATGTTTCCCAGGCCGGCGAATTTCACGACCGCCCGATCGCCGTCGATCTCGGTCACGGCCACGGCACCGCCGCGCGTGCTGCGCAGGCCGTTGTGCAGCGCCTCCACGATCTCGCCGGGGGAGTGCCGGACGTTGTCGTGAAACAGGCGGACGGCCTCGCGGGCGGCCTCGGCGGCGACAGCGCCGTGCCCGAGGCCGTCCACGACGAGGAGCACGGTGCGTGAGGCCACCTGCTCGATGGCCCACGCGTCGCCCGACACGGACTCCCCGGTGTGGGCGGCGGCGGCGACGCCGACGACGACCCGGCGGCCGGGTGGAGAGGACGGTGCCCTGGCCCACAGGGTCGCGACGACGGCCGTGCCGTCGCCCGGCGCCGAGTAGATATCGAAGCTGGCCGACAGCCGACGGATCGCGCCGAGACCCGTGCCGGGGCTGCCCGCGGTGGAGTACCCGTCACGAAGGCTATGGCCCAGGTCCGCGATGCCCTTGCCGCGGTCGAGCCCGACGATCTCCATGCCCTGGACGTCGCCCCGGCACACGGCGTGGAGGAGCATCTGACCGCCGCCGCCGTGCTTGAGGATGTTCGTGCCGATCTCGGTGACGATGAGCGCGACGTGGCCGGCGGCGGTGGCATCGAACCCCAGCCCTTCTGCCATGCTCGTCGCCATCCGCCGGGCGGCGGGCACCTGGCTCGGGTCCTCGATGCGTAGGGGCGTCGGCGGCGTGATCACTTCCATCGCGTGATGGTCACTCGCGTGCCCTCGCCGGGACGCGACTGGATCTCGAATTCGTTCGAGAGCCGCCGGGCTCCGCTCAGACCGAGGCCGAGGCCGAGGCCGGTCGTGTAGCCATCCTTCAGCGCGAGCTCGAGGTCGGGGATGCCGGGCCCCTTGTCCTCGAACGTCAGTCTCAGGCCGGCCCGGCCGCTGTTCCACAGCGACTGCACGCGCGCGGTGCCGCCGCCCCCGTGATCGATGGTGTTGCGGGCGAGCTCGCTGGCGGCCGTGACGATCTTCGTCTGCTCGACGAGGTTGAAGCCGATCTCGACCGCCGACGTGCGAACCACCTGGCGCACGACCACGATGTCGTTGGAGGAGTGGACGGGGAGGGTTTCATCGATCGGCATCGCCGTGACCGTTGCCGCCGCCGGCGAGCGACGAGCGAAGCAGCGCCATCCCCCTGTCCACGTTCAGGCTGGTGCGCACGCCCGGGAGGGCGAGGCCCAGCTCCACGAGCGTGATAGCGACGGCGGGCCGCATCCCGACCACCACCGTCTCGGCGTCGAGCACGCGCGACATCGCGGCGATGTTGCTGATCATCCGGCCCATGAAGGAATCCACGATCTCGAGCGAGGAGATGTCGATGAGCACGCCGCGCGCGCGGTCGCGGACGATCCGGTTGGTGAGATCCTCCTGCAGCGTCATGGCCAGGCGGTCGTGCATGTCGACCTGGATGCTGACGAGCAGGAACTCGTTCATCGTGAGGATGGGGATGCGCTCCACGTCGGCCGTCCTTACGCCTTCGCCGGGCGCCCGATGCTCGATCCCGTCTTGTGCAGGGCGATGATGAAGGCGTCGGCGAGCGTCGCCTTCGTCACCACCGTGTTGAGCTCGACGCCGAGATGAACGATCGTCTGCGCGATCTGGGGCCGGATGCCGCTGATGATGCAGTCGGCGCCCATGAGCCGCGCGGCGGCGACCGTCTTGAGCAGGTGCTGTGCCACCAGCGTGTCGACGGTGGCGACGCCGGTGATGTCGATGATGGCGATCGACGCGCCGGTCTCGACGATGCGCTGCAGGAGGTTCTCCATGACGACCTGGGTCCGCGCGCTGTCGAGCGTCCCGATCAGCGGCAGGGCGAGGATGCCCTCCCAGAGCTGCACGACCGGCGTGGAGAGCTCGAGCATGTCCTGTTGCTGCCGCAGGATGATCCCCTCGCGGCTTTTCTGGAATAGCTCCGTCGTGAAGAGCGCCAGCCGGTCGAGCAGGACCGTGGCGTGCCACACCTCGTCGGCGAGGGTGTCGGCGTCCCGCCCGATCTCGCCGCGGAGGCGATCGAACAGCGGCCGCTTCAGCGACAGGACGAACGTCGCCGTCTCCGACGGCGTGTAGCCCGCCCTGGCGCGCGAGCGTGAGAGGTCGGCGAGCATCTCGCGCGCTTCGCTCCAGGGCGCCGTCGCGATGTCGTCGCCGTCCGAGCGCAGCGCGTCCTTGAAGACCGCGAGGAAGCGCTGGCACTCCGAGCGGAGGTCGGATTCGCTGATGCGATCGGCCGCCTTCACGGCGGCGAGCTGCTCCTTGATCCAGTCCGTGAGGATCCCGGCCTCGTGCTTGTTCACCATCTCGCTGAGTCGGCTGCGACCTCTGATCGCCATCGTGTGACGCTCCTTCTCGAAGATTGCGAAAGGGACCTGGCCGCGAAGGCTACGGCAGGGGCGGGTCGACGACTACTGGGAGATACCCGGCCGCCACCTCAGGGAATTCCCGAGGGCCGTCTCACGCTTCGTTGTCGATCAGGCCACGCCGCAGGGCGAAGCGGACGAGCCCCGCCACGTCGCGGATGTCGAGGCGCTCCATCAGCTGGGCGCGGTGCGTCTCGACGGTCTTCACGCTGAGCTTCAGGCGCGCCGCGATCGCCTTGGTCGTGTAGCCCTCGGCGATGAGCTGCAGCACTTCGCGCTGGCGCGACGTCAGCCGCTCGAGCTCGCCGCGCCCGCCGCCCCCGCGCGCGTAACTCTGGACGAGATATTTCGACACCGCGGGCGAGAGGTACGGCTCGCCGCGCGCGACATGGCGCACCGCACGCTCCAGCTCGTCGGGTTCGGCGTCCTTGAGGAGGTAGCCGGCGGCCCCCGCCTTGAGCGCGCGCGTGACGTGCTCCTCGCCGGTGTGCATCGACAGGATGATCACGCGCGTCGTCGGCGTGGCGGTGCGCACGCGCTCGGCCGCCTCGATGCCGTTGAGCCCGGGCATGCCGACGTCCATCAGGAGAACGTCGGGGCGATGCTCCGTGGCGAGCGCGACGGCTTCGTGGCCATTCACCGCCTCGCCGGTCACTTCCATGCCGCCGAATCCCTTGAGCAGGCCGCGCACGCCGGCGCGAAAGAGGTTGTGATCGTCGGCGATCAGCACACGAATCGCATCGGAGGCGGGCGCGCCCTTCTTCATGAGCCTCCGAGGGTACCACCGAATTCACGCCTCGGCGGCGAGTCTCGCCTTGAGCGTCTTGCCCGTGGAGCTGCGCGGCAGCGCCGCCATGAGCGTGACGCGGCGGGGATATTTGTAGCCCGCGAGCCGCTCGCGACAGTGAGCGATCAACGCGTCCGGCGTGACACCGGCACCCGGGCGCAGCACCACGAACGCCGCCACCTCTTCGCCGAGCGCGTCGTCAGGCACGCCGACGACCGCCGCCTCGGCCACGTCGGGATGGGTCAACAGCGTCGCCTCGACCTCCGAGGGAAACACCGAGTGGCCGCCGCGCAGGATGCGCTCGCGCTTGCGCCCGGTGATCCTCACCCAGCCCTCGGCGTCGATCGTGGCCAGATCGCCGGTGCGGAACCACCCATCGGCGAGCACGGTGCGCGTCTCCTCGGGCGCGCCGAGATAGCCGTCCATCACGGCCGGCGTGCGGATCAGCAGCTCGCCGACCTCGCCGGGTCCCAGCGCGACGTTGGCGTCGTCCACCACGCGCGCCTCGACGCCGGGCACCGCCCGGCCCACGGCGTCCGGCAGGTCGGTCGGATCGTCCGCGAGATAAGAGAGCGGCCGGAACAGCTCGGTCATGCCGTAGCCGCGCACGATGCGCACGCCGGTGCGCGCGCGCCATTGTCGCGCGACCTCCCACGGACACGGCGCGGCGCCGGACACGCCCAGCCGAAGCGCGCGCGCGCCGGCAAAGCCCGGAAGATCGAGCAGCCGACGGAACATCGTCGCCACCGCCGGGAGCACGGTGATCCTCTCGCGCTGCAGCAGATCCGCGACGCCCTCGGGCGTGAATCGCTCGACCAGTCGAACGGCGGCACCGGCGAGCAGCGGGGCGAGCAGCGCGCCGTTGAGACCGAACGAGTGCGACAGCGGCAGCGCGGCCAGCACCACGTCGTCGGGCGTGAGCCCCATCACCGGCCCCGCCCACGACCGCTGCGCGAACTCGACCGCGCCGTGGGAGAGGAGCGCCCCCTTGGGACGGCCCGTCGAGCCCGAGGTGTAGAGCACGAGGGCGGGCGCGACGGGAGCATCGCGCGTCGTCCACTCGGCGGGCTCGGCGGTGACGTCGTCGAGCACGAGCGCCGGCTTCAGATCCGCCACGACCTCGGCGCGCTCCTCGGGCTTGAGCAGCGGGTCGAGCGGGGCGACCGTGAGGCCGGCCTTGAGCCCGCCGAGCACGGCCACCACGAGCTGCCAGCGATTCGGAAAGACGACGGCGAGCCGGTCACCGGAACGCAGGCCGCGGGCGACGAGCGACCGCGCCAGCCCCCCGGCAAGCGCGTCGAGCTCACGATAGGTGAGGGCCCCGCCGTCCCAGGCGAGCGCGCGCGCGTCGGGCTTCGCGCGAGCGGTCGCTTCGAGGAGCGCCGCGAAGCTCACCGCGCGCGCCACGCGACTTCCTCACCCGGCGCGAGATGGCGCGAAGAACGCGATCGCGAACCATCGCGTGATGATCGCCGCGACGGCCATGCCGATGAGAAAGAGGTAGGCGGGCTCCCAGTAGCGGAGCGCGCCGGACACGGCCTCGCGCACGTCGCCGCTCACTGCGGCAGGAAGTCGTCGAGCCGCAGGCGCTCCCACACCTCGGGCGGCACGCGGTGGCGCGGCGTGTAGGCGCCGAGCGACGGCTTGGCCGTCGCGTCGAGGCCCCACTTGCCCGTGTAGCCGTCCTCCTTGGCCGAGGGGTCGAGATCGGAGCCCCGCGCGTGGGTGACGATGGTGATGTCGCGGTCCGGCTGGCAGCGCGTGGCGATGGCCCACGTGACCTGGCGATCGTCGAAGACGTCGACGTCGTGATCGACCACGACGACCCGCTTCATATAGAGGTCGGCGCCGAAGACGGCCATGATCGCGTTCTTGGCCTGGCCGAGCAGGCGCTGCTCGATCGACACGTAGCAGGTGAACGGCGCCGGCACGCGCACGGCGCGCACGGAGGGCACCATCGCGCGCACGGCGCGGTACAGGTTGGCCTCCATCGGAATCGTGGACAGCAGCATGTGGTCGAGATGCGCGACCGTGATGTCCTGGAACATCGCGTCGCGCCGGTGCGTGATCGCCTTCACCTTGACGACTTCGCGCTGCCGCTCGCCGAGGCTGTAGCCGGTGAACTCGCCGAACGGTCCCTCGGCCGTGCGCTTGCCGGGCAGGATCTCGCACTCGAGCACCATCTCGGCGTGCGCGGGCACCAGCACGTCGGAGGTCCGGCATGGCACCAGCTCGAGCGGCTCGCCGAACAGCCCGCCCATGATCGCGCGCTCGTCCTCGTCGATGGACCCGATGGCGAGCGCGCCGAGGGCGATGGCCGGATGCACCCCGATGACCAGCGCCAGCCGCAGCGCCTCGCCGCGCTGCTCGGCGATCTGCTGGAATTCCCAGAGATGCTTGCCGAGCGTGAGGTGGATCGACGTCGTGTCGCGCCCCTGGATCATCAGCCGGTTGTAGGCGCAGTTCCACGTCTCGGACGCCGGATCCCTGGCGAACGAGATGGCCGAGGTGATGTACGGTCCCGCGTCGCCCTCGTGGTGCACGATCTGTGGCAGCGCGTAGAGGTCGACGTCCGCACCGGTCAGCACGACCTCCTGCGCCGGCCCCGTCTTCACGACGCGCGGGGCGATCGGTTTCTCCATCGCCCTGAGATAGGTCGCCAGCATCGCGTCGGGCGCGCAGTTGAGCGCGAGCGCCAGCCGCGAGCGGCTCGCGTGGACGTTGGTCAGCACGGGAAACTTCGTGCCCTTGACGTTCTCGAAGAGCAGGACCGGACGCTTACGCCGCTCCTTCTCGAGCTTCACCACGAGCGCGGTGATCTCGTACGCCGGGTCGATGGGGCGCGAGACGACCTGCAGCTCGTCCGGCTTGCGCCGCTTCACGGCGTCGAGATAGCCGCGGAGGTCCTGGCCCATCGGCGCTCATTATCGCGCGATCAGGCGGACTCGGCAGCGTGCTTTCGGCCGTTGTGGGCGAACCGCCAGCCGAGCGCGGCGATGACGAGGCCGAGAACCACGGGCACCGCCTCGAGCCAGCCGGGCACGGCGCCGAGCCACCGCTCGACGGCGCGATCGCGCAGGATCATCTCGCCGGCGAAGTAACCGAGCACGCCGCCGCCGAGCCAGATGATCCAGGTGAAGCGGTTCATCAGCCACGCGAGCAGGCCGCTGCCCCAGACCACGATCGGCAGCGAGAGACCGATCCCGATGACGACGAGGAGCATCTCGCCCTGGGCGGCCGCGGCCACCGCGAGCACGTTGTCGAGGCTCATCGCCGCGTCGCCGACCATGATGATCCACACCGCCTCGCGCAGCGTCGTGCCCTGCCGGATCCTCGTGTGCTCGCCTCCGCCGCCGTCCTGGCGCACCAGACGGACCGCGATCCAGATGAGCAGCAGCCCACCCACGACCTGCAGGAACGGAACCCGGAGCAGCCAGGTGGCGATCGCAATGAAGGCCAGGCGCAGCACCACGGCGCCTGCGGTGCCCCAGATGCGGCCCAGGAGCTGCTGGCGCTTCGGCAATGTGCGTACCGCCAGTGCGATGACGAGCGCGTTGTCGCCGGCGAGCGTGAGGTCGATCAGCACGATGCTGGCCAGGCGCGCCCAGAACTCGGGCTCGATGAGCGCGGTCACTAGCCGGCTCCGAACAGATAGCGCAAGACCGCGACCAGCGCGCGCCCGACGACGAGCAGCGCGATGGCAATGGCGAGACCCTGAACGTTGCTGACGGACATCTCCGTTCTCCTTGCATGGCAAAACCCACGTCGAGCCGGCGGGCGCACGGACGCCGCCGGCGGTTGAAGCACGTGGAGCGCGGAGAACGGCTAGTGGTCTTCGGTCGGCGCGGGTCGCGGCGGCGGCGCCGCGAGGTGGAGCACGGGGGCGACGCGGATGCGCCGCACGGGGCGCGGCGTGCGACGCCGCGCGGCAAGGCGCGCGTGCGCGACGATGGCGTCGCGGCGCGGCGACGGCGCGCGCTCGGTCGCGCCGGGCGCCGCACGGCGCTTGTCGACGCGGACGGCCTCTTCTTCGTCGTCCTCCCAGACGAGGCCGCCGTGGGCGCTGGGCTCCAGCGGCACGGCCACGTCGAAGCAGACGCCGAGCAACGCGACGAAGAGCAGACGGCGCAGCTTCACGCGGCCATTGTACCCGGCGTCCGGCCGCGCGGCGCTGCCGGCGGCGCGCTACTCCGCGGCCAGGCGATAGCCGACGCCGGCCTCGGTCAGCAGATAGCGCGGCCGGGCGGCGTCGGCCTCGAGCTTGCGGCGCAGGTGCGCCATGTAGACGCGCAGGTAGTGCGCCTGCTCGGTGGCGTTCGGCCCCCAGACCTCGCTCAGCAGCTGGCGGTGCGTGATGACCTTGCCGGCGTGGTGCACGAGCGCGACGAGCAGCCGGTACTCGATCGGCGTGAGGTGAACCTCGGCGCCGCCGACGGTGACACGCCGCGCAGCCAGATCCACGTGCAGATCGCCGACGCTGAACGCCGACTCGAGCGCGCCGTCCGACACCCGCGCGCGGTGCCGCAGCGCCACGCGCATGCGCGCCATGAGCTCGCCGACGCTGAACGGCTTGCTCAGGTAGTCGTCGGCGCCGGCGTCGAGCGCCGCCACCTTGTCGGCTTCCTGCCCGCGCGCGGACAGAACGATGACCGGCACCGCGCTCCACTCGCGGACCTTGCGGATGACGTCGAGGCCGTCCATGTCCGGCAGCCCGAGATCGAGGATGACGACGTCGGGCTGCCGGCTCGCGACTTCCACGAGGCCGTCGGCGCCCGTCGATGCCTCGTGCACGCGGTAACCCTGGCCGGCCAGCGCCGCTCGCAAGAACCGACGGATCTGCGGCTCGTCATCGACGACGACGACGCCGGGATCCGGGCGCGCCTCAGCCACCCGCGGCCTCCGGCGGGCGCGGCGGCTCGCCCGCCGGGAGCGAGAAACGGAAGACGGCACCGCCCCCCGGACGGTTCTCGCCGCGGATGCGGCCGCCGTGGGCCTCGACGATGGCCCGACAGATCGTGAGTCCGAGCCCGGCGCCACCGCCCGTCCCCGCCCCGAAGAACTTGTCGAAGATCTTCTGCTCCTCGCCGGTCGGCAGGCCGGGCCCGCGGTCGGCGATCTCGACGACCACCTCGTCGCCGGCGCGCCGCGCTTCGATGTCGATCGGTTGACCGGCCGGCGTGTGCTTGGTCGCGTTCTCGACCAGGTTGATGAGCACCTGCTCGATCAACAGGCCGTCCACGAGGACAGGCGGCAGGTCTTCCGGCAGCCGGGTGGTGACCTTGCGGTCGCCGAGCGGCTTCGCCAGACGCGCGAGCGCCACCCCGACGAGCTCCTCGATGGGGATCCACTCGCGCCGCAGCCGGAGGCTGCCGGATTCCAGGCGCGTGACGTCGAGCAGGTTGTTGACGAGGCGGTTCAGCCGCTCGGCCTCGTCGCGGATGGACTCGAGCAGCTCGCGGCGCGTGACGGCGTCGAGGCGAGTCTCGCCGTCGAGCGCGGCGCTGGCGGCGCCGGTGATCGTCGTCAGCGGCGTGCGCAGGTCGTGCGAAACGGCGCTCAGCAGCGCGTTGCGCACCCGCTCGGCCTCCGCGCGCACCTGCGCCACCTGCGCCTCTTCCGCCAGCAGCGCGCGATCGACGGCGACCGCCACCTGGCTCACGAACGTCTCGAGGAGATGCTCGTGCTCGGGGGCGTCGAAGGCGTGCGGCTCCGCCGGGCGCATGCCGACGACGCCCACGATGCCGCGCGAGGACTTGAGCGGCTCGAACCGCATCTGGGCGCCGGGGACGTTGTCGGTGCCGGCGCCGGCGGCCGCCTGGTGCTCGTAGGCCCACTGCGCGACGGCAAAGTCGCTCGCGTCCATGTTGAACGGCGCGAGCTGTCCGGCGCGCTCCTGCAGGCGGCCGCTCGCGTCCGGCATGAGGATGACGATCCGCCCGCCGAAGACCTCCAGCAGGTGGCGCAGGGCGAGATCGAGAAGGGTGTCGAGCCCGCGCGACGCCGCGAGCTCGCGGCTCAGCGAGTAGAGCGTGGCGGTGCGGCGCTCCTGGGCGCGCGCGCCCTCGGCCGCTTCCCGGGTGCGCGCCGTGAGGTCGCTGATGACGAGGCCGACCACGAGCATGATGGCGAAGGTGACCAGGTACTGCGTGTCGCTCACGGCGAACGTCAAGAGCGGCGGCACGAAGAAGAAGTCGAAGGCCGCCACGCTCAGCACGGAGGCGAGCGCGGAGGCGACGCGACCGAAGCACATGGCCACGATCACGACGCCGAGCAGGTAGACCATGATGATGTTGGCGAGCTCGAAGCGCGGGAACATGAGCCAGGCGAGCAGCGTGGACGCGAGCACGGTTCCGACCGCGGCCGCGTAGGGCAGCGGCCGGCCGCCAGGTGGGCGCAAACGGCGTCGCCGTGTCGGGGCGGGGGTGCCGTCGCCGCTGATCACGTAGATGTCGATCTCGCCGCTGCCGCGAACGAGCGTGTCGACGATCGAACCGAGAAACACGCGTTGCCAGAAGCCGCGCGTCGGCTTGCCGATGACGATCTTGCTGACGTTGCGCGACCCGGCGTAGGCGAGGATCTCGTCGCTCATCCGCGCGCCCGTGAGCGTGACCGTCTCGGCGCCCAGGCTGTCCGCGAGGCGCAGCGTCTCCAGCACCCGCGCGCGGTCGTCCGCGCCGAGCTTGCGGTGCGCCGGCGTGTCGACGTAGACGACGACCCACGGCGCCTCGAGCTGCGCGGCGAGCCGGCGTCCCGCCCGCACGAGACGCGCCGAGAGCGGGCTCGGACCGATGCACACCAGCACGCGCTCGGCCACCGGCCACACCGCCCCGATGGCGTGCTCGCGGCGGTAGCGCTGCATCTTGGCGTCCACGCGCTCGGCGGTGTGGCGCAGCGCCAGCTCGCGCAACGCGATGAGATTGCCCTCGCGGAAGAAGTTGTTCACCGCCTCCGCCGCCTGGTGCGCGATGTAGACCTTGCCCTCCTTGAGGCGGCGGCGCAGGTCTTCGGCGGGCAGGTCCACCAGCTCGACCTCGTCAGCCTGCTCGAGCACCGAGTCCGGCACCGTCTCGCGGACGACGACGCCGGTGATCCTGGCCACGACATCGTTCAGCGACTCGAGGTGCTGGACATTGAGGGTGGTGTAGACGTCGATACCGCCATCGAGCAGCTCGAGCACGTCTTGCCAGCGCTTGGCGTGGCGGCTCTCCGGCGCGTTGGTGTGGGCCAGCTCGTCGACGAGCAGCAACGCCGGGTGTCGCGCGAGGGCGGCGTCGAGGTCGAACTCCTCGAGCGTGGTGCCGCGGTACTCGATCCGGCGGCGCGGCAGGATCTCGAGGCCGTCGAGCAGCGCCTCGGTTTCGGCGCGCTGGTGCGTCTCGACCACGCCCGCCACGACGTCGACGCCGGCGGCGCGCTGCGCGCGCGCGGCCTCCAGCATCGCGTACGTCTTGCCCACGCCGGCGGCGGCGCCGAAGAAGACCTTCAGCTTGCCGCGCGCCCGCCGCGCCTCCTGCTCGCGGACGTGCGCCAGAAGGGCATCGGGATCGGGCCGCCGCTCGGTCATGCTGCTGAGTGTACCGCCGCGACCCGCCCCGATTGCGCGGCGTCAGTGTGGCCGGGGCGCCCGGACGCCGCGATTTTGACGGGACTTTTACGGCGCGGAGGGGAGCTTGCGGCCACGTCCAGCTCCATTCCCGTGCCGCGTGTCGGCCGCGCCTCGGCGAGCTCGATCCGGCCGCGATTCAACCGCAGCCAGCCGAGCATGAGCACGGAGATGGTCACGACGGCGGCGAGCTCGAGCAATAACCGGGCGGCGCCATCCGGCACCGACGTCTCGATCAACCCGATCGACCCCACCAGCGTCGCTCCCAGCGTATACAGCAGCCACCACGTCGGCTTCTTCTCGGTCGGATGGACATCCATCGCGCGCCTCCTGCTTCCATCCGACGCGCGAGCTGGATCAAGCCGCCGTGAAACTTGGGCGCGCGAGCGTGGGTTTCGCCCGTAGCCGGGGCGGCTGCCAGAACTCCGTAATTTAGCTCGACTCGAAGAATGCCCTGCTCCGTGACTCGAGGCGGAGCATTGACGTCTCAATGATGACACCGGGGCCTGTCTTAACGGAGTTTTGACAGCCGAGATCGGAAAATCAGCGTGGAGGGAACGACCATGGTCGTCCTGATGGACGCGCTTTTCGTGGGACTGAGCCTGGGGTTTTTCGCCCTCACCTGGGCGCTCGTGAAGCTCTGCGAGCGGGTGTAGGAGGCGGTCATGCCACTCCTCTATATCGTCGGCGGCATCGTTTCGTTGGGGCTGCTCGTGTACCTGGTGCTGGCGCTGCTGAAGCCGGAGCTGTTCGCCTGAGCGCGCCGGTGGGCCCGCGACTGAGCTGGACGGCGTTCG
>Ga0134075_10000072_pt1 | contig 23364 bp, 20 predicted proteins | sample 15_taG_18_FD_119775 | JGI IMG/M metagenome (GOLD analysis project Ga0134075, IMG submission 119775) | Grasslands soil microbial communities from the Angelo Coastal Reserve, California, USA - 15_D_Rain_40cm_5_09212015 | ecosystem: Environmental > Terrestrial > Soil > Grasslands ... | reverse complement strand
GCGTGGGCTCTGCTCGTCGCGGGCTGCGCCGCGGGCGCGCTCGGCGCGCGCGCGGAGTCCGTCGAGTCGTTCGTCGCGCGCCACTGGCGCGTGCCGCTGGCCGCGCAGGGACCGCCGCCGGCGCGCTTCACGCCGCTCGAGGCGTCGCTGGCCCCCGAGGCGTGCGGCACGTGTCATCCCGCGCAGCTCGCCGACTGGCGCACGAGCACGCACGCGGCGGCCATGGGCCCGGGCGTGGCCGGCCAGCTCGCCGAGCTGCTCGTACGCGAGCCGGCGGCGGCCCTCGCCTGCCAGAACTGCCACGCGCCGCTCGCCGAGCAGGCGCCGCTCGTGCCCGGCGCGCTCGCCCGGAACCCCGCCTTCGACCCGGCGCTGCGCGCGCGCGGGATCCCGTGCGCGGCGTGCCACGTCCGCGGCCACGAGCGCTTCGGTCCACCGCGGCGCGACGGCTCGCTCGCCGCCGCGGCGCCGCGCGAGACGCTGCCGCACGGCGGGGTGACGCGCACGCCCGCCTATCTGGCCTCGGAGTTCTGCCGCGGCTGCCACCAGTTCGGCCCCGAGGGCTACGCGCTGAACGGCACGCTGCTCGAGAACACCTACGCGGAGTGGAAGGCGAGCCGCTTCGCGGCCGCGGGCGTGCAGTGCCAGGACTGCCACATGCCGGACCGCCGTCATCTCTGGCGCGGCATCCACGACGCCGACATGGTGCGCGGCGGCCTCACGATCACGCTCGTCGAGACCCCGCCGCACGCCGCGGGGACGGTGGCCGCGCGACTCGTCGTCGAGAACAGCGGCGTCGGCCACCGGTTTCCGACGTACGTCACGCCGCTCGTGCTCCTGCGCGCCGAGCTGGTGGACGCCGCGGGGCGCGCGCTCGCCGGCACGCGCGTGGAGCGCCGGATCGGCCGCGAGGTCACGCTCGATCTCGAGCGGGAAGTGTCGGACACACGGCTGGCGCCGGGCGAGCGCGCCGAGCTGGCCTACGCGCGCGCGCTCGAGGGCGGCGCGGCGGCGGCGCGCTTCAGCGTGATCGTCTACCCGGACGCGTTCTACACGGCGTTTTTCACGGCGCTGCTCCGCCAGGGCGCGGGCGGCGGCGAGGACGACGTGCGGCGCGCGCTCGACGAGACGCGCCGCTCGGTCTTCACGGTCTTCGAGGCGCTTGTCCCCCCGAAGGTCGGGTTCAGTCGTCCGCCATGAGCATGATCAGCCCGTCGTCGCCCACCTGGTGCGCGGCGATGCGCAGCCCCGCCTCCTGCACCTCGTACTCGATCTCGCCGGGCAGGAACTGGTGCTCGAAGTGCAGACCCCCGTGCTCGAACATGATGATGTCGGTGGGCAGCGGCGTCCAGTCGGCTCCCGCGAGCCGGCCGACGCCGGCGGCGACCGCGCGCGGCAGGTACCGTGTCACCGGCTCGGTCACGGTGTAGCTGAGGATGATGCGCCCGCCGGGCGCCAGGTGCTTGCTGGCCGCGCGCAGCGCGCCGACGCGCGTCCCGCGATCGGGGATGTAGCTGTAGCAGTACCAGGAGAAGATGAAGACGTCGTACTTCTCGGTGATCGGTGTCGTCTCGATCCAGCCGACGTGGAAATCCGCCTCGACTCCCGCCTTCGCGCACATGGCGCGCGCGAGAGCGACCGCCGTCGCCGACGGCTCGAGACCGTCCGCGCGATATCCGGCGCGGCGCAGGCCGATCAGGTCGCGACCGGAGCCGGCGCCGACGATGAGGATGTGATCGTCCGGCTTGAGGAATCGGAAGTAGAAGTTCTCCTCCCAGGTGAAGAGTCCCGAGAGGACGTAGGTCTCGTCGATCCCGAAGTCGCTCCAGCGTCCCGCCGCCGCGCGCCCGAGCTCCTTGCGCGTGAGCACGCCCGCCGTCGCGTAGGCGAGGATGCGCGCCGCGCGGATCAGGCCCCTGCCGATGTAGTACGAGACCCGGTAGACACCCCACCGCCACGCGGACATAGTCACCAGCCTTTCGCCGCGCCATCGGCGCGGGGGTCGGAGCCCGCACGCAGACCATCGGTGTCGAGCGCGATGGCCTGGGCGTGGCCCATGAGATCGCTCCACGGCTCCACGACCTGCACCTGGTGGCCGCGCTCGCGAAGGCGCTCGGCCACCGCATCGTCGAAGCGCGACTCGAGCCGCAGCGCCTTCGTCGGCTCGCCCCACGTGCGACCGAACAGCCACCGCGGCGCCTCCACCGCCGCCTGCGGCCCGAGCCCGCGGTCCACCAGTCGGGCGACGAGCGCCGCCTGGGTCTGCGGCTGGCCCTCGCCGCCCATCGTGCCGTAGACGAAGCGCGGCCGGCCCCCGACGAGGTACATCGACGGGATCAACGTCGTGGCCGTCCGCTTGCGCGGCGCCAGGCGGTTCGGATGCGTAGGGTCCAGCGAGAAGAACGCGCCGCGGTTCTGCAGCAGCACGCCGGTCTCGCCGGCCACCACGCCGGCGCCGAACTCGTGGTAGAGGCTCTGGATCATCGAGACGGCGTTGCCCGCGTGGTCCGCCGTCATGACGGCGACCGTGTCGCCCGCGGCGGGTGGCCCGTCGACCCTGCGTGCGGCGCGCCGGGAAATGAGACGCCGGCGCTCGGTGAGCCGCTCGCGATCGAGGGCGACCGCCACCGGCACGTCCACGACGTCAGGATCCGTGAGCCAGCGGTCGCGGTCCTCGAACGCGAGCTTCGTGGCCTCGACCGTCAGGTGCACGAGGTCGGCGTCGTCCAGCGACGCGAGGTCGAAGCCCTCGAGGAGGCCGAGGATCGCGAGGGCCGCGAAGCCCTGCGTCGGCGGCGGAACGCTCGCGGCCTCGCCGCCGCGGTATGGCAGCCGCAGCGGCTCCGCCCAGGCCGCCTCGTGCTTGGCGAGGTCGTCCACGGTCAGCGGGCTGCCGACGCCGGCGGCGCCGGCGGCCAGCCGCTGCCCGAGCGGGCCGCGATAGAACTCGTCGGCGCCGCCGCGCGCGACGGCGCTCAGCGTGGCGGCCAGCGCGGGCTGCGTGAGCCGGCCGTCGGCGAAGCGCTCGGGATGGTAGAGCGGCCAGAGCGTGCGCCGCACGTCGTCATCCGCCCGGGCGTCGAACAGCGCCGGCGTCGCCGCCGTTACCCGTCGCTGGCCCGCCGAGACGTCGATGCCGTCGCGGGCGTGGCCGATCGCGCGCTCGAGGAGGGTCGCCCAGGCGACCGGCGACGTCATCACCTCACGGCTGTACCGGTGCGCCGCCCACCAGCCGGAGACCGCGCCGGGCACGGTGAGGGCGGCGGCGCCGCCGCGCGCGGGGATCGACGTCCCGAAGCGCGCGCGGTAGTCCTCGAGGTCGGCGGCGGCGGCGGAGCGGCCGGCGGCGTTGAGCGCGCGGAGGCGGCCGCGCACGGCGTCGTGGATGAGCCACACGTTGTCGCCGCCGACGCCGTTCATGTGCGGAGAGACGACGGCGAGCGTGGCGGCGGCGGCGATGGCGGCGTCGACGGCGTTGCCGCCGGCGCGGAGGATCTCGAGGCCGGCATCGGAGGCGAGAGCGTGAGGGGTGGCGACGGCTCCGTGCCGTACGCGGGTCTCGGGCCACCGGGTCGCTTCGCTCACGCGACTCCGATCATACGATGAAGTCCGGCCGGAGCGTGATGGTTATCCCTCGCGCGCACACGGCGGTTTCTGCCGCGCACGAGAGCATGCTAGGCTGCCGCCATGCCCGGCCGGGAGGCGCGCACCCGCATCCGGAAGGACGTCGTTTTCCGCGACCTGGCGGGCGAGCTCGTGCTGCTGAATCTCAGCACAGGCGTCTATTTCGGCCTCGATGCGGTGGGCAGCCGCATCTGGGGACTCATCGACGGCGGCCGCTCGGCGGCCGAGATCGTCGGGACGCTGACCGCCGAGTACGAGGTCGCCGCCGATACCTGCGAAGCGGATCTCTCCCGGTTCCTCGAGGCCCTGCGGGACAACGAGCTCGTCGAGCTGGACGATGGGCTGGCTCGCTAGCCTGCGGCGGCTGAGCCCGGCCGAGCGGCGAACGCTGATACTCGCCTGGGCGCTCCTCGCCCTCGCACCGCTGCTGCTGCGTGTCCTCCCGCTCCGCCGACTCTTGACCGTGTCCCCGTGCCGGCGCCGCCCCGCGCTGGCGCCGGAGCGGGTCGCGTGGCTCGTCACGGTCGCCGGCCGGCGCGTCCCAGGGACGCGCTGTCTGCCGATGGCGATGGTGACCGCCTGGCTCCTGGCGTGGCAGGGGACGCCCGCCACGCTGCGTATCGGCGTCGCGCGACACGCCGACCGGCTCTCCGCTCACGCGTGGCTCGAGTGCGCCGGGCGACCGCTGATCGATACGATCGACGACGGCTACACGCCAATCGTCGGCGTCCCGGTCCCGGCGCGATGAGCGGCATCGCCGGCGCCGTGCACCTCGATGGGCGGCCGGCCGACCCCGCGCTGATCGGCCGCATGGCGCGCGCGCTGGCGCACCGGGGTCCGGACGGCGAGAGCCGCTGGGTCGCGGGCCCGGTCGGTCTCGCTCATCGCCGCCTGGCGGCGGCAACGCCCGAGGACAAGCAGCCGTTCGCGGACACCGACGGACGGGTCTTCGTCTGGGACGGTCGACTCGATCAGCCGGCACGCTTCGAGCATGCCCGGGGCGAATTCGCGGTCGCGGCGTGGGACGCGCGGTCGAAGACCCTCCTCTGCGCGCGCGACGCGTTCGGCGTCAAGCCGCTCTATTACCACTGGGATGGTCGCCGTCTGCTGTTCGCCTCCGAGGTCGGCGCGCTGCTGGAGGACGCAGCGGTTGTGCGACGCCCCGACGCGTCCACGATCGCCGACTATCTCCTGATGGACTTCCGCGATCCCGGCGCGACGTTCTTCGAGGGCATCCGCCGCGTGCCGCCTGGTCATGTCCTCACCGTGGGCAAGCGCGGCCTGTCGCTCCACCGTTACTGGAGGCCCGCGGCCTCCGCGCCCGGCGTCAGCGAGGAGGACCACGCGGCGAACTTTGCCGCCTGCCTGCTCGAGTCGGTGCGCGACCGCCTGAGCGACGCCTCGGCGGCGGGCGTGCTGCTGAGCGGCGGCATCGATTCGACGCTGATCGCGGCCGTGGCCGGCGCCGTCCGCGGCCGGGATGCCAGACCGCTGGCGAGCGCGACCTTCCTGCACGAGGGGCTGCTGGCCGAGGACTGGGAGGCGATCGCGTTCCTCATGGCGGCCGGCGCCATCGCGCCGCCGCGCACGTGCACGAACGTCTCCATCCTCGAGATTCTGACCGCCTCTCCGGAGCCACCGAACGACGAGGGCTACCCGGTACTGTCGGTGCTGTTCGACGCGGACGCCGCCCACGAGTTCCGCGTGCTGCTCACCGGCATCGGCGGCGACGAGCTGTCGAGCGCCGCGGAGCGGGGCGCGATCGGTGATCTCCTGGGCTCGCTGCGCCCGATCCGCGCCTGGCGCGAGGCCGCCGCGCTCGCCCGCGCCTACGGGCACGATGGCTGGCGCGCGAGCACGGACGTCCTCCGGACCGCGCTGCCCCCGGGTCCGCGCCGCGCGGTGCGCCGCCTCGCGCTCCGACGCCTGCCGCGCTGGCTGCGGCCGCGCCTGGCCCGGGCGCGGCGGCCGTGGCCCGGTGAGGGTGGCGGTCCACGCTTCGAGACGCGCATGGCGGCCGCCAGCTGGCGTGCGCTGACCGCTCCGAGCTTCACGATGGCCCTCGAGAAGCTCGACGCGGAGTCCGCGGCGCTGGGCATCGAGCTGCGGCATCCCTATCTCGACCGCCGGGTCGTCGAGTGCTTCCTCGCCACGCCGCCCGCCGTCCTCGTACGCCATGGATACCGCAAGCAATTCGTCCAGCGGGCCCTCGGCTGCCGGATGCCGCTGCGCACGATCGAGCGCCCGGGGGAGCACGTGCCGTCGCCCGACGGTGCCGCGCAGCTCCGCCGGGACGCGGCGATGCTCGAGCGCGGCCTGTTCCGCCCCGACGCGCGTGTGTTCGACTACGTCGACCGGGCGGAGGCCGAGCGGATGCGTGACGCGTATCTGGCGCGCGGCGCGCCTCATGGCGCGCGTCTGTGGAGCTTCCTGCTGCTCGAGACGTGGCTGCGGCGGACGTTCACGCCATGAGCGGCATCGCGGGCGTCTACCGGCTCGACGGCGGCGTCGTGGAGGCCGCCGAGCTCGCCGCGATGTCGGCGGCGCTCGCGCACCGAGGCACCGACGCCGCGGGCGTGTGGGTGGACGCCTCCATCGGGCTCGCGCACCGGCTGCTCGCGACGACTCGCGCGTCGCTCGCCGTCCGCCATCCCGCTGCCGACACGTCCGGCGCCGTCCGGCTCGTATGGGACGGCCGGCTCGACAATCGGGACGAGCTCGAGGCCGGCGCTGACGAGAGCGACGAGGCCGTGGTGCTCCGCGGCTACGCGCGCTGGGGCGACGAGCTGCCGGCGCGACTGCTCGGCGACTTCGCGCTGGCGCTGTGGGACGCGCGGCGCCGCCGGCTACTCTGCGCGCGGGATCGCCTCGGTCTCAAGCCCTTCCACTACGTGTGGCGGCAGGGCGTCTTCCGATTCGCGTCCGAGGCCGAGCCGCTGCTGCGCGCGCTCGATGGTCCCGAGCCGGACGACGAGATGGTGCTCGCCCTCCTGCTGCGCGAGTTCCGGCCGGGCGACGAGGACCGCACGCTGGTGCGCGACGTCCACCGCCTGCCGCCGGGCCACGCGCTGATCGTCGATGGCGACGGCCTGCGTTGCTTTCGCTATTGGGCGCTGGATCCCACGCGCACGCTGACGCTCGGCTCGGACGCCGAGTATGTCGAGCGCGTCCGCGCGGTCTTTCGCGAGGCGGTCGCGGCGCGGCTGCGCACCGACTGGCCGGTGGGCGCGCTGCTCTCCGGCGGTCTCGACTCCTCGGCCATCGTCTGCGCCGCCGGGCGAACGTGGGAGGAGCGCGGGGAGGGCTCGCCGCCGCTGCAGACGTTCACACTTTTCGCCGACCACCCCGCCGGGGACGAGCGTGAGCCGGCGCGCGTCGTGACGGAGGCGACCGGGCTCAAGGGCCACGCGGTGCGCCGGCTCGACGCTGATCCGCTCGACGGTCTCGACGCCGAGGTCGATGCGGCCGGCGGGCCGATCGTCGATCCCAGCCATCACACCATGGCGGGGTGTCTCGACGCGATCGGCGCCGCGGGCTGCCGTGTCGTGCTGTCCGGCGAGGGCGGCGATCAGCTCCTCGATGAGCCGGGCTACCTGGCCGACCTGCTGCGCGGGGGCCGCCTGCTCGGGTTCTCCCGCGAGGTGCGCGCGTTCGCCCGCGCGTACGGCGCCTCGGCGCGTGAGGTCGGGCTCGACGCGGCAGCGATGCTGGCGCCCGCCGCCGTCCGGTACTGGGGCAAGCGGCTGCTCCGGGGCGTGCCGCCGCGCTGGATGGACGCCGAGATGGCGCGCCGCGTACGTCTGCGTCGACGCGTGAGGACCCCGCGACACGACGCGCCGTGGCCGTCCCACGTGCAGTGGCAAACCTACCTGTCGATCACGAGCCCGTACTACGGCCTCAAGCTCGAGGCCGAGGAGCGCCGGGCCGCCCGCGCGGGCCTCGAGATGCGTTACCCGCTGCTCGACAGCCGGCTGGTCGAGCTGGTGCTCGCGATCCCGTGGCGCGGGCGCGCCAGCCACGGTACGCGCAAGCGTCTCCTCCGGACCGCCGCCGCCGACCTGCTGCCGCCGCGCACACGCGACCGGCGGGGCAAGGGCGACTGGACCGAGCCGGTCGACCGCGCGCTGAGGCGCGTCTGCGAGAGCGGAGCGCCGCTCGCGAACCGCTCGGGACGGCTCGCCCGCTACGTGCATCCCGACGGCGCCGCGCGGCTGGTGGAGCGCTATCGCCGCGGCGAGGGCGATCTGCGCTGGGAGGTCTGGTCCCTCGTGACCGTCGACCGATGGCTCGAGCGCCTCGTGAAAGGAGCGATGCGATGAGCAAGCCCGCACGCCCGACCAAGAAGCCCTATCGGCCTCCGCGCCTGACGCGCTTCGGAGACCTCCGCACGCTCACCCGGGGCAACATGAAGACCAAGACCGAGCCTTCCGGGATGAAGACCAAGGCCGGAGGCGCCTAGCGTGTCGACGGGCGAGCTGTACGGATTGCGCCTGCGCAGCGCGATGCCGCTGCCGGGCGTGCGGCGCCACGAGCGCCGTCGCGCGGACGTCGAGATCACGCGTGGGCGCGCGGCCGCCTTCGCCGCCGTTCGCCGCACGCTCCACCCGCGCCTCGACGGTCGGCGGTGGTTCGAGGACCGCATGCTGTCCGACCGGCGACGATACTTGCGCTGGCGGGGACTCTTCGAGTTCCTCGTCGCCGCCGACGGCCGCCGGATCGTGGCGCGACCTCTGCCTGGGCTGGCCAGGATGCCGCGCGCGTTCGAGACATACCTGCTCGGCCAGGTCCTGTCGTTCGCGCTCATCGCGCGCGGGCTGGAGCCGTTGCACGCGACGGCGGTGGTGGTGGTGGGCGGAGGCGCCGTCGGCTTCCTGGGCGACTGCGGGCGGGGAAAGTCCACGCTCGGCGCGGCGTTCGTGCGCGCGGGGCACGCGCTGCTTACGGACGATCTGCTCGTGCTGCGCGCCGCCGGCTACGGCTTCCGTGCCGCGCCGGGGCCGCCGCGCATCAAGCTGTTCGCCGAGCCGGCGGCGCGCGTGCTCGGCCCGGGCCTCCGCGGCACGCCGATGAACGACCGCGGCGGCAAGCTGGTCTTTCCGCTCGGCGCCCGCGGCGCGCGCGGCGCGGCGCCGCTGCGCGCGCTCTATGTCCTGCGTCCCGGCGCCGCGCGGCGCGGCGTGGCCATCCGCCCGCTCTCGCCGCGCCGCGCCTTCGTCGAGCTGACGCGCAACACGTTCAACGCGTGCGTGCTCGACGCCTCGCGGCTGGCGCGGCAGTTCGACCTCGCCGCGCGCGTGGCCGCCGCGGTGCCGGTGAAGACGCTCGCGTATCCGCGCGGCCTCGGCCGGCTCGCCGAGGTCCGCGCGGCGATCGAGGCGGACCTGACGGCATGAGGCCGGCGCCCGACCCGCTGCTCCTGGCGCTGCTGCGTGGCGACGAGGCTGCGTCGGCCACCGCCGAGGACTGGCGCCGCGCGGCGACGGCGGCGCGGGCCGAGGGGCTCGAGCCGTGGCTCTTCCGGCGGGTCGTGCGGAGCGCGTCCGCGGCCCCGGACGACGTGCGCGAGGCTCTCCGGGAGGCGGCCGCGGGCGTCGCCGCACGCGCGCTGGCGCTGGAGACGGAGCTCGCCGCGATCCTCCGCGCGCTCGCCGCCGCGGGCATCGCGTGCGCGCCGCTGCGAGGCGCCGCGCTCGCCGAGCGGCTGTACGACCATGCGTCCGCTCGTCCGGCCGGCGACATCGACCTCCTCGTCCGCAAGACCGACCTCGACGCCGTCGAGGCGACGCTCGCGGCGCTGGGCTTCAGCGCGATCGACCGGCGCCCGGGGTTCGCGCGCGAGTTCTCGTACACGCTGGAGCTCGCCCGCGACGTCCACGGCGGCGTCGTCGTCGAGCCGCACTGGACGCTGGCCTATCCACCGTTCGCCGACGCGCTCGACATGGAGCGCGTGTGGGCGCGCTGCCGGCGCGGACGCGTCGTCGGCGAGCCGGCGCTGCTGCTGGCCCCCGAGGCGACGCTGCTCAATCTCTGCCTGCACCTCGTCCACAAGGCGCCGGACGTGCCGCTGCTGTGGCGGCTCGACATCCACCGCCTCGTCCGGCGCGACGCGGGGGCGATCGACTGGGACGAGCTGCTCGCCCTCACGCGGGGCGCCCGCGTCGAGCGCCAGGTGGCCGCCGCGCTGCGGAGCGTGGCCGCGCTGCTCGCCACTCCGCTGCCGCCGCGCGTCCTGGACGCGCTGGACGCGGCCGGCCGGGCCGCGCTCGATCCTCTGCTGGCCTCTGACGCGGGCGTGGACGGCCGCGAGAGCCTCGCCCTGCTGTTCGCGCTGCCGGGCCTCCGGCGCCGCGCGCGTTACGCCGCGGCGCTGCTCTTTCCGTCGCCACGATTCATGGCGGTGGAGTACGGTGTGACCGGACGCGGCGGGCTGGCGCTGGCATACGGCCGGCGCGCGCGCCACGTGCTGTGGGAGGGCGTCAAGGGCACCGCCCGGCTGCTGCGCCTTATATAAGGAAGGGACCGCATGTACCAGATCTACGCGCTCAAGTACGCCGAACGCGACACCACCGCCTGCCAGTTCTTCTTCCGCGAGCACTCGCACGACCCGATCACGCTGCACTACTTCGTCTGGCTGATCCTCGGCGGCCCGCATCCGGTGCTGGTGGACACCGGCTTCATGGAGGACGACGTCGAGCGCCGCGGCATCCGCAACTACGTGCGGCCCTCCCTGATGGTGGAGCGCATGGGCGTGAAGCTCGCCGACATCCCGATCGCGCTCATCTCGCACCTCCACTACGACCACTGGGCGGGCCACCGCCTCTTTCCGGCGTCCGAGTTCTGGATCCAGAAGGACGAGGTGGCCTTCTGGACGGGACGCTTCGGACGGTACGAGGCGTTCAGCCAGTCGCAGAACGTCGGCGCGCTCGCCAACCTCGTCCCGCTCAATTACGCCCAGCGCCTCCGCATCGTCGAGGGCGAGGTCGAGGTGCTGCCGGGCCTGCGCGTCCACCGTGTCGGCGGCCACACCGCGGGCCTGCAGATCGTCTCCGTGGAGACGGCGCGCGGGCGCGTGGTGCTGACGTCCGACGCCGCGCACTTCTACCGCAACGTCGAGCGCTACCAGCCGACGCAGATCATCACGAACCTGCCCGAGATGCTGGCGGGCTTCGACACGATCAACGCGCTGGCCGGCGACCCCGCGCGCGTGGTCACCGGACACGATCCCGAGGTGGCCGCGCGCTTCAAGCCACTCGAGCCCGGGATCATCCAGGTCGCCTGAGCCGATGCTCCACACGACCATCGCGGGCAGCCTGCCCAAGCCGTCCTGGCTGGCCGAGCCCGAGACGCTCTGGGCGCCGTGGCGCGTGCCGCGCGAGTCGCTCGCCCAGGCGCAGCGCGACGCCGTGCTGATCGCGCTCAAGGAGCAGGAGACGGCGGGCATCGACGTCGTCACCGACGGCGAGCAGTCGCGGCAGCACTTCGTGCACGGCTTCCTGGAGCGGCTCGAGGGGATCGACTTCGGTAAGCGCGTGACGATCGGCATCCGCGCCGACCGCTACAAGGCGGAGGTGCCGACGGTCACCGGCCCCATCACCCGCCGCGCGCCCGTCCACCTCGACGAGGTGCGCTGGGCCCGTGCGAATACCGAGCGGCGGCTGAAGTTCACGATCCCGGGGCCCATGACCATCGTGGACACCCTCGCCGACGAGCACTACCGCGACCGCGCGCGGCTGGCGCTGGCGTTCGCGCGCGTCATCAACGAGGAGGCTCGCGAGCTGGTGGCGGCCGGCGTCGACGTGTTACAGCTCGACGAGCCGGCCTTCAATGTCTACATGGATGACGTGGCGGCGTGGGGCATCGAGGCGCTGCACCGGGCGACCGACGGCCTGCGGTGCCGGACCGCGGTGCACATCTGCTACGGCTATGGCATCCAGGCCAACGTGGACTGGAAGAAAACGCTCGGCGCGGAGTGGCGGCAGTACGAGCGGACCTTTCCGCTGCTCGCCAAGAGCCGCATCGATCAGGTCTCGCTGGAGTGCGCCAACTCGCGCGTGCCGCTCGAGCTGCTCGAGCTGCTGCGCGGCAAGGACGTCATGGCCGGCGTCATCGACGTCGCGACGCGCGAGGTCGAGACCCCCGAGCAGGTGGCGGAGACCATCCGGCGCGTCCTGCGCCACGTCGAGCCCGCGCGCCTGCTGCCGTGCACCAACTGCGGGATGGTGCCGCTGCCGCGCGAGGTCGCGCGCGCCAAGCTCCAGGCCCTCGGCGCCGGCGCGCGCCTGGTGAGACACGAGCTCGCGCGCTCATGAGCGACTGGTACAGCGGCGATTCGCCGCCGCTCCCGCTCGGCGCGCCGTTCCGTCCCGGCCTCGACGCGCTGCCCGCGCGCCACCACGTATGGGCGGTGCTCAAGGACGCGCAGGGGCGGCCGGCGCACGGCGAGCCGCGCGAGGCGCTGCGCGCGGTGACCCAGCCGCTGCCCGCGATCGGCCCCAACGAGGCGCTCGGCTACGTGCTCTACGCGGGCCTCACGTACAACACCGTGTTCGCCGCGTGCGGCGTGCCGATTTCCGTCTTCGACCTGCACGATCGCGACCTCCACGTGCCCGGCAGCGGCGCGCTGATCCTGGTCGCCGCCGTCGGCGCCGAGGTCGCGCGCGAGGGCCGGCTGAAAGTCGGCGAGCTGCGCGTGCTCTATCCCGGCGTGTCCGACCTCCTCTCGCCCCGGGCCGGAGAGGACCCGATGCACGCCGACTTCAAGATCCAGGGGTACGAGACGCCGGACGGGTCGTTCGCGCAGTTCGTGCGCGGCCAGGCGCCGCAGTGGCTCGGCCACGGGGACCGCCTGACCCTGCCCGAGGCGGCGTCGTACATGCTGGATCTCGAGACGGTCTACAAGGCGCTCTACGACGTGGCCGGAGTTCGGCCGGACGAGCGCGTGTTCGTCGAGGGCGCCGCCGGCGGCACCGGCCTCTACGCCGTCGCGTGCGCGGTCCTGCGCGGCGCCCGCGTGACGGGGCTCGTCTCGACCGAGGCCAAGGTGCGGCTCATCGCCGAGCGCGGCGCCGCCGCCGTGAATCGGATCAAGGCGATCTTCGCGGGCATCTTCACGCCGGTGCCGGCCGAGGCCGCGGCGCGCGCGCGCTGGATCGAAGCCGGCCGGGCGTTCACGGAGCGCGTGCGGATGGTGAGCGATGGCGACTCGATCGACGTGATCGTCTCGTCGGTCGGCCGCGACCTCTTCCCGCGGATGATCGACCTGCTCGGTCACGGCGGGCGGCTCGTCTTCTACGGCGCCACCAGCGGTTACACACTCACGTTCCTCGGCAAGCCCGGGACCGCGCCGGTCACCGAGATGTACGCGCGCGTCGGGCTGCGTCCGCACCAGGGTGTGCTCGTCTACCACGGCCTGACCCCGACGGGGCCGAGCGACGCGCCGGACGATCGCGTCGCGGAAGACGCGATCGAGACGGCGCTGGCCATGGGCGCGCGCGTGGTCGCCGCCACGCGGACGGACGCGCAGGCCGCGCATCTCAAGAGCGTCCGCGGCCTCGCGGGCGCGGTGAGCCTCGAGACGCTCGGCGGCGCGCGCGGCTTCGTCTGGCCCGACGCGATGCCGGACTACGACACCGATCCCGAGGCGTATCGCCGCTACCAGGACGCGACGCTCAAGCCCTTCGGCCTGGCCGTCGGCCGGCTTCTCGCGACCGCCGACAATCCGCGGGGCTATCCCGACGTGGTCGTCGAGCGCGCGGGCCAGGACACGCTCGGCACGAGCACCTTCCTCGCGCGGCCGTTCACGGGGGCCGTCGTCTACGTGGAGCCGAGCGAGGGCCGGCGCTTTTCGTTCTACGCGCCGAACGTCTGGATGCACGGCAAGCGCGTGCTGTTCCCGACGTTCTCGGTCCTCGGCAGCCACCTCTCGAACGCCCACCAGGCCGAGGAGTGCGCGCGGCTGGTCGATGCCGGCGTCCTCGCCGTTCACTCGCCGGAGATCCACGCGTGGGACGACCTCGCGGAGGCCAACCAGGCGCTCCGCGAGAACCGTCACTCCGGCACGCTGACGGTCCGCGTCGGCGCCACGGAGGCGCTCGACACCGCGCGCACCGCGCGCCAGGTCTACGAGGCGTGGGGCTCGCGCTTCCTCGACGGCAAGACCGTGCGCGCGCGGATCGATCCCGTGCACCCCGGCGCTCCCGAGCTCGTCGCGCTCGTCACGCTCGATTCCCCGCCCGCCAACGCGCTGGGCGCCGAGGTGCTCGACGATCTGGAGCGCGCCCTGGACGCGCTGGAGAGCGAGCGCCATCTGCGCGCGGTCGTGCTGGCGGGCGCGGGCTCGATGTTCGTCGCCGGCGCCGACATCCGCCAGCTGCGCGCCTTCCCGCGCCCGGAGGACGTGACCGCGTTCGCCGGGCGGGCGCAGCGGCTGTTCGCGCGGATCGGCCGCCTGAAGGCGCCCGTCGTCTCGGCGGTCGACGGCTACGCGCTCGGCGGCGGAAACGAGCTGCAGATGGCCTGCGCCTGGCGGGTGGCCGGCGCGCGCGCCGAGCTGGGGCAGCCGGAGATCAACCTGCACGTGATCCCCGGCTTCGGCGGCACCCAGATGCTGCCGCGACTGGCGGCGCGCCGGGCGCGACTCGTCGGCGGCCAGATGTACACGCTGCTCGTGGACGCGCTGGCGATGCTGCTCGACGGGCGGCGCCGCTCGGCGGCCCGCGCGCAGGCGCTGGGCATCGTCGACGAGGTCGCGCCGGCTGACGCGCTGTCGCACGCGCTGGGCGTCGCGCGGAGGCTCGTGATCGGCGAGTTCGGCGGCACGCTGTGGTCGCCGCTCGCCGACGCCTCGACGCTCGCGTTCCCCAACGTCGAGCGCGACGCGGAGATCACGCGGCTGCTCGCGCATCACGCCGCGGTACCCCGGGCGGCGCCGGCCGCCGCCATCCTCGAGGTCGTGCGTGTCGGTCTCACCGAGGGGCTGGAGGCTGGTCTCGCTCTGGAGGCGCGCCGCTTCGGGGAGCTCACCGCCAGCGACGACGGGCGCGCCGGCATCGATCGCTTCTTCGCGCGGCGCAGTCTTCCGCTGCCGCTCCGTCACGAGGACGCGTGAGTCGGTCGTTGGTGTGGCGGCGGGCCGGGCGGCTCTACTCGACCCCGCAAATCGACCATACGGTGCGCCTGTCAGCGGGCACCGATGCGCAGCCGGGTCCGACGCAATACCCGAAACACGGGTCTCGCAGAGCCGCCTCGGCCCACCGCCACACCAACGACCGGCCGTGAAGTGGTTGGTGGATGGGTACAACGTGATCCGGAGCGATCCGGATTTTCGCGGGCGCGAGGCCGAGAGTCTCGAGGCGGGCCGCGCGGCCCTGCTGGTCGCCGTCGGGGCCGCGGCGCGCCGGACGGGCGACGACTTCATCGTGGTCTTCGACGGCGCCCGGCGAGAGGCCGGGGCTCCCGCGCGCGGCCAGGTGCAGGTCGTGTTCTCGCGACCGCCCGAGACGGCGGACGACGTGCTGCGCGCGCTGGCGGCGAAAGGCGGCGCCGGCACGGTCGTGGCCTCGTCGGATCGCGCGGTCCGCGACGCCGCGCGCCGCGCGGGCGCTGTCGCAGTCTCGGCCGAGGACTTCGCGGCGGCATTACGCGCGCCAGTGGCCGGGCCCGCCGGCGACGACGACAAAGACGACGACGAGGATGACCGCGGCCCCGTTCGGCGCGGCGGCAACCCGCGGCGGCCGTCGCGGGACGACCGCACCGCCCGCCGCGCCCTCGCACGGTTGCGATCCCATTTGACGAGCCGGGGTCCGATCGGATAAAAGAAAATCGTGGGCGAGCACCTCTTCATCGTTTCCCGCCAGCAGCTGGACCTGTACCGGTACCTCTCGCGCGAGTTTTCGAGCGAGGTCGACGTCCAGGTGATCCTCGACCGCCGCTACGGCGAGCGCCGCATCAACGGGGAGCGCCGGTCGGCTCCGCGGGGCGAGCGCCGGCGGACGGAGCGCCGGGGCCAGACGGAGATCGGCAGCCAGATCAACAGCCTCGGATACGCGTTCGTTCGACTGTGCAACGGCGCTTCCTGACAGGCGCCGCGTCCTGTCTGTCTCCTCGGTAGCGACCTAGAGATCCTTCGTATAGCGCTGCCAGCGCGCGTCGCGGCCCCAGCCCGGCGCGGCGTCCCAGAAGGCTCTGGCGTGGGCTTCGTCGCGCGCGACCATCGCGTTCAGGCGCCGCGCGCCGCGGGCGGCGAGCCGCCGCTCGGCCTCGGCCACGAGCGCCTGACCGACGCCGCGCCGCCGGCACTCCGGCAGGACGGCGAGGCGATAGATGCCACCGCGCCAGCCGTCCCAGCCGGCGATGACGGTGCCCACGAGGCGTCCCTGCTCCTCGCCCACCAGCAGCGTGTCCGGATGCTCGCGAACGATCCGCTCGAGGGCGGGCAGCGTGTCGGTCGGGCGCGGGATCGCCTCGGCGCTGCGCCACAGCTCGAGCACCTGCGCGCACTCGTCCAGCCGGCACTCGCGGATCGTCAGCGGCACGCGGGCACGACCTCGCGCGCGAGCAGCTCGATCGCCGCGAGGTCCCCCATGTCGAGCGTCTGGAGCATGACGCGCGCGACGCCGACCTTCTCCCAGCGCTTGAGCTCGTCCACGAGGCGCGCCGGCTCGCCATAGAGAAAGCCGGCCGCGCGCCAGGCGGCTTCGGTGTCCGGCACCCGCGGGAAGATCTGGCGCACCCTCGTCAGCCGCGCGTCGCGCTCGCGCGCGTCGCGGCCGACGATGTAGGGCACCATCAGCGAGCCGCGGATCGCCTTCGCATCACGGCCCGCCTTGCGGCAGAGCGCGTCGAGCACGCCGCGCTTGGCGGGGTACTCGTCGAGCGTGATGCGCGTGATGTTCCACTCGTCGGCGCAGGCGGCGACGATCGGCAGCGTGCGCTTCTCGCCGCGGCCGCCGACGATCAGCGGGACCCGGCCGCCCGGCGGCAGCGGGTAGCTCTCGGCGTCGCGCAGCGCGTAGTACGGCTGCTCGAGGGTGACCGGCCGGCCCTGCCAGAGCGCGCGGATGGCGCGCGCGCCGCACTCGAAGCGGTCCATCCGCTCCTTGAGCGGCGGGAAGGGGACGCCGAACATCGCGTGCTCGCCCTCGTGCCAGCCGGCGCCGATGCCGAGGTCGAGGCGTCCGCCCGAGAGCTCGGCCACCCCCGCTGCTCGCTTGGCGAGCAGGGCCGGGTGGTGAAGGGTCAGCGGACACACGAGGGGACCGAAGCGGATCCGGCTCGTGTTCGACGCGAGCCACGTGAGCGAGGCCCAGGTGTCGAGCGACGGGCGCTTGGGATCGCCGAAGAGGCCGGTGAGGTGGTCCGAGCGGAAGAGCGCCTCGAAGCCGCCGTCCTCCGCGGCGCGGGCGAGCCGGCGCCAGCGCTCCCACGTGAGCCCTTCCTGTCCCTCGATCATGAGGCAGAGGCCGATCGCCATCGCGGTTTCTCCGATCATAAGCCCGCCTCGGACGGCGGGGCCCCAGCCCCGCGAAATCCGAAGGTCGCACTACTTCATAGGCCGTTTGATTCGACCTGCGCGCGCCCGTATCATAACGTCCGGGCCCCGGCCGCGAACCCGTCTCTCGAGGAGAGCATGGCGAGTCACGACGACTTCACGCTCGACGCCAAGTACCGCCTGGACGAGGGCACGATCTTTCTGTCCGGCATCCAGGCGCTCGTTCGCCTGCCGCTCGATCAGCACCGCGCCGACGCGCGGCGCGGGGTGCGCACGGCGACGCTGATCTCGGGCTACCGCGGCTCGCCGCTCGGGGGCCTCGACCTCACGCTCGAGCGCAACCCGAAGCTGCTCGCCGAGCACGACGTCGTCTTCATCTCCGGCCTCAACGAGGACCTCGGCGCCACCGCGATCTACGGCGCCCAGCTCGCCAACATGTTCCCGCGGCCGAAGTACGACGGCGTGCTCGGGATGTGGTACGGCAAGGGGCCCGGCGTCGATCGCACCGGCGACATCTTCAAGCACGCGAACTACGCGGGCATCGGCCGCTGGGGCGGCGTGCTCGCGCTCGCCGGCGACGACCCGCTCTCGAAGTCCTCCACGCTGCCCACGCACTCCGAGGTCGCTTTCTACGACGCGTTCTTTCCGACGCTGTTCCCCGGCACCGTGCAGGAGATCCTCGACCTCGGCCGCTACGGCTTCGAGATGTCGCGCTACTGCGGGCTCTGGGTCGGCTTCAAGATCGTCACCAACGTCGCCGACGAGATCGGCACCGCCGTCGTGCATCGCGAGCGTCTGACCATCCGCGATCCGGGCTTCACGTGGGAAGGCAAGCCATGGCGGGCGACGCAGAACCCGATGCTGCTGCCGCCGTTCGGCCTGGATCTGGAGCGCGAGATCCACTACGGGCGGCTGGAGGCGGCGAAAGCCTTCGCGGGGGCCCACCCGATCAACCGGATCACGGTGCCGACGCCCGAGGCGTGGCTCGGCGTCGCGGCTGCCGGCAAGACGTACTACGACCTGCGCGAGGCCCTGCGCGAGCTGGGGCTCGACGACGAGGCGCTGCGGCGTTACGGCATCCGGCTGCTGCAGGTCGGGCTGCTGTGGCCGATGGAGGCGATGATCGTGCGCGAGTTCGCGCGCGGCCTGGAGGAGCTCTTCGTCGTCGAGGAGAAGCGCGCGTTCGTGGAGACGTTCATCCGCGACGTCCTCTACAACCAGAGCGACCGGCCGCGCATCGTCGGCAAGCAGGACGAGCAGGACCGTCCGCTCGTGCCCGCCAACGGCGAGCTGGACGCCGACCGCATCGCGCTGCTGCTGGCCTCGCGCCTGGAGAAGAAGCTCAGCCTCGGGTCCATCACCGCGCGGGTCGCCCTGCTGGAGGCGCTGCGCGAGCGCCCCGCGCCGCTGACGCTGGCGCGCCAGCCCTTCTTCTGCTCGGGGTGCCCGCACAACCGCTCGACGGTGGTGCCCGAGGGCTCGATGGCCGGCGGCGGCATCGGATGTCACGGCATGGCGCTTTCGATGCCGGAGCGCCAGACGTTCGGCATCACCCACATGGGCGGTGAGGGCGTGCAGTGGGTCGGGATGGCGCCGTTCACCCAGATGAAGCACATCTTCCAGAATCTCGGCGACGGCACGTTCTTCCACTCGGGCTCGCTCGCGGTCCGCCAGGCCGTCGCGGCGGGGACCAACGTGACGTTCAAGATCCTCTACAACTCCGCGGTGGCGATGACGGGTGGCCAGGACGCGGCGGGCGCGATGCCGGTGCCGGACCTGACGCGCCTGCTCGAGGCCGAGGGCGTCAAGCGCATCATCGTCACCACCGACGAGCCCGACAAGTACGACGCGGGCGCGCGCTGGGGCCGCGGCACCGAGGTCTGGCACCGCGACCGCCTCGACGAGGCGCAGCGGGTGCTGCGCGACATCGCCGGCGTGACCGTGCTCGTCCACGACCAGCGCTGCGCCGCCGAGAAGCGCCGTCTGCGCAAGCGCGGCCGGCTCGAGAACCCGGCGCTGCGCGTGTTCATCAACGAGTCGGTCTGCGAGGGCTGCGGCGACTGCGGCGTGAAGTCGAACTGCCTGTCCGTCCAGCCGGTGGACACGGAGTTCGGGCGCAAGACGCAGATCCACCAGTCGTCGTGCAACAAGGACTACTCGTGCCTGCGCGGCGACTGCCCGTCGTTCCTGACCGTCATCCCGAAAGGCGAGCCGAGAGCCAAGCAGCGCAAGGTCTTCCAGGCCGAGCGCGACCTGCCCGAGCCGGCGCTCAGGGTGCCGGCCACGGCCAACGTCTTCATGACGGGCATCGGCGGCACCGGGGTCGTCACCGTCAACCAGATCCTCGGCACCGCGGCGCTGCTCGACGGCAAGCACGTGCGCGGCCTCGACCAGACGGGTCTCAGCCAGAAGGGCGGCCCCGTCGTCTCGCACCTCAAGATCTCCGAGCGCGCGGTGGAGGTCTCCAACAAGGTGGCCGCCGGCGAGGCCGACTGCTATCTCGGCTTCGACATCCTCGTGGCGACGTCGCCGCAGAACCTCGACCACGCGAGCGGTGAGCGGACGATCGCCGTCGTGTCGACGAGCCAGGTGCCGACGGGAGCCATGGTGACGAAGACGGACGTGCAGTTCCCCGAAGCGTCGGGACTCCACGCGTCGATCGACCGGTTCACGCGCAAGGACGAGAACGTCTATCTCGACGCGCTCGGCCTGGCCGAGCGGCTCTTCGACGACCACATGGCCGCCAACCTCATCGTGCTCGGCGCCGCCTACCAGGCGGGCGCCATCCCGGTGGCGGCGCAGGCCATCGAGCGCGCGATCGCGCTGAACGGGGTGTCGGTCGAGATGAACACGCAGGCGTTCCGCGCCGGCCGGCTCGCGGTCGTCAATCCGGAGCTCGTGGCGGCGCGCAAGGTGCGTCGCGTGGGCGCCGCGGAGGTCGAGCCGGCCCTGCACCTGCATCCCGAGGCGCGCGCGCTGGTGGACTCGGCGGGTGCGGACGGCGAGCTGCGCCGGCTCCTCGCGATCCGGGTGCCCGAGCTGATCGAGTATCAGGACGCCGCCTACGCGCGCTCGTACGTCGAGTTCGTGACGCGCGTGCGAGACGCCGAGCGCGCGGCGACGCCGGGCACGACCGCCCTCGGCGAGGCCGTCGCGCGCCACCTCTTCAAGCTGATGGCCTACAAGGACGAGTACGAGGTCGCGCGGCTGCACCTGCAGAACGACCTCGCCGCCGCGCTGAAGGAGCAGTACCCCGACGGCGTGACCATCCACTACAACCTCCATCCACCGATGCTTCGCGCGCTCGGCTGGCAGCGCAAGATCAAGCTCGGACGCTGGTTCGAGAGCGTCTTCCGCGCGCTGCGCGCCATGCGCCGCCTGCGCGGCTCGGGGCTGGATCCTTTCGGCCGGGCCGAGGTGCGCCGCGTCGAGCGGGCGCTGGTCGGCGAGTACAAGGCGCTCGTCGACCAGGCGCTGGTGGGATTGGACGCCGCCTCCCACGCCCGCGCGGTGAAGCTGGCGAACCTGCCCGACCTCATCCGCGGCTACGAAGAGATCAAGCTCGCCAACGTGCGTCGCTTCCGCGAGGAGGTCCGCGCGCTCGGCTTCTAGGATCAGTCCCCGGTGCCGGGGCGTGTGCGCAGCCGCTTGACGTCGCTGCGCGCGCGCTTGGCGCCGAGCCGCTGCTCGCGCGAGGAGGCTGTCGGACGGGTCGCCGTACGGTGGCGCGGGCGCACGAGCGCGGCCGCGATCAACGCGCGCACCTTGTCGCGGGCGTCCTCGAGATTCCGGGCCTGGTTGCGCGTCACCTGGCTGGTGACGACCAGGCGGCCGTCGGCGTCCAGCCGGTGGCGGGCCAGGGTGCGCAGCCGCTCGCGCGCCGGCTCCGGCAAGCCCTCGATCGCGTCGAGCTCCACGCGCAGGTCGATCTTCGTCGCCACCTTGTTCACGTTCTGGCCGCCGGGTCCCGAGGCGCGCACGGCCCGAACGGTGAGCGCGGACGCGGGCACGCGCACGGTATCGCTGACCTGAATCGCGTCGCTCACGGCAGTCATTGTAGCGAGGCAGGACGGTTGAGCGGGCGCCGTCGCGACAATTACCGCATAATCCAGCCAAGCAGCGCACAAGGAGGGCATGGATGGCCGGCCTGGACACCCAGTGGAAGACGCTCGTGAAGCAGCTCAAGAAGCTGGAGGTCGACACCCGCAAGGCGCGCGGCGACGCCCGCGCGCGGCTCAAGAAGCTCGACAAGCAGACCCGCAAGATGCTCGAGCGCACGCTGCGTCAGGCCGAGCCCCACGTGCGGCAGGCGCTGAAGGATGCGGCGCGGATCGGCCGCGGCCTGCGCGCCGGCATGGCGGCGGGCGCGGCCGCCTACCGCGAGTCCACACGCAAGCAGAAGTGAAGGTCGCCGAGCGACGGCGCCTCACCGCCGTCGCGCGCGGCGCCGCCCCGGCCGATCTCTACGTCCGCGGCGGGACCCTTCTCAACGTCTACACGGGCGAGCTCTACCCGGCGAACGTCGCCGTCCACGGCGAGCGTGTCGCCTACGTCGGCGCGCGCGACGACATGGTCGGCGCGCGCACGACCGTGCTGGACGCGGGCGGGCGCGTCCTCGTGCCGGGCTACGTCGATCCCCACGTCCACCCCGCGCACGTCATCACGCCCTCCGCGCTGGCGCGGCACGTGCTGGCGCTCGGCACCACCACCCTCTTCGCCGACACGCTGCAGTTCTGGGAGCTGGGCGGGGTGCGCGCGTTCACGGCGGTCGCGGACGCCCTGGCCCGCTCGCCCGTGAAGTTCTACTGGATGATCCGCCCGCACGCCCAGAGCCGGACGACCGACGAGGCCAGGCGGTTCCCGCTGCGTGACCTCGCCCGCGCCCTCGCGCACCCGAGCGCCGTCGCCGCCGGCGAGGTGACCCGCTGGCCCGAGGTGCACGCCGGCGATCCAGATCTGCTCGCACGCCTCGACCTGGCGCTCGCGCGCGGCCAGCGCGTCGAGGGCCACACCGCCGGCGCCTCGGTGGAGAGGCTCGCGGCCATCGCCGCCGGCGGCCTCAGCTCCGACCACGAGCCGATCACCGCGCGCGAGGTCCTCGACCGCGCCCGGCTGGGGATCGCGGTCATGCTCCGCGAGTCCTCGCTGCGTCCCGACCTCAGCGACCTGCTCGATGCGCTGAAGGAGGCGCCGGGACTCGCCGCCCGCGCGATGCTCACGGCCGACGGCTCGATGCCGGCCTTCGTCCTCGAGCACGGCTTCGTGGACCATCTGATCCGGACCGCGATGCAGCGCGGGGTGCCGCCGCTGGACGCCTACCGCATGGCGACGCTCAACCCGGCGACTTATTTCGGCAAGGACGCCGACCTCGGCGGCATCGCGCCGGGCCGCTACGCGGACATCTGCCTGCTGCGCGACCTCAGCGAGCCGCGGCCGGAGACCGTCGTCGCGCGCGGGCGCGTGGCCGCGCGCGAGGGCCGGACGCTCGTGCCGATCCCCGAGCCGTCCTGGCGGCGCGTGTTCTCGACGCCGGCGGCGCGGCTGACGGCGCGCTGGCGGGCGCGAGCCGCCGACTTCCGGCTCCCCGGCCGCGCGACGTTTCCCGTCCTGAGGCTGGTGAGCGCGGTGATCACGAAGGTCGAGGAGCGCGCGCCGCAGCCGGGCGATCTGCACGCCGCCCTCGTCGATCGCCGCGGCCGCTGGGTGGCGCCGGCTCTCGTGGCGGGCTTTGCCGACCGCCTGGACGGCCTGGCGAGCACGATCTCCACCGACTTCAACATCCTGACGCTCGGGCGCCGCCCGGAGTCGATGGCGCGGGCGGTCAACCGGTTGCTCGAGGTCCGCGGCGGCGTGGTGCTGGTGGACGGCGACGACGTGGCCTGGGAGCTGCCGCTGCCGCTCGGCGGCATCATGACGCGCGCCGAGTTGCCGGAGGCCGCGCGCCACGAGCGCGAGCTGTCCCGGCACCTCACCGAGCGCGGCTCCTCGTTCCACGAACCGTTCTTCACGATGCTGTTCCTGTCCGCCGACTTCCTGCCGGCCGCGCGCCTGACCCCGCTCGGCGTCTGGGACGTCAAGGCTGCCCGCGTGCTGCTGCCGTCCCGCCGACGGTAGTGCGAGCCGAGCCGGTGCCTCCGGCGAGGCGAGCGGTGAAATGACCGAAAATGCGAGCCGACGGCAGTGCGAGCCGAGCCGGTGCCTCCGGCGAGGCGAGCGGTGAAATGACCGAAAATGCGAGCCGAGATGGCAGT
>Ga0134075_10000060_pt1 | contig 24402 bp, 26 predicted proteins | sample 15_taG_18_FD_119775 | JGI IMG/M metagenome (GOLD analysis project Ga0134075, IMG submission 119775) | Grasslands soil microbial communities from the Angelo Coastal Reserve, California, USA - 15_D_Rain_40cm_5_09212015 | ecosystem: Environmental > Terrestrial > Soil > Grasslands ... | reverse complement strand
TCCGGCGCGCGCTGGAGCTCGGCGAGAAAATCCGGATCGATCATCACGCGCCCCACCAGCTCTCGCAGTCCTTGCGCCATCGGGCGGATCATACCAATTTCCTCGACCGTTTGATAGGCTCCGGCCATGATGCATGCGCTGCGCGTACCCGCGGCGCGCGACGCGCGGCGGCGCGCGAGCGCTGCCCTCGCGCTGTTGGCGGTCGCGACGCTCGTGCCGTCGCCGCGGGCGCCGGCGGCGCAGCCGAACCCGCGCATTCCCTGGATCGGCTATCTCGCCAACGAGCCCACCACGGACTCGGCCCCGGTCTTGCGGGACGGTCTGCGCGAGCGCGATTGGGTCGAGGGGCAGTCGATCAAGATCTGGTACCGCTACGTCCAGGGCAAGCCCGAGCTCTATCCGCAGCACGCCGACGACCTCGTGCGGCTCAACGTCGCGGTGATCGTCGCCGTCGGGCCCGAGGCGATCGACGCCGCGCGGCGCGCCACGAAGACCATCCCCATCGTCGCGGTCTCGTTCGACGACCCCACCGGCGGCGACGCGACCGGCGCGACCAAGGACCCGAACACCAACGTCACGGGGATCACCACGTTCGTCCCCGGGCTGGCGGCGCGCCGGCTCGACCTCTTGCATCAGGTGGTGCCGCGGCTCGCGCGCGCGGCCGTGCTGTGGCGCGCCGCCGGCGCGAGCGCCGCCGCCGACCTGCGCGCGACGCAGGCCGCGGGCAACGGGCGCGGCGTGCAGCTGACGCCCGTCGAGATCGCCGGCGACGCCGACATCCGCGAAGCGTTGACCGCGCTCGGCAAGCTGCGGCCGCAGGGGCTGATCGTGCTGGCGGACGCGGTCGCGCTCGCGCAGCGGCAGCGGCTGGCCACCTTCGCGAGTCGCGAGAAGCTGCCGGCGGTGTACCCGTCGCGCGAGTACGCCGACGCCGGCGGCCTGCTCGCGTACGGCGCGAACTGGACCGACGTCTTCCGGCAGGCGGCTCTGCTGGTCGACCAGATCTTGCGAGGCGCCAGACCGGCGGCGCTGGGGATGCGGCGCGCAGCGCGGCTCGAGCTCGTGGTCAATCTCCGCGCCGCGCGGGCGATGGCGGTCACGATTCCCTCGTCCCTGCTGCAGCGCGCCGACCGGGTCATCGAGTAATGCGGCGCGGGGCGGCGCTCCTCGGCGCGGCGGCGTGGCTCGCCGCGTGCGCGACGCAGCAGTGGGTGTACGAGAAGCGGAGCGTGACGCAGGCGCAGTACGACCACGACATGGCGCTCTGCCGCAAGGAAGCGACCGATCCCCGATTGGTCTCGCTCCCGGGATCGCCGCGCGTGGACCGCGCGATCTTCAACCGGTGCATGGAGCGACGGGGCTACACGGTGCGGATGGAGAAGTGAATCGTCGGCGCGTCGCCCGCCGTCCTAAGCGTTGGGCGGGCCCTCGGGATGCCGGCACGGCACCGGCGGAACGCGGAACCCGTACCGATGGTTCCGAGTTTTCGTGTCGGAGGTGCGCCGATGCGTGGGGTTCGTCTCGCTCTGCTGGTCGCGGTTGCGGTGCTGATCGGCGCCGGCCACGCGGCGGCGCTGAACTATGCGCAGGAGACGCTCGATCGATACTTCCGGATCGAGTTTCAGGTCGCGCCGAGCGCGACGCGACCCGTCGTCAGCGGCTACGTCTACAACCTGAACCCCGGCACGCCGGCCGAGCGGATGCAGCTCTCCATCGAGAGCCTCGACGCCTCCGGCAACGTCGTCGGCAAGTCGTCGACGTGGGTCCTCGGGAACGTCCCACCCGGCAATCGCGCCTACTTCAGCGCGCCGGTAGCCGTAGCGGCCGCGTCGTATCGGGTCCAGGTGCTCGCCTTCGACTGGGGCAGCCGCGGCGGCTCGAGCAACTGACGCGCGCGCGGGCGGGTCGCTCTGCGGCCGCCGGTTTGGTATCGTTGGGAGCCAAGACTCCCATGGAGGTGACACGTGATACGACGAATCCTCGCGATCCTGATCGTTCTGGCGTTGGTGGGCCCGAGCGCGCCGGGCTGGGCCAGCCCCGAGTCCACCTTTGTTGAGGTCGGATCTGCGGCGGGCAGCGCGTTCGGGACGATAATCTACGCGCCGGTCAAGGCCGGGTTCTGCATCCTCGGCGGAATCGCTAGCGGATTCACCGCGATCGTCTCGCCGCGGACGGCGGGCAAGGTGGCGATGGCCTCTTGCGGCGGGTCCTGGGTCGTCACGCCCAACGTCATGCGAGGACGCGAGGCTCCGATGTTCGTCGGGAACACTTCACCCAGCCGCGCCACAGCCGCCCGCTAGGGTCGCGCGGGGGGCGCGCCGCGGCGCCTGAACACCCGTGCCGACTCGGTGTCGGCGGTATCGCCTGGCGGGACTCGGCCTCGTCGCGCTCGCGCTGGCGGCCGCGGGTTGCGCCGCGACGAAGGCGAGCCGGCCGGCAGCGGCGCCTGGTACCCGCATCGTGGGGTTCGCGTCCTGGTACGGAGAACGTCACCAGGGACGCGCGACCGCGTCGGGCGAAGTGTTCGACATGAACAAGCTCACGGCCGCGCACCGCACGATGCCCTTCGGGACCCGCCTGCGCGTGACGAACCTCGAGAACGGGCGGAGCGTCGTGGTGCGCGTGAACGATCGAGGGCCGTGGGTGAACGATCGCGTTCTCGACGTGAGCCGGGCGGCCGCGAGGACCCTCGGCATGACCGGCGACGGCGTGACCAGGATCGAGATCGTCGTCCTCGCCGCGGACTAGCGCGGGACGACCATCTAGACCGCCGGCATGCCTCCGAGCACGTCGCGGCTCAGCCCCGGGTGCGTGACGCCGGCTCGGCGAAGCTCGCGCGTCGCCTCGATCCAATCCGCGTCGCGCGGCAATACGACACCGCCTGACCTCACCGCGTACACGCTCGGATCGTCGACGCCGGGTGGCACCTTGCCGCTCTCGCGAAGCGCCTTCGCGGCGTCGATCAGCCGCTTGCGCGTCCGGATGACCATGGCGTCGCTGCTGCCCAGGCGCTCGTTCGTGCGGTCGTAGATCGGGCCCATGCTCTCGGTGACCGCCTGGTCTTGTAGAAAGATGGCGTCGATGCCCGTGTAGCTGATCGTCTTCTGCGCCTTGCGGTCGATCTGGTAATCGTTGGCGGCGTTGGCGACGCAGCGGAAGCGCCCGTACCAGTCGGTGGTGTTCGGTAGCGTCCGCGGCGGGTTCACGACCTGGCGGCCGGCGTTGCGCGTTCCCTGCGGACCCCGCGCGATGGTGATGGCCAGCGTGTGCTGGTCGTCCATCGGCACCCACGCGCGCACCCGGATCTCGAGCCCGAGCACGCCCGTCGGCACCATCGCGTAGAACGGGAACAGGAAGTTCGCGATACGCCAGTAGTTCGTGCCGGCCTCGGCCGGACGATAGGCGCCGTACATGACGCCGAAATCCATGTCGCTCACCGCGTACAGCGGCGCCCGATCGGCGAGCGAATAGCGGGCCCAGGTGCCGGGCCGCGCCTCGTCGGCGCTCACGCTGCCGAGGTGCAGGAACACCGTGTGGCACGTGTCGATGTCGCCCTCGAGCGCCTGCATCCAGTTGCACTCGCGCTGATAGATCTGGATGGTGCTGTCGGCCAGCAAGGTGGGTTCGAGCTCCGGCAGGGGCGGCGGCGTCTCGCGAGGCCCGAGATAGGCCCAGACGAGGCCGGCGCGCTCCACGCAAGGATAGGCGACGGCCCGCACCTTTTGCTTGAAGTTGCTCTCTTCCGGCTCGTTGGGCATGTCGACGCAGCGCCCGGTCACGTCGAACTTCCAGCCGTGGTACACGCACCGCAGACCTTCCGCCTCGTTGCGGCCGTAGAAGAGGCTGGCGCCGCGGTGGGGACAGCTGTTGCGCACGAGCCCGACGGCTCCGGACGTCGTGCGAAACGCGATCAGATCCTCGCCCAGGAGTCGCACGCGGAGCGGAGCGCCTTCGCGCTCCGGCAGCTCGCTCGACAGGGCGGCCGGCACCCAGTACTGGCGCATCAGCTCGCCCATCGGAGTTCCGCGCCCGACCCGACACAGAAGCTCGTTGTCTTCGCGACTCAGCATGTCATGGTCCTTTTATAGTTGCGCCTCGGCCGGCGGGGCCCCAGCCCCGCGACGGCCTGCAGCGACCCGCGCGTCGTCGTTCGCGTAGACGTTAGCATATAATCCGGCGCAGCCATGGCGCTGCGAGGACGGCCAACGGCGGCGCCGGAGGAGACGCCACCATGATGCGTGTGCTCGCCATCGCCCTCGTCGCGGCTCTGGTCCTCGTCGGCGCGAGCCTCGACACGAGTGCGCAGTCCGACGCGCCGCCGATCAAGATCGGCTACGCGATCTCGCGCACGGGGCCCTTCGCGCCGGGCGCCCAGGCCACGCAGGAGCCGAGCTACATCCTCTGGGCCGAGCAGGTCAACGCCGCCGGCGGGCTCAACGTCAAGGGGCAGAAGCGCAAGATCGAGCTGGTGAGCTACGACGACCGCAGCGAGGTCGAGACGATCGTCCGCACGTTCGAGAAGCTGATGGTGACGGACAAGGTGGACCTGATCCTGCCGCCCTGGGGCTCGACCGCGAACTTCGCGGTGGCGCCGCTCGCCGACAAGCACGGCTATCCGGTGCTGGCGCCGACGGCGCTCTCGATGAAGCTCGTCGACATGAAGCTTCCGTACTTCTTCTCGATGCTGCCCCAGCCGTACGTGTTGATGGCCGCGGCCGCCGACATGCTCGCGGCCAACGGCGTGAAGACCGTCGCCGTCATCTACATGGACGACGTGTTCGGGCTCGAGAACATCGCCGCGTTCGAGCCGGCCGTGAAAGCCAAGGGCATCGAGATCGTCGACAAGAAGAGCTATCCCCTGGGCATCAAGGATCTCTCGCCGGTGCTGCGGGCGATCAAGGACAAGAATCCCGACGCGTTCGTCGGGCTCACCTATCCGCCCGACACGATCCTCGCGTCCAAGCAGTCGAAGGAGATCGGCTTCAACCCCAAGGTGTTCTTCACCGCCGTCGGCACGGCGTTTCCGCTCTACAAGCAGGTGATGGGCGCCGACTCCGACGGTGTCAGCGGCATCGGGTCGTGGAGCGTGAAGACGAGCCCCGCCGCGAAGGCGTACTTCGACGCCCACGTGAAGCGCTTCCAGAAGGAGCCCGACCGCTGGGCCAGCGCCCACTGCTGGGCGGGCCTGCAGATCCTCCAGGCGGCGATCGAGAAGGTCGGCATGGACCGCAAGGCGATCCGTGAATACATCGCGTCCAACGAGCACGCGACGATCATCGGGCCGGTGCGCTTCAAGGGGTCGGAGATCCAGTTCCCGGGCACCGTGGGCCAGTGGGTCGGCGGCGACTTCGAGGTCGTATGGCCCGCGAATCGCGCGACCGCCAAGCTCGTCGTGCCGAAGCCCGCGTGGAAGTAGCCCGGCGCCTCGCGACGGGCCGCGCCGGCTGAGCGGCGCCGCCCCGCCGTGAGGCTCTGGATCGAGCTCGTCGTCTCCGGCCTCATCACCGGCGGCATCTACGCGCTGGTGGCCATGGGGCTCAATCTTCAGTACGGCCTCATGCGCATCCTCAATGTGTCGCACGGCGAGTTCCTGATGCTCGGCGCGTATCTCACGTACTGGGCCTATCTCGTGATGCACCTGAGCCCGTTCTTGTTCTTGCCGCCGCTGCTGGTGGGGCTCTTCGTGGTCGGTCTGGTGGTGCATCGTCTGTGCTTCCGCCGGCTCGCGGAGACGACGCCGGAGGTGGAGGCGTTCGAGGCGCGGAGCCTGCTCGTCGGCTTCGGGCTGATGTTCGTCGTGCAGAACGTCGCGCTGCTGGTCTGGGGCGCCGATCTCCGCGGCTATCAATATCTCGCGGGCACGGTCTCGATCGCCGGCGTCGGCTTCACCGCCAATCGGCTCGTGGCCTTCGCGGCCGCGCTCGTCCTCGGGCTCGGCCTCATCGCCGTGCTGCGGGCGACCCTGCTCGGCCGCGCGGTGCGCGCCATGATGCAGTCGCCGACCGGCGCCTTGCTCGTCGGCATCGACGTGCGGCGCCTGCACCCGGCCGTGTTCGGCGTCGGCCTGGCGCTGGCCGGCGCGGCCGGCGCACTGCTCTCGATGGTGTTCGAGATCTCGCCGTCGATGGGCGAGCCCTACACGGTCACGGCGCTGATCGTGATCGCGCTCGGCGGGTTCGGCAGCGTCACCGGCAGCCTGCTCGGCGGCTTGCTCCTCGGCGTCGTCGAGGCGATCGGGATGCACCTCACGAGCCCGTCGCTGAAGATGGTGCTCTCCTACGGCGTCTTCATGCTCGTGCTGATCACGCGCCCGAACGGTCTCTTCGTCCGCTGATGGCGCGGCGCGGGCTCGCGGCCGTGGCCGGCGGCGCCGCCGTCGCGGCCGCCCTGCCCTGGCTGCTGGACGACTTTCTCGTGTCGCTGGCGCTGTCGTGCCTGATGTACGTGGCGCTCGCGAGCAGCTGGGCGATGTTCTCCGGGGCGACGCGCTACGTCTCGCTGGGGACGTCCGCGTTCTTCGGCCTCGGCGCCTACGTGAGCGCCTGGACGGTCGCCGCCGCGCCCTGGCCGGTCGTGATCGCCGGCGGCGCGCTCATCGCCGCGGCGTTCGCGGGGCTCGCCGGCCTCGCGATCCTGCACCTGCGCGGGACGTACTTCGCGGTCCTTACCTTCGGCATGAGCGAGCTCACGCGTCACGCCGTCACGTACGGCGAGAAGCAATACGCCGGCACGGTCGGCCGCGTGCTCACGGTGGCGCCGTCGAGCCGCACCGTGTACCTCACGGTGCTCGCCATCGCGGTCGCCGCCGTCGGAGTCGCGGTCGTCGTGCGCGGCAGCCGGTTCGGGCTGGCACTGATCGGGATCGGCGCCGACGAGCAGCGGGCGCAGACGCTCGGTGTGCCGACGCGCCGGGTGAAGGTCGCCGGCTTCGCGCTCAGCGCGGCCTTCGCCGGCGCGGCGGGCGCCGCCATGGCGGTGCGCTGGACCTATATCGACCCGACGGCGGTCTTCAACCCGTTCATCGGCCTGCAGACCGTGCTGATCGCGATCGTCGGCGGCCCGCTGAGCCTCACGGGGCCGCTGCTCGCCGCCCTCGTGTTCAGCCTGCTGGCGGAGTTCCTGCGCCTGCAGTTCCCGTACGCGTACCTGATCGCGCTCGGGATTCTGTTGATCGTCGCCGTGCTCTATCTGCCGCAGGGTCTGGCCGGCCTCTGGCAGACCCGCGCCCGCGCCGAGCGCCCGACGGCGGCGCGGTGACGGCGGCCGCGCGGTGACGACACCCGCGCTGGCCGCTCGTTCGGTCGTCGTCCGCTTCGGCGGGCTGACCGCGCTCGACGGGGTCGATCTCGACGTCGACGACCGGACCGTAGTCGGGATCATCGGACCCAACGGCGCCGGCAAGACCACCTTCTTCAACGCGCTCTCCGGCCTCGTCACGCCGGCGTCGGGGCGCCTGTTCGTCGGCGGCGCCGATCTGACCGGCAAGCCGGCGCACGTCTTCGCGCGCGCGGGGATCGCGCGGACGTTTCAGACGCCGCGCGTGTTCGCCGACATGACCGTCGCCGAGAGCGTGCGGTTCGGCCTCGAGTTCGCCGGCCGCCGGCGGCGGGCCGAGCGCGCGTCGCTCGCGGAGGTGCCGGCGATCCTCGACTTTCTCGGCCTCGCCGACTCGGCGGCCCTGCCGGCGCGGGCCGTCACGCCGGCGCGGCAGCGCTTGCTCGAGATCGGCATGGCGCTGGCGACACGGCCGCGCATCCTACTGCTCGACGAGGTCGCCGCCGGCTTGACCCACGCGGAGGTCGAGAAGGTGGCGCGCCTGGTCCACCGCTGCCGCGACGAGCTCGGTCTGGGAGTCGTGTGGATCGAGCACGCCGTCGCCGTGCTGCTCGACGCGGTCGAGCGCGTCCTGGTCCTGCACCAGGGCCGCAAGCTCGCCGAGGGCATTCCGTCGGCGGTCGCGCGCGATCCCCTGGTCATCGAAGCCTATCTCGGCGACGGGGCGGCGGAGGCTCGGCCGTGAGCGCAGCGCTGCGAATCACCGGGCTCTCGGCCGGCTACAGCGGCTTTCGCATTCTCGATGGGCTCGATCTCGACCTGGCCGCGGGTCGGATCACGGCGATCGTCGGCTCCAACGGCGCCGGCAAGAGCACCTTGCTCAGATCGCTCGCCGGCTTGCTCCCGCGCGGCGGACAGGCGATGGTCGACGGCCGGGTGCTGCCGCCGGGCTCGGCGACGGCGGCGGTGCGCGCCGGGTTGATCCTGGTCGCCGAGGGCCGGCACCTCTTCCCGCGGATGACGGTGCTGGAAAACCTCCAGCTCGGCGGGTGGCTCCTGGCCAGGCCGGAGCGGGCCGCGCGGCTCGAGCGGGCGCTGGCGCTCTTCCCGCGGCTCGGCGAGCGTCGCAATCAGCTCGCCGGCTCGATGAGCGGCGGCGAGCAGCAGATGGTCGCCCTGGCGCGCGCCTTGGTCGGACGGCCCAGGCTCCTGATGCTGGACGAGCCGTCGCTCGGCCTGGCACCGCGGCTGGTGGACGAGGTGATGACGCTGGTCCGGCGCATCCGCGACGAGGACGTGACGGTCTTGCTCGTCGAGCAGAACGTCGCCAAGGCGCTGGCGATCGCCGACGACGCGCTCGTCCTCGAGCGCGGCCGCCTGGTGGCCAGCGGGCCCGCGGCGGAGCTCTTGCGGTCGAGCCTGGTCCGGGCTGCGTACCTCGGCGGCCGCCGCTAGCGGGCTGGCGCCGGCGCGATCTCTCCTGTAAAGTCTCGGCGCTGAGCGTCGTCAATCCCGAATGAGACTCGGAGGCTAGCATGGCGAGTCATGTGGTGCGCGTCGGCGATGTCGAGATCATGATGCTGTCGGACGGGATGCTCGAGTTCGACCTGTGCAACTTCTTCCCGACGATCGCGGAAGAGAACTGGACTCCCTACGAGGCGCACCTGCACGAGCACAAGGTGCGCTTCAATCTCGGCTCGTACCTGATCCGCGCCGGCGGGCGGACGGTCCTCATCGACACCGGGCTCGGGCCGAAGCCGGCCGAGACGCCCGACGCGCCGTGGGGCCAGCTGATGAACGACTTCAAGGCCAAGAGCGTCCGGCCGGACGACATCGACATGGTCGTCATGACGCACCTGCACCGCGACCACGTCGGCTGGAACCTCAAGACCGAGGGCGGGAAATACGTCCCGACCTTCCCCCGCGCGCGCTACTGGATGCCCAAGAAGGACTGGGACTCGTGCCACGACCCCGCGCTGCAGCCGACGCGTTTCGTGAACGCGCCGCAGTGCGTGTGGCCGCTGGCCGACCTCGGCCTGGTCGAGTTCATGAACGGCGAGCAGAGCCTCACGCGCGAGCTGACGGCGGTGCCGACGCCGGGGCACACGCCGGGGCACATGAGCATCCTCGTCACCTCGAAGGGCGAGCGCGCGCTCGTCCTCGGCGACGCGGCGCACAGCCCGGTGCAGGTGCTCGAGCCGGACTGGGTCTCGCGCGCCGACATGGATCCCGATCTGACGCGGCAGACGCGCAAGGCGCTCATCGAGCGGCTGGAGCGCGAGCAGATCCTCGTCGCCGCCGGACACTTCGAGGCGCCGGGCTACGGCCGGATCGTGAGGCTCGAGGGGCGCCGCTACTGGAAGGGACTGTAGCCGGCGCCGGCTAGCGCGGCGTCCTGCCGCGCGCCGCGTCCAGGACCGACAGCAGGCGCGCCGGGTCGACCGGCTTCAACAGATGCTCGTCGAAGCCGGCGTCGAAGGCTCGCTGCTTGTCCTCCGGCTGGCCGTAGCCGCTAAGCACGACCAGTCGCGTGCGATCGCGCAGCTTCGCGCGGATCTGCCGGGCGACTTGATATCCGTCGATGCCCGGCAGCCTGATGTCGATCATGACGACATCGGGCTCGAGCTGCACGGCGAGCTCGACGCCGCTCACCCCGTCCCCGGTCACGTGCACCTCGTGCCCGGCGCTCTCGAGCAGAATGCGCATCATCTCGCGGTTGGCGGCGCTGTCCTCGACGACCAGGACGCGCTTGTGCGGCGTCCCGGCCGGCGGCTCGACCGACGGTCCGGGGGCCGGTGGCGTGTCCGTCAGCGCCGGGAAGCGGACCGTGAAGACGCTTCCCTGTCCCGGGCCCGGGCTGGCGGCCTCGACCCGACCGCCGTGCAGCTCGACGAGGCGGTGCACGAGGCTCAAGCCAACACCCAGCCCTCCGGCACGGGGGCCGAGGTTGCGCTCGCCTTGCACGAACAGGTCGAACACGAATGGCAAGAGCTCCGGCGAGATCCCCACGCCGTCGTCCGCGACGCGCAGCACCGCCTCGTCCCGCTCGCGGCGTACGCTCACCGTGATGGCGCCGCCTCGCGGCGTGAACTTCACCGCGTTCGACAGGAGGTTCATGACGATCTGCTCGATGCGGGCACTGTCGGCCTCGATCCAGACGGGCTCGGCGTCGATGCTGACGACGTGCTGCGCGAGCGTGTGCGTGCTGTCGAGCGTGGCGAGGCAGCGCTGGACCGCGGCGGCGACGTCGATCGCGGTGCGGACCAACTCGATCTTTCCGAGCGTGCCGCGCGTGACGTCGAGCAGGTCCGCGACGAGCCGCGACAGGTGCTCGGTCTGGTGGGCGATCACCTCGCGGGCGCGGCGATCGTGCTCGGGCGTCGACTGACCGAGCACCGCGATCGCGGAGGTGATGGCCCCCAGAGGGTTGCGCAGCTCGTGGCCGAGCATCGCCAGGAACTGGTCCTTCGCCTGGCTCGCGGCCTCGGCCTCCGCGCGGGCGGCGCGCGTCCGGATCAGCTCGACCAGATCGGTGACGACGAGACAGAGGCTTTCGACGCCGTCGGCGACGAAGGTGCCGACCGAGAAGAGCGCGGGCACCGCGCGGCCGTCGACCGCCAGCACGTGCCCTTCGTACTTGCCCCGTCCGGTGCGCAGCGCCGCGGCCAGGAAAGGCCGGTCGGCCTCCGCGACCAAGGGACCGATCGGCCCGCCGACGATCGTCTCGGGCGCCAAGCCGACCAGCTCGGCGAAGCGGCGATTGCAATAGAGGACGTCCCCGACGGAGGTCAAGGTGAGCGCGCCCTCTTGCATCTGCTCCACGAGCATCCGGTAGGGCTGCTCGGCGGTCTTGAGCGTGAACAGCTGGGCGCCGTGCGGGCCCTCGACCACGAGCGCGTCGACCTCGCCCTGCCGGATCGCGCGCAGCGTGTCCTGGGCTTCCTCCAGCTCCCGCTGGAGCTTCTTGATCTGCTCTGGATCCCTCGCGTCGTCCGCCATGCTGGGAGGTGTCATGCGTGCGTGACGAGGTCGAGCCCTTCCAGGACCCGCCCGGTGTTGGACATATCGCCGATGATCCGGCGCTGGGGCAAGGGAAACGCCTTCACGCAGGTCGGCGCCGCGATGATCTGCTCGCCGGCCGCGAGCGACGGCCGCTCGTAGAGATTGACCACCTCGAGCTCGTACGCGCCGGCGAAATGCTCCTCGCAGATCGCGAGGATGTTGGCGACCGCGCGGGTCGAGCGCGCCGTCATGCCCGCCACGAACAATCGCAGGACGTAGGCGTGACGCGGTCCCGGCGCTCCGTCGTTTCGGCCCGTCTCAGGAGTATTCGAGGGTTCCACGGTCAGGAAGCGGGTCGGATGTCCAGCCCGACGAGGACCCGGTCCGTGTGGGAGAGGTCGCCGATGATCCGGCGCACCGGCTCGGGCAGACGCCTGACGAGCGTCGGCACCGCGAGGATCTGGTCGCCCGCGGCCAGCTGCGGGTTCTGGATGAGGTCGATGACCTCGATCTGGTATTTGCCGATCAGGTGGTCCTCGCAGATCTTCTTGAGGTTCGCGAACGCCTTGATCGATCGCGGCGTCTGGCCGGCGATATAGAGCCGAAGGATCTGGGTTTCGGCGCTCGGCACAGCCATCACCTTCAATCTCTTACCCTCGTATTCCGTCCGTTGTCGCTGGTCGCGTCGCCTCCCCGGCTCTCTGCAATGTCGTGCTGATCGGCGCGTAAACGCGTCGCGCGAGACCGGTGCTCGTCGATCTCGATGGCCAGGTCGGCCTGCTCCGCCTCGAACTTTGCCCGCAAGGACGCCAGCTCGGCCTCGAATGCGGCGCGCAGGCGCGTGAGCGTCCGCTCCTTGCGCTCGAGCTCGTGCTCCTGCGCGAGCGCGGCCGCCCGCTCCTGGGCTTCCTGGGTCAGGCGCGCGGACCCCGTGAGCACGCCGCTCGGCCCCGCGTAGACGTCCACGAGCTCGACGCCGCGATCCGTCAGGAGGAACTCGCGGATCTGGTTGGAGTGATCCATCCCGCGCGACTTGAGCACGTAGAGACCGCGGTTCCGCTCGCCGCTCAACTCGAGCGCGACCAGCAGGAGCCAGGTGTCCACGATCGACGAGATCGCCACGTCGGTCTGCTCGTGCTCGGTCCGGCCGTGCGTGAGGCTGGTCAAGAGCGCGGTGATCCCCTGGAGCTTGAGGTAATCGACGAGCCGGGTCAGCGTGGCCTGGACGTCCGTCGGCTGCGCGACCCTGAGCAGGCTGCTCACCGGGTCGAGGACCACGACGCTCGGCTGAAACCGGTCGATGGCCCGGTGCATCCGCGAGAGATGCATCTCGAGGCCGTGCAGCGAGGGGCGCGCGGCGTGGAACTCGAGCAGGCCGCGCTCGACCCACCGCTGCAGGTCGATGCCGATCGAGCGCATGTTGCGGACCACTTGCTGGGGCGATTCCTCGAATACGAAGGCGAGGCAGCGCTCTCCACGCCGGCAGGCGGCGTCGAGGAAGTGGGCCGCCAGGCTGCTCTTGCCGGCGCCGGCGGTACCGGACACGAGGATCGTGCTGCCGCGGAAGTACCCGCGGCCGCCGAGCATCATGTCGAGCCGCGCGACGCCCGTCGAGATCCGCTCGGACGACGCGTCGTGCGTGAGGCCGATCGAGGTGACCGGCAGGACCGAGAGCCCGTCCTCGTCGATCAGGAACGGATACTCGTTGGTCCCGTGCGCCGAGCCGCGGTACTTCACGATCCGGAGCCGCCGCGTTGAAATCTGCTCGGTCACGCGGTGGTCGAGCACGATCACCGCGTCCGAGACGTATTCCTCGAGCCCCTGGCGCGTCAAGGTACCCTCGCCGCGCTCGCCGGTGATCATCGCCGTCACGCCGCGGTCCTTGAGCCAGCGGAACAGGCGGCGCAGCTCGGCCCGCAGGATCGACTGGTTCGCGAGCCCCGCGAAGAGCGACTCGATCGTGTCGAGCACCACGCGACGCGCGCCGATCGAGTCGATCGCGTAGCCGAGCCGCACGAAGAGCCCCTCGAGATCGTAGTCGCCGGTCTCCTCGATCTCGCGGCGCTCGATCTTGACGTGATCGAGCACGAGCTTCTTCTTCTCGACCAGTCCCGGAAGATCGAAGCCGAGCGAGGCCACGTTCTGGGCGAGCTCGTCGCCGCTCTCCTCGAAGCTCATGAACACGCCCGGCTCGTCGAACCGGGTTGCGCCGTGGACGAGGAAGCTGATGGCGAAGAGCGTCTTGCCGCAGCCGGCGCCGCCGCAGACGAGCGTGGGCCGCCCGGCCGGCAGGCCGCCCCCCGCCACCTGATCGAAGCCGTCGATACCGGTGGGGGATTTGGATAACTGCACGATGCGTGAATGATGCCCGGGCGTCTCTGCAATTGCCATCAGGCCTTTACCTGATCCATACCTCTATCTCCGCGACTCGGCGGACGTTTCGGCCAATACCTTCCGCCCCATCGGGGTGGCCTCGAGGCGGAAGTACCCGAGCATGTTGCCCGCCGCGATCTTGAACGCCTCGTCGGCAGGGACGCCCGCGAACAACCGCTCGGCGAACGGGCGCGTGTTCGGCCAGTCGCACTCGATGTGCGGGAAATCGGTGGCGAACATGATGTGGTCGACGCCCATGTGATGGCGCAGCTCGACCGCCACCCGCTCGACGTGCTGCACGCTGAAGAAGATGTGCTCGCGGACGTAGTCGCTCGGACGCTGCTTGAGCGGCTTGAAGTTGAGGAGCCGCGCGGCCCAGTGGCGATGGCGCTCATACCAGTAGTCGGCTTCCTCCATCCAGAACGGCACCCAGCCCAGGCGCGTCTCGGCGAAGAAGATCTTGAGATCGGGGATGCGATCGAAGACCCCGGACAGGATGAGCTGGGCGAAGCTCATCGACGGCGCCGTGCCGAGAAACGGCAGCGCCACCCACTCGACGAGCTTTCGCGGCCCGAGCTTCGCGAGAATCGCCGGGTCGGCGCCCGTATACTCGAACGTCGGCTGCGAGGCGCGCGGTCCCAGACGGTCGAAGCCGACGTGCACGGTCAGCGGCATCCGCATGTCGACCGCCGCCGCCCAGAAGCGATCGTCCGCGGGCGTGGGATAGGCCTTGCCGCTCGGGAACACGCCGACGTTGACGCCCTTGAGGCCGAGCTTCGCGCAGTGCTCGAGCTCGGCGATCGCGTCGTCGACGTTGGTCCACGGGATCACGCCGAGCCCGATGAGCCGATCGCGCGACACGGGGCAGTACTCCTCGCCGAGCCAATCGTTGTAGGCGCGCACCGTTGCGCGGTACACGTCCGGGTCCGCGATTGTGCTCCAGAGCCGCGGGCCGACCTGCATGTTGGGGAAGAGCACCTCGGCGTGGAGCGCGTCCACGTCCTGCTCGTGCAGACGCTGCTCCGGCGGCCCGACGCCCGCCGTGTCGTCGACCGTCACGCCGATGGGCTCCCAGGTCTCGTTGGTCCGTCCGGCCCTGAGATCGAGGAAGGGCGCGGGATACGGGGGCTGGCCTTCCACGAGGATCGCGTCGCCGCCGTCCGGGAGCTTGATCGTCCGCGGCGCCTTCTCGCGGAGCTTCGCCGGCATGCGCGGCGACCACCGCTCGGGGCGGACTTCGAGGTGGCCATCGCTGGAGATGAGGGGTGGAAGACCGGGGGTCGTCATGGCGGCTCTCCTTTACCCGCGCCGATGGTACCATCGGGCCGCAGAGTCGTGACGGAGCGTGTCGCAGCGCGGCAACCAGGCTCGGCACCAGGAACGGAGGCGGCCATGGGCTCGATCCTCGGACTCGGAGTTACACATTACCCGCCACTCGCCGGACAGGACGAACACATGGCGCGCATTCTCGAGCGCGTCCTGAAGGACCCGGACCTTCCGGAGCACTATCGACGGCCCGATGGATGGCCGGAGCCGATGCGACAAGAGTACGGCGCCGATCGTGGGCTGGCCGCCGCCAAGCGGCATCGTGAAGCGCTGATCGCCGGGTTCCGCGACACGCGCCGGCGGCTCGACGAGTTCGCGCCGGACGTCGTGCTGATCTGGGGCGACGACCAGTACGAGAACTTCCGGGAAGACATCATCCCGCCCTTCTGCGTGCTGGCCTACGAGTCGATCGAGCACCGGCCGTGGGCCGAGGGACGCTGGCAGAAGGCGAAGAACGCGTGGGACGAGGCGAGCGACGCGACCTTCGTCTACAAGGGCCATCGCGCCGCGGCCAAGGCGCTGGTCACGGGGCTGCTCGACGCCGGCCTCGACGTGTCGTACGCCTACCGGCCGCTCCACCATCCGCTCGGTCACGCGTTCATGAACACCTTGCTCTTCCTCGACTACGACCGGCAGGGCTTCCCCTACCCGGTCGTCCCGTTCTCGATCAACTGCTACGGGCGCAAGGTGATCTCGCAGCAGGGAGGCCAGTCGAGCTTCGCCGATCTGCCGACCGAGGCGCAGCTCGATCCGCCGTCGCCGGCGCCCTGGCGCTGCTTCGATCTGGGCCGCGCCGCCGCACGCGTGATGGCCAAGAGCCCGTGGCGCGTCGCGCTGGTCGCCTCGTCGAGCTGGTCACACGCGTTCCTCACGCCGAAGAACCACCTGCTCCATCCCGACGTCGAGGCCGATCGCGCGCTCTACCAGAAGCTGCGGGCCGGCGACTACGAGGCGTGGCGTAAGACCCCGCTGGCGAGCCTCGAGGAGAGCGGCCAGCAGGAGATGCTGAACTGGATGTGCCTGGCCGGCGCGATGTCCGAGCTCGGGCGGCGTCCCGACGCGACGAAGTTCGTCGAGACCTACATCTTCAACTCGAGCAAGTGCTTCGCGTCGTTCCCGGGGTGACGCCGACTCCGGGGGATCGCCTCAAACAGTAGCCGCCTTCGCGCCGCGTCAACGGCGCGGCGCGAAGGCGGCGGCCTCGCCCCCGCCCGCCGCCTCCGCCGCCCACCCGGCGTAACGACGAGGTAGGATGTGCGCAGTGCGCCTCGCGTCCGTGCCGCTGCTCCAGCTCGCGCGACTTCACGGCCTCCGCTGGCTCGGGCTCAGCGTCTTCTTTCACTCGATCGGCATGGTGGGCGAGCAGGTCGTGCTGGGCTGGTACATCCTCGAGATCACCGACTCGGCGTTCCTGGTGGGCGTGGCGCTGGGCGTCCGCAATCTGCCGCTGCTGCTGGCCGGCATCCCGGCCGGCGTCGTCGCCGATCGCGGCGATCGCGTGAGGCTGCTGCAGATCTCCGGCGTCACGATGGCGGCGGGCACCGCTCTGCTGGGCTCGCTCGTCGCGGCGCGACTCGGCGGCGTCGGCCCGGCGCTGATGCTGACGTTCGTCACGGGCTGCGCGCGCGCCCTGCACCAGACGGCGCGGCAGGGCTACGCGCACGACATCGCGGGCGGCGGCCGCGTGGTCCACGCGCTCGCGCTCGTGGCCCTCACCTCGCGTCTGGGCGGCCTGCTCGGCTCCCTCGTGGCTGGATTCCTGATCGCCCGGCTCGGCTCGGGCGCGGCCTTCCTGGTCGTCGCGGCCGGCTATCTGGTGAGCGCCGTCGCCATGCTGCCGGCGCGATCGCCCGGCCCGCCGAGCGAGGCGAACGCCAACTCGGTGCGCGACGACGTGTTCGGCTTCCTCGGCACGATCCGGCACAATCGCGTGCTCCTGCCCTTGATGAGCCTCACCGCCATCGCCGAGGTGCTCGGCTTCTCGCACCAGGCCCTGCTCCCGAGCCTCGCCCGCGACGTGCTGCGGGTCGGCCCGGAGGGGCTCGGCGTGATGACGGCCGCGCGTCAGGTCGGCGGGCTCGCGGGGATCGCGTTCACCTCGGGCCTCGGCGGCGCGCGTGGCTACGGGCCGCTGTTCCTCTCGGTGCTGATCGCCTTCGGCGGCTCGCTCGTGGCGCTCGGGCTCGCGCCGAGCTTTCCGGTGGTGCTGCTGGTCCTCGTCGGCGCCAACGCGCTCGGCGCCGTCACCGACGTGCTCGCGCAGACGCTGATCCAGCTCGCGGTGCCGAGCGGCCTGCGCGGCCGCGCGGGCGGCGCGTGGGTGGTGTCGATCGGGATGGCGCCGCTCGGACAATTCCAGGTGGGCGCGCTCGCGTCGCTCTTCGGCGTGGGCGCGGCGCTCGGGGTGAACGGCCTCGCGCTGATGGCGGTCGGCGCCGCCGCGGCGCTGCTGGTGCCGCGGCTCCGCCGACTCTGATGGCGGCCGCGCTCGAGATTCTTCGTGGAGGAGGCCGGCAGGTACTAAATCCTACGTGGATAGGTACAAGCGCGGACCTCGAAGCCGCCGAGCGAACCCAGCACGTCACGCAAGGTGATCTGAACCGACGCTCGCGAGCTCGGCGTGTCGTCGACGATCACGTCGACGGCAACACCACCTTCGGCTCGCCTGAGAACATCACCGAGCCACTCCAGGAACGGACCGGTTTCGAGGGGTGTGCGTGTCATTCTGTCTACGGATCCATCCGATGTCGCCCGCGACCCGACACTTGTCGCGCGCGACCCCGCTGATCTCCCGACGTCCTCGCTAGAATCCAGCAAGTATGAGCCCCGGAAGAACGGCCGGACCCCGGGGGATTCAGGTGCTGGTGATGTCACTTTCCCGGAAACTAATTTATAATCCGCACGATTTTTTCTCATGATGTCCCCGTCGACTCCGAGCGATCTCGAGAGGTCGGATCTCGCACGCGAAGAGACCCCTTCGGTCTCCGATGCGCGATGTGTGCCACATTGGTACGTGGTTCGCACGCGCTCGCGTCACGAGAAGGTGGTGCGCGATCAGCTCATCGGCCGCGAAGTTGAGACCTTCCTGCCGCTCGTCGAGCGGTGGAGCCGGTGGAAGGATCGCCGCAAGAAGGTCGCCTTTCCGCTCTTTCCCGGATATTGCTTCGCCCGCTTCCCGCTGGTTGAGCGCCTCCGGGTCCTCAACACAGTCGGCGTCGCCGACCTGGTCGGCATGTGTGGGCGCCCCGAGCCGGTGCCCGACACCGAGATCGAGGCGATTCAGCTCCTCGCGAAAACCCGATTGCAGTACGACCCCCATCCGTTCCTGTCGGAAGGCATGGAGGTCGAAGTGGTGCGCGGCCCGCTCGCGGGCGTCCGCGGCAAGCTCTTGCGCAAGGATCGGATGACCAGGCTCGTCCTCGCCGTCACGCTCATCCGTCAGGCCGCCATCGTGGAGGTCCATCCCGCCGACGTCGTCCACGTGGGGCACCCCTAGTTCTTGAGCAGGACCCGCGCCTGGCGGGCCGCGACGCTCGCGGGATAGTCGCGGACGACCCGTTGCCAGGTCTGCTTCGCGCGCTCCGCCTCGCCGAGGTCCTTCTGACAGAGGCCGATCTTCACCAGCGCCTCAGGAACTTTCTCCCCGCGAGGGACGGCGGAGATCAAGGCCTCGAACTCGGCGAGCGCGCCTTTCACGTCTTTCTCCGTGTACAGGATGTCGGCCACCAGAAACTGCGCGCTCTCGCGCAGCGGATGGTTCGGATAGGTCACGACGAGGTTGTAGAAGCTCAGCATGGCCGCGTCGAGATCCTTGGCCCGTAGCTTTTCGGACCCTGCACGATAGAGATCGTCGGCGGACGTCGTGGTCGTGGATGGCAGCGGAGTCGGCGGGACCGCCGTCTGGGGAGTCGTCGGAGGCGCCGGGGCGAAGCCGCTCGGCGGCGGTGCCGGCAGGCGGCTTCGATTCACCGATTCCAGCTCCTCGACCCGACGGCGAAGATACGTCAGCTGGTCGTCTTGCTGGCGCACCGACGCGATCAGCTTGGCCACGGCGTTCTGCAGCTCGCCGAGCTCACTGGCGATCCGGCTGACCTGTTCGCTGAGGCGCGTCTGGTCGCTCGCCGCCGACGGCCGCTCGACCGGAGCGCCGGACGCCGCCGGCGGCTTCCCCTCGGCCGTCGTCTGGGGCGTGGTGAGAGACCCACATCCCGCGAGTGCCAGCGCCACGCACGTCGCGCCGAGCGCCATCCGGGTCACGGGATGCCGGCGGTGGTCACGGACACCGAGGCGACCGGCCACTGCGCGTGCGCCCGAAGCTGGAGCGTCACGGTCGCTGCGCGGCTCAGCGGGACGTCGACGAGCCAGAGCCAGCCCTCCGGCACATTGAAAGAGGGATAGCTTCTGACGATGGCGCCCCGCGTGAACACGTAGCGCGGCGCGCCCGCTTCGCGGGTGTGGACGCGCTCGCCGAGGACCAGCGTCCCCCCGCTCGTGACACAGAACAGATAGTCGATCTCCTGGGGCGGCGACGCGCGGACGATCCGAACGGGCACCTCGCGCGTCGCCACGGTCGCGGTAATGCTCGTCGCGATTTGCTCGAGCGTCGAGTAGGTGACCGGCGCCTCGCGCCGCGCGATCAGCTCGTTGCCGTTGCTCTGAACGCGGATCGCCGACTGATCCAGGACGACCGGCGATCCGGGCTGCGCGTCGGGGCGCATCGTCGTGGTCGCGAGCAAAACCAAGGTCACGAGAAGCCACCGCCTCATCGCGGCGCCACCATCGCGTGCCATCGGGTCCAGCCCGGCGCCGCGACCCAGCCGCTACGGCCGTCGACCGAGCCACGCACCACGCAGGCGATCGGCGTCTCGTCGGCCGCGGCGCGGAGCCGATCGACGACGTCGTCGAGGCGCGCGAAGCGCACGCGAGACCGGCTGAGCCCGTCGAGGAAGGCCTCGAAGGCCGTCAGCAGATGGCCCCCCTCGACCTCGGCGTGGAGCGTGAAGACGTTGAGTCCGGGCCGGACCGCCTGCAGCAAGGCTCCCGGAATGTCCGGCACTCGCCCCAGGAGCTCGTCCATCGTGGGCATGGTGGTGGGAACCTGCAGGGTTGCGAGCACGCCGTCGGCGACCTTCGGCCGGAACGGAGCGTCGCCGCGCGTGTCGCTGGCGTAGCGGAAGCCGAGAGCGTCCTGGACCGAGAGCGCCGCGTCGGACGTGCGCCACCCGGGCGCCGCGCTCGCGTGCGGGGCGACGCCCACGGCCGCCTTGAACGCCCGCGCGGCCGATTCGAGATCGTCTCGAATCGCCGAGCGGCCGAGGCGGTGGACTCGGTCCTGCCAGCCGACATGGTCCCACCCGTGAGGCGCCAGCTCGTGGCCCTCGGCGGCGATCTGCCGGAGCAGCGCCGGCAGGCCGGCGCCGACCAGCGGCGCCGGCAGGAAGGTTCCCGAGAGCAAGGTCCGCAGGCCGTAGAGCTTGAAGGGGTTGGTGCGCCACATCTTTCGGAGAAAGCTCGGTCGCAGCGCCCGGCGAAGCGCGCGGCCCGAGCGATCCGGCCCCATCGTGACGAAGAAGGTCGCGCGCAGGTCCCTGCGCCGGAAGAGCTCGAGCAATCGTGGAGCGCCTTCCTCGAGCCCGCGGCGAGTATCGACGTCGACGCGCAGGGCTACGGTCGCTTGAACCATTCGATCGTCTGCTCGAGCCCCTTGTCGAGCGTGGTCTCGGCGCGGACGCCCAGGAGCTCGTGCATGCGCCGCACCGCCGGCACGCGTCGTGGGATGTCCTCGTAGCCGTTCGCGTAGACGGCGTCCTGCGGCACGAAGATCAGCCGGGACGACGAGCCGGTGATCCGGATCATGCGCGCGGCCAGGTCGCCGATCGAGATCTCTTCCTCCGAGCCGACGTTGATCGCCTGCCCCTCGGCCTCCGGTCTCAGACCGGCCTGGACCGTCGCGCGCACGGCGTCGTCGACGTAGGTGAAGGTGCGCGTCTGGGAGCCGTCGCCGATCACGGTCAGCGGCTCGCCCCGCAGGAGCTGGCCGATGAAGATCGTCACCACGCGGCCGCGGTCCAGCTGATCGAGCCGCGGGCCGTAGACGTTGAAGTACCGCAGCACGACAACGCGGAGGCCCATGCGAGCATAGGCGAAGCAGAAGTGCTCGCCGGCGGCTTTCGAGGTCGCGTAGCACCAGCGGTCCGTTCGGGTCGAGCCGAGCACGCGGTCGCTGTCCTCGTCGAAGGGCACGGCGGTGTTCCGCCCGTACACTTCCGAGGTCGAGCTGAAGACGACCTTCTTGCCGTGGCGGAACGCCGCGGTCAAGACTTCCTGGGTTCCGTTGATGTTGACGGTGAGCACCTGGTAGGGATCGCCCACGTAGTGCTCGACGCCCACCACCGCCGCGAGATGGTAGACGAGATCGGACCACGCGACGAGGCCGTCGAGGATCTCCCGGTTCAGCACCGACTCACGGATGGTCCGGAATCTCGGATTCACGCGCAGGTGCCGGACCTTGAGGTCGCCGGCGGGGTCGAGCACGGTGACGTCATGACCTCGATCGAGCCACGCCTCGGCCAGGTGCGAGCCGAGGAACCCGGCGCCGCCCGTGATCAAGACTTTCAAAGCCGCGCCCCGGGCCCGAAGCCCCGCCGTACCGCCCACGCGTGCGCGGGCTCGGCGACGCCGTCTGCGCTCTGCACGCGGGTGAGCAGCAGCATGCCCTCCCCCGTCGTCACCGCGATCCCGCGCGACGGCACGATCTCCACGACGGTGCCCGGCGCGGCGCCGTTCGACGAGTCTTCGAGCACTGAGCCCGCCCATAGTCTGAGGCGGTCTGGACCATCGCCGACGAACGCGCCGGGGAACGGATAGGCGACGGCGCGGATCATGTTGCTGATCCGTCGGGCCGGCCAGGCCCACTCGATCCGACCGTCCTCGGGGCGCCGCCGGGGCATGAGCGTCGCGCGCGCATGATCCTGAGGGATGCGGGGCGCGGTGCCGGCCAGCACGGCCGGGTACCACTGGAGCAAAAGCTCGACGCCGACCTTCACCATCCGGTCGTAGAGCGTGACGGCCGTGTCGTCGGGCTCGATGTCGATCGGCTGCTGCGCGACGATGTCGCCCGCGTCGGCGTCGAGCGTCATGTGATGCAGGGTCACGCCGGTGCGCCGCTCGCCGTTCACCAGCACCCAGTTGAGCGGCGCGCGGCCGCGGTACGCCGGCAGGAGCGAGCCGTGCAGGTTGAGCGCCGCGACGCGGGGCAGCGCCAGCAGCTCGGGCCCGAGGAGCCGGCGATACCACACGGACAGGACGAGATCGGGCGCGAGATCGCCGAGCCTCTCGACGATCATCGATTCGTTCGGCGTCGGCGGCGTCAGGCACGGGATCCGGTGGATGCGCGCGATCTCGGCCACCGACTCGAACCAGTCGCCCTCAGCGGGATCCTCGGGATGGGTCACGACGGCCGCCACCTCGCCGTGGCCGGCGAGGAGCGCACCGAGCGCGCGGGCGCCGAAGGTGTGGTAGGCGAAGACGACCCAGCGCGCGCGCGTCACTCGAGCACCTCGCTGATCACGTAGCGCGGGCGGCGCCGCACTTCCTGGTAGATGCGTCCCACGTACTCGCCGATCAAGCCGAGTGCCAGGATCTGGAGCCCGACGAAGAAGAACAGAATCGCGAACAGGGTGAACACGCCCTCGACCTCCGGTCCCACCAGGAGGCGACGCAGGCCGAGGAACAGCGCGAAGCCGAGGCCCAGCACGGACACGGCGATCCCGACGAGGCTCACGACCTGGATGGGCAAGAGCGAAAAGCCCGTCAGCAGGTCGAAGTTCAGCCGGAGGAGCCGAAAGAAGCCGTAGCGCGAGCGCCCGTGCTCACGCTTCATGTGTATGACGGGAACCTCCGCCATCGAGGTCGCGAAGCTGGCCGCGAGCGCCGGGATGAACTGCGACACGCCCTGGCACGCCACGATCTGATCGACCACCGGGCGCCGATACGCCCGCAGCATGCACCCGTAGTCGCGCAGGTGCACGCCGACGATGGCCGAGGTCAGGCGGTTGACGAGCCACGACGCGGCCCGGCGCGGCCACGGGTCGCGACGGTTCACGCGCCATCCGGCCACCACCTCCACGCCGTCCGTCAGCGCCGCCAGGAGTCGCGGGATCTCCTCCGGCGGGTTCTGGAGATCGGCGTCGAGCGTCACGACGATCTCGCCCCTCGCCCGCTCCATCCCGGCGAGCACGGCGGCGTGCTGGCCGTAGTTCCGGTTGAAGCGGATGACCTTCACCAGGGTGTCCTGGGCGCGGAGCGCGCGCAACGCGTCGGCCGATCCATCGCGGCTGCCGTCGTCGACGAAGATGATCTCGTACGGCCGGCCGAGCTCCTTGAGCGTCAGCGCGAGGCGATGGTGGAGGTCGGCGAGGCTCCGCGCCTCGTTGAACACGGGGACGACGACCGACAGCGCGGGGCGCGTCACGTCACTCACGGCGCGATCTTCCGCACGAGCAGACAGTCGTTGTGGCCGCCGAAGCCGAACGAGTTCGAGATGGCCGCGCGGATAGGGGCGGTCATCGCCGTGTTCGGCACGTAGCTCAGGTCGCACTCGGGATCGGGCACGCGATAGTTGATCGTCGGCGGCGCGATCTGGTCGCGAAGGGCCAGCACCGTCGTCGCGAGCTCGATGACGCCGGCGGCCGAGATCGTGTGGCCGATCATCGATTTGGTCGAGCTCACCAGGAGCCGCGCGGCCGCGGGGCCGAACACGGTCTTGATCGCCGCGGTCTCGACGCGGTCGTTCATCGGCGTGGAGGTGCCGTGGGCGTTCACGTAGTCGACGTCGGCCGGGCCCAGGCCCGCGTCGGCCAGGGCGCGGCGCATGGCGCCGATCGCCCCGCGGCCGTCGGGCGCCTCGTCGGTGATGCGGTAGGCGTCGCAGGTCGTTCCGTAGCCCGCCAGCTCGGCGACGGCCGCGACGCCTCGGCGCCGCGCGTGGTCCGCCGCCTCGAGCAGGATGAACCCGGCGCCTTCGCCGAGCACGAAGCCATCGCGCCGCGCGTCGAAGGGACGGCTCGCGGTCTCGGGCGCTCCGTTCTGACGAGACATGACGCCGAGCAGGCAGAAGAGCTGCACCTCGATCGGCGACACGATGCACTCGGCGCCGCCCGCCAGCGCGACGTCGATCGTGCCGCGACGGATGGCGCGGTACGCCTCGCCGATCGCCTGGGCCGACGAGGTGCAGGCGGTCTGGATGGTGGCCGTCGGCCCTTCGATTCCGAAGTGCCCGGCCAGCCGAGCGGCGAGGTATTGGGGCCACGTCCGGTAGAAGGCCCTGGGCCCGGCGCGGCGCGCAAACTCGTTCAGGAAGCTGGCCGTCGTCACCCGGCCGTCGGCCGAGCGGCCGGCGTACGCCACGTCGCCGAGCTGCCGCAG
>Ga0134075_10000037_pt1 | contig 26924 bp, 24 predicted proteins | sample 15_taG_18_FD_119775 | JGI IMG/M metagenome (GOLD analysis project Ga0134075, IMG submission 119775) | Grasslands soil microbial communities from the Angelo Coastal Reserve, California, USA - 15_D_Rain_40cm_5_09212015 | ecosystem: Environmental > Terrestrial > Soil > Grasslands ... | reverse complement strand
ATTCACATACGCGTTCGACGAGCTCGAAATCCCTCCTGCCACCAAGGAGAAGATCGCGAAGGCGATCGCCAAAGCGGAAGAGAAAGTCAACGAATACATCGACAGCTATCGAAAGGAAACCTTGGAACGATTGCCAGGGCAGTCACTGGAAGAATCGTTGGAGCTCTACATCATGAACGAACTCTCGAGAGCTCGTGACGTAGCAGGAGAGTTCGCCGACCAGTACTTCCAGATGGACAACAGCGGCGTAATAATGAGCAGAGCAGGAGCCCGAGGTTCAACCCTCAACATATCACAGATGACCGCAAGCGTCGGCCAACAATCGATCCGAGGAAAAAGAATCCTCAGAGGATACCGTGGCAGAGCCTTATCATTCTTCAAACCCGGAGACGCGGGAGCAGCAGCCCGAGGCTTCGTCTACAACTCCTACCGAGACGGACTTGAACCCATCGAATTCTTCTTCCACGCAATGGGAGGAAGAGAAGGTCTCGTGGATACAGCTGTCCGAACTCAACAAAGCGGATACATGCAACGACGACTAATCAACGCTCTAGAGCATCTCAGAGTCGAGTACGATTCGACCGTCAGAGATTCCCGAGGTAACATAATCCAGGTCCGCTACGGAGAAGACGGCGTCGACACAGCGAAGAGCGACCACGGCAAGGCCGTCAACATAGATCGACTAATCGAACGTATCCGGCTTACGATGAAAAAAGGAGTCGCCGCGACCAAGGAATACGTTGAGGACGAAGTAGACAAGGCGAACAACACTCTATCGCCGTTGATACTGAACAAGCTGCGCCAGAGCCTAGTAAACGCGAAGCTGCCTAAGACAGCTGTTGACGAGACTGTCTTGGAGGCGATCGAGAACTACAAGCGCGCCCTGGTGGAACCCGGCGAGGCTGCAGGAATAGTCTCCGCCCAGTCCATCGGCGAACCAGGTACGCAGATGACACTTCGAACATTCCACTTCGCTGGAGTGAGAGAGCAAAACGTCACCCTGGGGCTTCCCAGACTGATCGAGATCGTAGACGCACGCAAGATACCTTCAACTCCAAACATGACCGTGTACTTGGACGCGAAGCACCGCACCAGCAGAGAGAAGGCTCAGGAAGTAGCCACCTTGCTCACCCACGCTACTCTAGGAGACATTGCAAGCTCGTTCGAGTCCGATGTCACACGGATGAGGATTGATGTGAAACTGAACCCGCAAGCGATGAGAGAAAGAGAAATCACCGTCCAAGACGTGCGGGACGCAGTGAAACCGCCGAACACCGAGGTCAAAGTCGAAGGATACCACGTAGAGATCAAGTCCAAGGAGCTTGTGATCCCCCAGTTCAGAAGACTAGCGAGCAAGCTCCTGGTCCATCATGTCAAAGGCTTGCCCGCTGTCCGACGAGCGCTAGTCATCGAGGAGAAAGGCGAATGGATAGTCAGAACAGAAGGATCCAGCCTCGCACTCGCCTTCGAAGTCCCAGGCGTTGACACAAGCCGAACAGTCAGCAACAACATAAACGAAACAGCCGTCGTCCTCGGGATCGAGGCAGCCCGCAACGTAGTAATCAAAGAAGCCCTAGGAGTACTGGAGGAACAGGGTCTGGATGTGGACGTTCGGCACGTGATGCTTGTAGCTGACATGATGACCTCATCAGGCGAGGTTCTCCAAGTCGGACGTCACGGTGTCAGCGGAGAGAAAGCGAGCACCCTTGCGAAAGCAGCCTTCGAGATCACCATCCCCACAATAGTGGACGCAGCAGTGAAAGGCATCGTGGACACCCTCAGAGGAGTCGCCGAGAACGTTATCGTCGGGCAACAAGTGCCGATGGGTACTGGCCTGATAGAGGTCTCGATGTCCATGTCCCGGAAAGGGAGCAAGTAGAACCAGTTGGACGTGAACAAACAAATCCGCATGGCGGTCAAGACTGGCAAGGTCGAGTTCGGAAGCAAAGTCGCTCTCTCAAGCGCCTCCCTCGGAAGAGCCAAGCTGTTGATACTTGCGAGCAATTGTCCGGTGGACTTTCGTGAGAATATCGTATACGATGCGGGGCAGTCAGAAGTTCCCGTCTACGTCTTTCAAGGCAGCAGCCTCGACCTGGGCGCTCTCTGCGAGAAACCCTTCCCCGTCGCATCAATGGTGGTTAGAGAACCTGGTGACTCTGAGATCTTGAAGCTGGTTGAGAACAAGTGATGCTTCAGCCCAAGATCAAGCTAACGAGTGAAGAAATGAAGTATATGGCTCTCTTCGAGAGCACTACAGGCGCTACCACGCAAGACTGCGTGATCGACGAGAAACTAGGACGGATCATTTTCGTAGCAAAGCCAGGCGACATGGGGCTCGCTATCGGCAAGGGCGGGAAGAACATCAACCAGTTACGCCGCATGACAAGCCGCCAGATCGAAGTCGTGGAGTACGCGGAGACCCCTGAAGGCTTGATCAAGAACAGCCTCTCGCCAGCGAGGATCAAAGAGATCCGAGTAACCGAAAGGCCGGACAAGAAAATCGTGGTGGTTGAGGTTGACCCACAGGACAAGGCGATCGCTATAGGAAAGAACGGTCGAACGATTGACAAGACACGCTTGCTCGTGAAGAGATACTTCGACATCGACCACGTAGTCGTCCAATAAACCGGTTTTCTCCGCAAAACCGAAACGCCCAGTAGCCTCTGGACCAATTTCCGAAGAAAGAAAGGGGCCCACCCTGAAAACAGACGCGATTCCAGAAATCGCCCATAATCAACCTTGAATGCGAATCCATGATGCCATCTGATCGTCCGCCCAAAATCGTTCGGGAATCGGCGAAAAAAGGGCAGGTTTCGCCCCTGGCATCCGAGCGTGGATTGTGCCCTGAATCGCCTGAGTCGCCTGGAATCAGTGCTGGACAGCAAATCGTCTCGTCAGAAAAGTAGGGTATTCTTTGGCGGTTTCGCGCGGCATTAGTGGTCTCCGCAGACCCTTGTAAAAGTAAACCCATGCCAATCGTCAATCTAAAAAGCAACCCAGCGAGCTAGCTGTCTTCCCAGTAAACGGTGAATGAATGGCCAAGGCATCGCGAGGGCTGTTCGCAGCCCAAAAGCTCCGGAAGAGACGTAAAGAGTTCAGGTGGGCCTACGCACCGTACAAGCGACGAATGCTTGGACTGGACTACAAGTCAGACCCGCTCCAAGGAGCGCCACAAGGAAAAGCTATCGTCCTAGAGAAGGTCGGCGTGGAATGCCGACAGCCCAACAGCGCTGTCCGCAAGTGCGTGCGAGCGCAGATTATCAAGAACGGCAAGACCGTAACAGCGTTCCTACCTGGCGATGGAGCATTGAACTTCATAGACGAACATGATGAGGTAGAGATCGAGGGAATTGGAGGCGCTGAAGGGAAAGCCTATGGCGACCTTCCAGGAACACGCTACCGTGTCTTTACTGTCAACGGTGTAAGCCTTGACGCCTTATTGAAGGGCAAAAAAGAGAAGCCACGTCGCTAGTTCGATTGATAATGAAAGGTTACAGCCGGGTCTTTGTTTCGATATACGCGTCCGTGTAGGTTCGGTACCAGTTTACTTATCTTTTTGAGTAAGAAATGTCCAAACGGCTTTAGTAACCATCGCTAATACGCTGAGAAATCCTGGAGACATGAAACAAAAAATGGCACTCGTATGGGGAACAGTATGCACCGACTGCCAAATACTTGCAGTAGAGAACTGTCCCCACTGCAGCAGAGACCTGTGCGAAAAGCACAGCACAAAGCACGAATGCGACCGGCTCAAAGCCCGAAGCTTCGAAGTAGCTGGCTAGACATAGATCCCACACCCGTCGACCCGAACCAAGATTCTCTATCCTGGAGAACGGCTCGCGATTGAATCAATGGGTCGCAGTTGCAACCGTGGGCTGACCTGACGAGCTGTATTTCTTCCTGAATTCCCTCAGCCCCATTTCCTCCCCGAACACAACAACCTGATTCTCTGATCGTCGTTGGTAGAAGGGAAGTTTAACGACCTCAGCTTTGACTCTCCGGTCACGGATTCCCACAGTAAATGTCTCGCCGACAGCCGCCAGTGATGGAGGGACATAGCCCATTCCGATCCCGACGCTGAGCGTTGGAGAAAATGTTCCGCTCGAAACTTTTCCAACGGCCTCAGCATCAACAAAAATGTCCTGGTTCTGGCGCGGAATTCCCTTCTGCTTCATCCTGAACCCAACCCTCACTCGGCTAGGCCCTTTTTCCTTCAAGCCCATGATCGCATTCTTGCCCACAAAATCCGGCTTCTCCAAATGAACCACCCAGTTCAGCTTCGCCTCAACGGGTGAAGTGTTCTCGTCAACATCATTTCCATAGAGACACATGCCCGCCTCAAGTCTCAAAACGTCTCTAGCACCCAGCCCGACAGGACAGATGCCTAACTCTCTACCGCCCAACAACAGCTTTTCCCAGACTTTCACAGCATCTGATGGTTCCTCTACACTGGTATTCCAGACGTAGATCTCGAAACCGTCCTCACCTGTGTAACCGCTACGCGTCAAGAGACACGGTATCCCCGCAACCCTCACATCCCTAGTTCCATACTTTTCTACTTCTTCGAGTTTGACACCGGATACGTTCCAGAGGACGGTACCTGCCCTGGGACCTTGAATCGCGAACATAGCAACATTATCAGAAACATCGGAAATGGTCATATCGCTTGGCGGCTTGTTCTTGAGAAGCCAGTTCCAGTTCTTGTCACGGTTACCCGCGTTATAGACAACAAGATAGCGCAAGCTACCGATCCTGAAAATAGTTAGATCATCCATAATTCCCCCCTTAAGATTGCAAAGAAGCGAATACTGCCCTCTTCCAACCGCGAGCTTAGACACGTCGTTTGTCGTGAGCTGGTTGAGAAATGATTCGGCACCTTTTCCTTCCGCTAGGACCCGTCCCATGTGGGAGACATCGAATATCCCACAGTGGTTCCTGACGCTGTGGCATTCCGGGATTATGCCTTCGAACCAGACGGAGAGGTCGAAACCAGCATATTCGACAATGTTGCCGTGCTTCCTGTGATACTCGTAGACGTGGGTTCTTCTTGCCAAGACTAACGACTCGCGAGGTGCTGGCTGTTCAGTGCGGGTAGAAAAAATAATGCGAAGCAGCTACGGACCAGGAACAGGCGTCTGAGGAATAATCTTCAGGTTCTCAGTGTCAAACCCCAGCTTCTTACCACACTTGGGACAATAGCCTCCATTCCGCTGAATGATCTCACCAGGAGTCTCCAGCTCAAGCCCGGTATAGAGGAGTTCGCCGCACTTGGAGCATAAGATTCTCTGCGGACACAAATCGGTGCGGAAGCCTCGTGAGCTCTCATGACCAAACGCGCTATAAAAACGGTTTCAGAGCAGCGCATCCACGTGGGAAAGCAGGCACTGTAAACTCCTCGGTTGCTGTTTCGTGATAGCTTCGGTCACCTCTAACCGTAATGTTCAACGAATCATTCTATCACATTAGGAGTTCGTCGTATGAGCCTGTCACCATGGAATGACTGAAGTGATCCTGACCAGTTGACAGGTCTGACATGGGATATCCAGTTGGTTGGCCACTGTAAAATCCTTGCCTGGCAACTGGCCAAGCTACCAGGCTACAGGCGTGAGGGGGCGGTTGAGGTTCGACCGTTCACTGCCAAGAAGAAGCTATGGGCTTCTGAGGCGCAAGGGATCTCAGGTGAAGCAATGAAGGGGAACCCGACGACGACGGTAATCCCCAGAGTCGATGAGAGCAAGTCTAGTCCCCGAGCAACGGAAGACTTGACGGGACGGAAAGCAGGGCTTATAATCGGCGATGGCCACTCTCCGACTTGACGACGTGTACTAGCGATGGGTTTCAGAACAGGATTCTTCAAACTGAAGAGATCCCTCAACAACTTGGCGTTCAGGATGAGCTTTGTAAAACTCGCGCCTGGATCAAGCAGGCCGCTATTGCCTGTAGCCTCATTCGTGATTCTTGCCTTCACCGTCTTTGTTCTCGCGGGCGGATTGTTCATACTAGTGGGCGCTGGTACGTCTGTAAGCCTCTTGAACGTACAGCAAGGCCTCGGCTTCGTCTATCCGCACGACATTAACAACCAGACTCCGGCCGAAGGAGTGTTCGTAGCTTTGCTCTACGCATTTGGAGTCGTCGGACTCTACATGATGTTCATGAGTACAAGGAACGCCTACCGGCCCAAACGCGCATACAGCTTCCTAGGGTTCGGCATGCTTCTAAGCTTCGTTTTCATGGCCACCGCCTACTTCGTACTCTACCAGAAACTAATGTAGGCTCTTCTCGAAACACGCGATGTTGTACTCGATCTCTGGACGAACTTACTGGAAGGCCCCGTAGGCCGAATTATTTGTTTGAATGAGAACTAGGTTTAGTCTTAGGACATTCACGTAAGGAGTACCGAAGATCCAGAACGTGCCCTCTTCGTTCTGGTTGACAATCTGCTGCAGCATGTCCACGGAAATATCAGTGGCCGAGCTTATCCTTGGAATCTGAGAATACGCATCCTTGACAGTAATGTCGGGATCGACTCCAGAGGCAGAATCGTTCCTGGGATGGAAGAAGATGGGCAGGCTGAAAGTCTGCGCGATAAGACTCGACCCTACGTTCTTGCCGTGAAGCTGTACTAAGCTTCCATTCGCCTGAGATGGGAGGAATACTTGGGCGATTCCCGTTATGACAAGGGGAAACACTAGCCCGCAGAGAACCAGCGAGATTACTGCCAATCTCATAGCAGGGCTGTAGTTTTGTCGGAATTCTCTTTTGAAGTTCATCATGGTTTTCTTTCCTAGACCAACGATATCGCGATGTCTATCAGCTTGATACCGACGAATGGAACGATGACTCCGCCAAACCCATAGATCATCGTGTTCTTCAGGAAAAGAGTCATTGTCCCAGAGGGCTTGAACGTGACCCCCCTCATCGCCAGGGGAATGAGAAGGGGAATGATGATAGCGTTGAAGATAAGGGCCGAGAGCACAGCAGTGTTGAGTCCAAGCCCGAGCACGTTCAAAGCCTTCAGCTCGGGGACAGTTGACGCAAACAGCACAGGCATTATCGCAAAATACTTCGCGACATCGTTCGCGATGCTGAACGTCGTTACTGCGCCTCGAGTCATCAGTAACTGTTTGCCGAGCATCACTACTTCTATGATCTTGGCGGGATTCGATTCAAGGTCTACCATGTTAGCAGCCTCTTTTGCGGCTTGAGTTCCAGAATTCATCGCTAGACCCACATCGGCCATCGCTAGCGCAGGGGCATCATTGGTCCCGTCTCCTATCATTGCAACAATTCTCGTCTCGGCCTGCTCTCTCTTGACAATGTCATACTTGTCCTCGGGTTTCGCCTCTGGCTGGTACTCGTCAATTCCCACCTCGGCAGCTATGCTCTTGGCGGTGAGTGGCTGGTCACCAGTTATCATGACTGGTCTAATGCCCATCACCTTAACCGCCATTATCTTCTCCCTGATGTCGGGTTTGAGAACATCTCTCAACCGCACAATCCCGATTGCTTCCCGATTTCTCGAAAGCGCCATGGCTGTATCACCAGCAGCCGATATTTCCTGAACGATCTTGTCATAGTCGGCTGGAACAGACTTGACAATTTTCTTGATAGCATCAGGGGCACCCTTGATGATCTCTGTTTCGTCCGATCCAATCGGGACGCCACCCTCCACGTGAGGTTCGAATTTTCTCCTGAGCCTTCCCCTCTCACGGCCCGTTCCGCCGCTCTTTGGGAGCATGAAGCCAGTTCCTCCTGCCAGCTTGACGCCGCTCGTTCGTGTGCTGGCGCTGAACTCGTAGACCTCCGAGGCGTCTAGAGCGTTCATCTCTTTGGGCACAAAACCGGCCTCGTAGGCAAGCCTGATCAGGCTCCTACCCTCAGGAGTATCATCATGCCACGAAGCAAGAAAGGCTGCTTCACCCACATCTCTCTCATTGAACTCTAGAAAGGGTAGGAACTCCACTGCTTGCCTGTTGCCGACTGTGATAGTTCCGGTCTTGTCGAGAAGAATGACGTCAGTATCGCCGGCCGTCTCGACCGCACGACCAGATTTTGCAACGATCTTTTCCTTGTAGAGCCGAGATATGCCTGACAAGCCGATCGAGGGCAGGAGAGCCCCAATGGTCGTTGGTAGGAGGCAGACGTAGAGTGCTATCAGGACTGAAAGGTCGGCTGCGAGGCTAAGAACAAGGGACACGCCTAGCAAAGCTCCGATTAGGATGGTGAAGATTGCTGTGAGGCCTATCAGGACAATGGTTACGGCTTGCTCGTTTGGGGTCTTCGGCCTCTTGGACGACTCAACCATTCTAATCATCTGATTGATGAAAGTCTCGTCAGGATTGACGGTAACCTTCGCTGTGAGAGTGTCGCTGAGGACCTGCGATCCCCCGATCACATCGTCTCCCGGAGCCTTCCGAACCGCAGTGGATTCCCCTGTGAGAAGTGACTCATCCACCATGGCGATTCCTTCCAGGACTTGCGCGTCGATGGGAACCGTGTCATTCTTCTCTAGAAGAATGAGGTCACCAGTACGAAGTTCCCTTGACGGAGTAGGAACGATTCGCCTAGAACCAGCTTCGATCAGTATCTTCTTGCTAGACACCTCCATCTCCAGCCTTCGAAGGCTATTGGCCGTGTTCTTCGCCTGACTCTCTGCAAGCGCATCGGATAGGGTGCTGAACCAGACGGTAATCAGAAGAATCAATGCAACCTCCACGTAGAATACTTGGAGGGAAGAGCTTGCGAGTCTGGGGAACGCTTCAGGATCGAGTGCCATGGCTATCACGATGAAGAATGTGATCTCCACAATCAGCATTACAGGGTTCGCGATCAGCCTGAGTGGACTTAGGCGGACAAGCGAATCGATGAGTACCTTCCGGGAAATTAGGGTTGTTCGCCGGGCAGACATCATCTTGCTCAATCTTGTCGACATGGGTTTCCCCCCTAGAATCCGTTTACATGTCCCTGGAAAAATTCTAGAATGGGGCCTAGTGCGAGGAACGGGAAGAAGGTGAGGAGGACTAGGACAAGTATGCTTCCGACAAGGATCAGTGCAAAGAGGGGGCTATCTGTCCTTACGCCGGCTTCTGTGGTGAGCCTCTTTCTATTGATCATAGATCCGCCGAGTGAAAGCAATAGCCCGATGGGTGCGAAGCGTCCTAGAAACATCACGAGGGCTGTTGAGATGTTGAAGAATGGCGTATTGGCTGATGCTCCGAGAAAGTCGCTTCCGTTGTTCGCGGCGGCGGATGTGAACTCATAGAAGATCTTGGTGAAACCGATAGAACTCGTTCCAACGCCGATCGCGCCAGCAGCCCCAGTCGAATAAGCGAGCACTGTCGGAACGAGGACGATAACCGGATGAACGAGAAAAGCGATCATTACCAGCTTAACATCTCGGGCGGTAATTTTCAGTCCCAAATACTCAGGCGTCCGACCGGACATTAGGCCGACGATGAAGACTGTGAGAATGATGAACATGACCATGTACATCACCCCAACTCCCTTTCCACCGGGAGTTGCTTGGATCAACATTCCATTGAAAGCCGAGAGTATGACAAGCGGGTTTAGCCCCGACAAGGATGCGTTGACCGAGCCGGTGGTCACCGCTGTCGTGACGACGGTCCAGAATACAGAGAAGAAGCCTCCAAACCGGACCTCCATCCCTGGACCCACCACCGGAAGGTTTGGCGTGAAAGCGATCAGGAGATCAAGTGCGAAGAGGGAGTAGGCACCCCAGAGGATTGGACGAGTCTCTCGCTTCTTGCCAGTTAACTGGCCGAATACGAAACAGAGCGTTGTCGGAATGAGCAGCATGAGAAAGATCTGGAATATGTCAGACGCAGGGTTCGGGTTCTGGAAAGGATATGCCGAATTCGCCCCGTAATATCCTCCTCCGTTCGTTCCGAGTTGCATAATGCTGACGAGGGAAGCGACGGGTCCAACCAGAATTGTTTGAGTCGCTCTGGTCGTGGCACCCTCCACTGTTGAAACGATATGGTAGCCGGTCAAAGTCTGAGGAACTCCAAGGCCGACAAACACGAGCGATGCCACAAAGCACAGAGGAAACAGTATTCTCGTCAGAGACCTCGTGAAGTCCACGTAGAAATTACCCAAGTCCTTGGAATGGGCGACGAAACCTCGAATCATTGCGACAGCCACGCAGATTCCTGTTGCTGCACTTGTGAACTGCAGAAACTGAACGGCCATCATTTCGCTGAGATATGAAAGACCGGGAACACCCGGCGTCAGCGCGGCGCAGTTTGGCAACTGGATGCAGTTCCCTTCGCCGTTGTAGTGTTGTAGGTTGGTGTTGGTGCCGAAACTGATAACCTGCATGAACGCCAAGTCCCAGGAGAGACCAGGAAACCCTTGCGGGTTCAAAGGGAGCACGCCTTGAAACGCGAATATTATGAAGGCGATCGCCATCTGGAAAATGTTGACAACGAGTGCAGCAAGGAAGTATTCTTTCCAGCCCATGCCGCGAGCTGGATCTACGCTGATAAGCCGATAGATTCCTTTCTCGATGGGATTGAGAACCTTGTCTAGTCGGCTGGGGGAGCGTGAGAAAACTCTAGTGATGTAGGGTGCTAGAAACCGCCCTGACAGTATGGCTACGACGAGAATCATGATGAGTAAGAATAGATTGCTCGGGTCGATCAGCCGCTAACAGCCTCCATAGAATGGTCTCAGGATTCAAGGGTGGTTAATCTATTTCCTGTGGCTGACAGAAGCCGACACCGCGGAAGTCGCGTTCAAGATGTCGCCGTTGGACCCGGAGCCCTTGTGAGTTTTTAGAACGATTGAGCTCACAGTGCTCTTGACCCCTTTGACCTTCATTATCTTGTTTTTCAGGACATCTCGAAACTCCTCAATGTCTGAGGCTGAGACGACAGTGACAATGTCAAACTCGCCGGTGACCTCGTAAAGATCGACCACCTTGTCCAGACGAGATAGGGCCTGCACTACATCATCCATGTAAGGCGACTCCACGAATATGCTAACGAACGCGATTAGCGAGGCCATTTTTGAATCGTCCGGCTTCGCACCCGCGGCTGTGGCGCTAATTTATGCATTTCTTGCAAGAAAAGCGGTCTATTCGCGGCTTACTCGAAATATCCCTCACAGGCTACCCTGGCGACTCATGATCGACGCGTCAAGCCGCTTTGACGCCTTTTTCGACGTGTTCAGGAATTATCATGGGAACCGTTGCGATTGCCACTATCTCACGACCTCGCAACTCTTGTTCCTTCCGGTCTGTCAAAGTCTATCCCGTCATGCCTGCTCTTTGGAATCAAGTGATTAACAACAACCGCCCTCTTTCAAGACGATCAATCGATGTCTTAGAGAATCCTGGCAGGAAAATCCGGCTCTTTGCGAGTACTGACGAAACATTTCAACAACGGTTCGATGGACGAGCACCCAGGACGATACGCCCAAAGGCTCTAGTCAACACAGTCACAGTGTCATCGAATCTGTTGCAAATTTCCCGTCTAGGAAACCCGTTTCTCTCTAAGAGACCGTACACGGATTCACAAGCTGCAAGGCCCAGCATGTCTTTGAGGGTTGAAGCCAAACACAAGCCTAGGGTCTCGTGGAATACTTCTACCAGAGGAGACCGCAAGAGTTGTCCAGCTCAACGTAGCCCAGGAATCAGAGCGAATACATGTGTTGTAACCTATCTTTCCCTGTTCATTGTAAATGTTCACGATTTCGGGGCCGATTTTGTAACAACTAGAATGGCGCGGGCTAGGTTACAGCGAGTTTATCGCTTGAACGGGTCTCAACGAGACAAGTGAGCAGGAGCCTAGCTCCAGTCATGAGTTCGTCCGTTTCAACCATGCCTCAGGACGACTTCCGAACAAGCTGGAAGACAAACAGAACCAGCTCAAAGCTGGCTCAAGAGAAAACCTTCTCTTCGATGCTACAGCTCAGCATCGGCGAGGGGGTTAAGGCGGCTCTGGGTCAAGCAATCCTCGGAGTTCTAAATGGCCAGGGCATGTTCAATGAGGCAACCGATCCAAAGGAGTTCCACAGGAAACTACAATCTGTATTCGGCAGCGGGGCAGGAGTCCTTGAGAAAGTCATAGTCAAAGACCTATTCCGGAAGCTGAATATTCCATACAATTCTCAAGAACGCTTCGATTATGGTGAAGCCCTCGAGAGGGCAAAGGAAGCTTGTGCGATGGAGGCGCGGAAAAAGTGAGCGCCGCGCAGATGCTGGAAACGCTTCTAGCTTCGGAGACTACCGGAGACTTACTGGTTTTGTTCCACCGCAACCCTGGACTTATCGACACTCTCGACAGTATCGCGCGTCGTATTGGGAGAACCGGGAACGCGATCGAAGAGGATGTCCGGGGTCTGGTGAATCTGGGTATCCTGAAGACGAGGAGGATTGGACGTTCGGAAGTCTTGCTCTTGGACCGTGCTAGAGACCGGGAGGTCTTGGACGCTATCGCGAAACATCTGAGGAATCTGGAGGGAGTTGAGAAAATTGACGACACCAAGTTCTAGGACAGGGGTCTCTGGATTCGACCAGTTCTTCTCTGAAAGGGTCTGAGAGGACGGTAGAGTTCGGACCGGGATAACCGAGTTGTAACGAGATGTTACATGGCGGATTCATGCAAGGCGACGCGGTGATGGCGGCTGGGAGCGCTGGCTGCGGAAAAACAACGCTAGCCCTTCAGTACTCGGTTAATGGGGTCAAGCTTGGAGAATGGCAGGAGGGTCTTTCGCAGCTACCGAGGAAGGATTGAGCTTCCTGGTCGACTGTGTCGTCGCTCTCAAGCCGGTCGAGATCGAGTCCTCGATGCGAAAGGCCCTCGTAAACTTCTGAAGATGAGGGGTAGCGATCATGATAAGCGGTTGAGAGAGTTCCAGATTACCTCGACAGGATAGAATCAAGAGTCTGCATTTGCGAACTATGAAGGAGTAATCGCTGGCTCGCCTCGGAGGGTTGCGTCGGAGAAATTCATGGATTTCTTCCTTGGGACAGCGGAGATACGAAAGTGAGGCGATAGAATGAATGCTGGATCCAATCGTCCTCCCAACGCTCTACTTCGCGGTTCTAGAACTCATCTTCGAAGCAGGCGTGGTATTCTACGCGTACGAGGTTCAAAGGATAACAGGCTCGTTCCGTGCCTGGACGCTGATAATCGCAGCATTCTCGTTGTTGACCATTCAAAGCGTGGTCGGCTTGGCACTGACACTTTCGCCTGCCAACGGATCAAATAGCCAGCCTGATAAGTTCAGTGGGAGAGACCACTACGATCCTAAGCTCGACAGTCACAGCGATTGCAGGAGCGCTTCTCTTCTTTGGGGTCTTTGTGCTCGCAAAACGGTTCGAAAAGCCAGGCAGAACCGTCACCCTGAGCCCAAGAAGAAAACTCCGCCAAGCGGGGCGGACAAGTTCTTCGAATTATTCGTGAAGGTGCCAAGAAGAACAAGTGAGCTGAGTGGAAGGACGGGTCTGCATTATTCAGATAAACAACCTTTGATTGAAGATATGAAAGGAAGCAGCTGTCTCAATGGAAGTTCACAAGACCATATTGGATGTTATTGGAAACACCCCTCTCGTCCGGCTGAACAAGGTCTCGCAAGGTCTCAAACCTACTATTCTCGCCAAGCTGGAAAACCTCAACCCTGGTGGAAGTGTCAAGGATCGAATTGGAGTTGCGATGATCGAGGAAGCGGAGAGGAAAGGACTCCTAAAGCCTGGTGGAACTATCATAGAACCTACTTCAGGAAACACGGGAGTCGGTTTGGCAATGGTTGCCTCCGTGAAAGGCTACAAGATGATCTTTGTCATGCCGGACAAGATGAGCGAAGAGAAGCGGGCGATCCTACGAGCATACGGAGCGAAAGTGGTGGTGACGCCTACAAACGTTCCACCGGAATCCGCTGAACATTATACTAAGGTCGCGGAGAGGCTGGCACGAGAGACTCCCCACTCCTACGTGCCTAACCAGTACGAGAACCGGGCCAATCCTGGTGCTCACTACCGGACAACGGGGCCCGAGATTTGGCGCCAGACTGAGGGAAAGGTGGACGTCTTTGTCTGCGGCATAGGAACCGGAGGGACCATCACAGGAATAGGTCGGTTTCTAAAAGAGAAGAAAAAAGGCCTGAACGTTGTCGGCGCGGATCCAGAGGGGTCCATTTTCTATCCACGTTTTCACGGACAAAATGAGCAGCCCCACCAGTACAAGGTGGAGGGGATAGGGGAGGATTTCATGCCTGGAACACTGGACATGTCGATTGTAGACGACGTCATACAGGTCTCTGACACCGACGCTTTCCAGATGGCCCGACGACTCGCTCAGGAAGAAGGAATCATGGTGGGAGGGTCCGGAGGAACAGCAGTGCAAGCGGCCTTGAGGGTTGCAGAGCGCCTGGATGAGCACAAAATGATTGTCACGTTGCTCCCTGACACTGGCCGGAACTATCTCAGCAAGATATTCTCAGACAAATGGATGACGGAACAAGGCTTCTCGGTAACTTGAGAGGTGGATGAAGGTTGAGAGATCGAGACGTGATGAACCTGCTAGATCAGATTGAACTCTACGTTGTCGGCATCGGAGGAGAGAGAAACGCCCAGAAGGACTATTGGCTCTTCATCTACAATAGCATGAGAAGCGGATTACTTATGACGAAGGACATGGAGAAGCATCTCCAATACAAACTGAAAGGCCTGGGAATAGAGAACCCTCGCCGATAAGAGGTGCAGCTAACCCTCAGTGTCTGCCCGTCGCTCACGGCTGTGATAAAGTCCGATGCTACCCGGCTCGCTTTGAGGAACGACCTCGACGGCGTTTCTTAGAGGGTCTCAAAGTTACGCATCGTAATGATCAAAGTCACACCATCCGCTTTGAGGATACTCGTGACCAGTTGCATGATTGCTCGCGAAGTATCCCGGTCCAAGCTCCCTGTCGGTTCGTCCATCAGAACAAGCCGCGGCTTGTTCGCCAACGCTCTTGCTATTGCGACTCGTTGCTGCTCGCCGGCACTAAAGTTGAGAAGGCCGGTGCCGTTTCTTGCCGACCAACCCTACCTCGTCAAAGAGTTCAGTTATTCTTTCCTTCGTCACTATGCTCCTTGTTACCGAAATTGTCCATCGAAAGTTCTCGACGGAAGAACTCGTTTCCCGCAAGATGCCTCAAGTCTGCAGTTGTCTCCCGGTCGCGCGGATCCGGAGACGTTTCGAACATACCTCCTATTTCCGATGCCACAATCAGTTCAGAAAGATATGTTAAATCAGCACCCACCGCTTGGCATTTTATCATGAGATTTTCCACCAAAGCAATCCATGCGGGACAGGACCCCGATCCTGCGACAGGCTCTGTCACGGTCCCCGTCTATCTCACTTCAACGTATATGCAAGTTAGACCAGGCCGCGAAGGAAAGTACGTTTATTCGCGAACGGCAAATCCCACGCGTAACGCTCTGGAAGAGAGTTTAGCGTCCCTCGAGGATGGCAAGATCGGCCTTGCTTTCAGTTCAGGTCTCGCCGCGACGGCTACCGTTCTGATGCTTCTGCGAAAGGGAGATCACGTGATCGCTGGAGACGATATCTATGGTGGAACCTACCGACTGTTTGACCAAGTTCTCCGAAACTACGGCCTGCAATTCTCCTTTGTGGACCCGAGGTCGCCTGACAAGGTGGAGAAGGCAGTTCGAAAGAACACCAGAATGATCTGGATCGAAACACCCACCAACCCATTGATGAGAGTTGTGGACATCCGAGCCATCTCAAAGGTCGCAAAGAAAAATCATGCGCTGCTAGTTGTTGACAATACCTTTGCAAGCCCTTATCTCCAGAACCCGTTGAAGCATGGCGCCGACATCTCGGTCCACAGCACGACTAAATATCTTGGAGGCCACAGCGACCTAATCGGTGGTGCCGCGATCACAACCGACACTGAAGTAGGCAAACGTCTCAAGTTTCTTCAGAATGCCGTCGGGGCGGTGCCGGGACCATTGGACTGCTGGCTAGTATTGCGAGGAATCAAGACACTGGCTGTCAGGATGGATCGTCACAACTCCAACGCTAAACAGATCAGTGAGTATCTCCTGAAACAGCCCCAGGTTGAACGGGTATACTATCCTGGCCTTCCAGATCATCCACAGCGCGATGTCGTCAAACGCCAGATGCGAGGATACGGTGGAATGCTTAGCTTCGAGCTTAAAGGTGGGTTCGGAGAATGCGAAAAACTCTTGACGAAACTTCGGGTCTTCACTTTGGCAGAGAGCTTAGGAGGAGTCGAATCTCTTATCGAACACCCGGCCAGCATGACACATGCGAGTATCCCGCGCCAGAGAAGAATCGAGCAGGGAATCAAAGACACACTCATCCGTATGAGCGTGGGAATAGAAGACGTTGAAGATCTGCTCGAGGATCTTCAAAAGGGATTCAAAGGCCTTTAGGCAAAGACGAGTTTCCAACGAACGGTCAATGACTCGATTTATTTCAATGAAGCGTCATAGGCAGACTCGGTGTTTGATGAGGCATTGTCCATTCCTGAGGGAGTTTTCATGGGCCCCGGTGCCTACTCAGGTCTCGCGTGCCCAAGAACCCCTCAAAACAGAGCTTTTCCTGTTAGACGTAGATGTTTGATTTATCTAGTTTGTCGATGTCGAATCCTAGACGTCCGACCATGTACTTGAAAACGTCCCTTCCAACCTCTGTCGCTTTGGCCGGGTCGACCTGGTCCTTCCGGAACCGTGACAATAGGCTAACAGAGATATCGGTCAACGCTGCAATGAGCGTAACTACTTCCTCAACGGAGACCTGTTTCCGGTCCTCGAACACGTCTTTCTTGATGAACTCCAACACCATCCGCGCATACTTTGCCATACCGTCCCCACCCTCCTCCATATCAGAAAGCACAGGACCAGAATCAGTCATAGAGAGACGGAGGGAGTCCCCCGTCTAATAAGAGACACGACGAGAGGAGAAGGCTATGCAGAGGCTCAGCCCCGCGACAGCCATCATCTCGATTCTAAGCTTCATTCTTGGAGCCTGGCTGGTCTTCGATGGAGCACGAAAACTAGTCACAGGATACTACACCGGAGAGCAGACCATAGGACTAGGACCCTGGACTACGCTCGTCTCGGCGATAGGCTTACGACCCTCAGACATGGCCTTCCCTTTCCTCTTCCTCGGAGTGCTCTGGGTTGTCAATGGGATCATCGTCGTGCTCGGATCCAGAACGAGATACGAGCGCGCCATCGCAATCTCCATCTTCACACTCTTCTATGCCATACCAGGGACCATCGTTAGCATAATCACCATATCGTTGTCCTTGAGGGAAAGACGCATCGCGAGACTTGCTGAGGACTAGCTAGCGGACTGGTTCCTTGTTCGTTTCTCGTGTTTGAGTTTCGCCCGCGCCCTGATCGTGAGCAGGGTAATCGAGGCAACCAGCCCTATGATTCCGCCGATGATGATCAACCATACGCTGTTGGAAAGTCCGAGAAATGTGCCCGTTGCACCCGCGGGAGGGGAAGTGCAACTGGTCGTACATGCGCCAAAAGCACCTAGCATGTCTGGTGCTCCCGCATCATTAGAATTGAGCGAGGATAGACTCCATGCGGCCTCAATCGTTGACAGATAGGAGTAGTGAGATGCGCCGGCTGGGCTGATCTGCACGCCCTTCTTCGCCGCTGGTCCACTGAAAGAAGCGTAGACACATTCTCCAGTCCCGCCCGTGTTAGAGCATTGCGAATAGCCTTCGTCGTAGAGTATCAACAAAGCTGCCTTTGTCGAAGTAAACTCTGAACTGCTGAGAATATGCGGCACGAGGGTCGATAGGTATGCGTCACCGCCTGCAATTCCTGAGGAAGAGCTACATTGGTCATGTCCGTTATTGCAGTCGTTGGGTGTTAACCAGATGAAATTCGCCGGGCTAGCTGTATTCAATGCGGCCAGGAATTCAGGGTCAGATGACGAGGCCGTTGTTAGGAAGTGTGAGCATCTGGCGGCAATGTTCATGTCTGAGAAGTCTATGAACGGGAAGTGATCTCCACTTCTCGGTGGGCTAAAGCTGCATGTTCCCGAGCTGCCTGCGTCCTCGGCGAATGCTTGCCATGTAATCCCCGCAGACTCTATTCGATCTATGAGATTCTGTTGAGATTCGAAGTAGCAGCACACTCCGTCGTTGTTGGTGCTGGTGTCATCGAATCCTCCTATCAGTGAGATGTAGTTTGGTTCGCTGTTATGGCCTATTGTGCCCCATGTCATCACGAGAGTGTTAGCGTCGGCTAGACTGCTCATATACTGAGCTGATCCACCGCATCCGGTGTAGACATCGCATAGACCCTGGTTCTCCATCATGATTGTTACGATATGGTCGAACGGCGCACTAGCCGGTGGACCCAGGGTAGTGCTATGGACGGGAGAGTGATTTTTCGAGGCTGCCAGCGGAACCGTCAGTAATGAGCCAAAGACCAGGCCGCAAATGAGCAGGGCTCCGGCGGCTGTGCCGACGTCCAGTTTCTTCGACAATTGTCCTAACTGCCTCAGACTCCCATCCGTCGCTTGGTTCGTTCTAGACTCGCGCGAGCCCTGATGGTAAGAACGGCAAGTGCACCGACCAGTCCGAGAAGTCCGCCGACAAAGAGAAGACCGATGGTCGATGAGAGCTTCGGGATTATTCCGCAAAGCGTACAGCTCCCGTTCGAGCCTCCACCTGAACCTCCACTCCCTCCGTTAGACCCCCCGGGAGCGGCTTGGCTTACCTGAATGCCCATTGGCTTGCTGGTGGGAGTAGAGGGGGAGCTGCTGTCGGTAGCCATGAAGGTGACGGTGTAGGACCCGGTTTGGCTCGAGCTGGGTTTCCATGAGAAGAGTCCGATCGTTGGGTTGAAGGTTGCGCCTATTGGTAGGCCTGTTGCCGAGAGGGTTACACTTCCTCCGGTGTTTGCCGGGGTGCCTGTGATTGTGAAATTGATCCAGGTTCCCGCGGGCACAGTCTGATTACTGGGGACCGTTAATATCGGCGGGAGCAATGCCTGCACGTTAACAGTTATGGTCCGTGAAACACTCGCTTGCGGCGACGCGGAGTCTGTAACAGTTGCAGTAGCGGTGTATGAACCCGCGGCAGAATAGGCGTGCGTTACACTTTTTCCGGTTCCTGTTCCACCATCACCGAACGCTACTGTGTAAAGGTAAGGTGTCGTTCCGCCTGTGGCGGAGGCGCTGAACGTTACTGCCTGGCCAACTTGGGGCGAAGTTGAGGAAACGCTAAAAGTTGTTGAGAGTGGGAGGCTTGTGTATACGGTTATAGAGTGAGTGCTGGTCGCGGTCTTCGTTGGAGTGGACGAGTCTGTCGCAGTCTCTGTTACTGTGAACGGTCCGGCCGTTGTGTATGTATGGGTAGTTGTGGTTCCAGTGCCCGTTGTCCCGTCGCCGAAGTTCCAGCTGTTAGCGTAGGGTAGCGCTCCGCCCGTTGTTACTGCCGTGAGTGTGACTGGCGAGTTTACCAGTGGCGTGGCGGGGAGGAAAGTGAAACTAGTTGACAACGGTGGAGTGGGCTGGACAGTCACTGTCTTGGAGCTGGTCGCACTCTGGGAGGGTGAAGACGAGTCGGTCGCCGTTTCAGTTACCGTAAAGGATTGAACACTGGCGAAGGTATGAACGATTGAGGCTCCTGTTCCCGATGATCCATCACCGAAATTCCAAGTCACAGAGTATGGAGCCGTTCCTCCTGTTGTAGTAGCAGTGAATGTCACGGGTGTGTTTACGATTGGACTTGCTGGTTGGGATGTGAAGCTGGTTGACGGTGGAGGTGGCATAGAGATCGTTACTGTCTTGGAACTGGTGGCTGTCTGGGCAGGTGTAGACGAGTCTGTCGCAGTCTCTGTCACAGTGAAGGATTGAGCTGTCGTGTAAGTATGGGTGACTGTGGAGCCGGTCCCTGCTGTGCCATCCCCGTAGTTCCAGCTAATCGTGTAGGGTGATGTTCCGCCAATAGTTGTGGCGGTGAAAGTTACTCGCGTGTTCACTACAGGGTTGCTGGGCGAGACCGTGAAGCTTGTCGTCAGTGGGATTGGGCCTACGTTGAGGTTGACTGTGTACCAGTCAACGTTGACTGAGTTTACGAGGTAGCCTTCCGTTCCGATTTCAATTCCTTTCAGGGTACATTGAGTGTTTGTCGGAAGTCCCCACGCAGCAAGATCGCCCTGGCAAAGCTGCCTAGCATCGGCTGTGAGTATTCCTGACTGTCCCGGGTTTATTTGTAAGGTGATAATGTCCCAGCCGAAAGAGTCTCCGGGGTCGTAGGTGGCTGTGCTGCCGATAGGGCTATCAACTCCGTTAATATTTTCAACGCGCGATTGCGTATCCAGCCAAGAGTAGGTTGTGCCTCCTGACGTTGATGAGGGAATCTGATAGTAGAGCGCAATATAGAGATGGTATCTAGAGCCAGAGAGAAGGTTTCTGTTCAGAAAGTTGAACGATACCGTAACGCTTGTTATCCCAGAGGGAAGGGCAGTGCCCACTGTCGAGCCCCATGGGAAACTGCCTCTTTGAGCGGTGCAGTAGCCGTAGCTGTTTGGCCCGCCCCCGGGTGTTGACTGTCGCGTCTGCAGTACCCCGTTGGAGATCGTCTCCGTGCCTCCTGGACAGTTGTTGATGTACCAAGTGTTGTCGAAGTTCCCTGTGAGCGATGATGATACGACTAGGGTGTGAGTGGCCGACGCGGTTTGCTTTGGTGAGGACGAATCCGTCACCGTCTCCACCGCCGTGAACGATTGGGCCGCAGTATATGTGTGAGTCGCCGTCGCGCCTGTTGTGGTTGCGCCGTCGCCGAAGTCCCAACTAACTGCGTACGGTAGCGTTCCACCCGTCGTTACCGCAGTGAACGACACGGGAGAGTTCACCACCGGAGTCGCGGGAAGAAACGTAAAGCTTGCCGACAATGGTAATGAAGTGACGACCGTTACTGTCTGAGAGCTGGTCGAGGTCTGGGATGGAGAGGCAGAGTCTGTCGCAGTCTCTGTAACGCTGAAGGATCCCGGGCTGGCATAGGTGTGGGTGACTGAAGCTCCTGACCCGGATCCGCTGTCTCCAAAATTCCAGTTGAGGCTGTACGGTGGTGTCCCACCACTTGTGGTCGCTGTGAAAGTGACTGGTACGTTAACCACCGGAGTACTAGGTGAGATAGTGAAACTTGTGGATAATGTCGGCGGTGTTACTGAGCCGAAGAACTCTGTCATAGGGGCCGCGTTTGCGTCGTTCGATGTGAGTGAACTCAGGCCCCAGACTGTTTCCAGGGTCTTGAGGTATGAATAGTGGCTGTAGGAACCGGTTCCAACGTATCCTGTTTTCACAACTGGACCTGACCAAGAACCATAAATGAAGTCATGTGGGTAGCTGTTATTTCCTTCATCATACTGAATCCATAAGGCTGCCTTCTTAGTCGTAAAGAGGGTGCTGCTCAGAATCTTTGGTACAAGTGTTTTCAGGTAGTTGTCACAGAAGCTCATGGCTGTGTCGTGGCAGTTGTTTGAGTCGTTAGGAGTCAACCAGATATAATTCGCTGGCGTAGCTGAGTTCAATTCGGCGAGAAACTGCGTATCCGTTGATGCTGTTGTTGAGAGAAGGTGGCTACATCTTGCAGTATTCGTTTGTATGTCGGTGAAAGTAATAAACGCATAGTGGTCTCCTCCGCGCGGTGGGTTTGCATTACAAGTTCCGGAACCGGAACCGCCCTCATAGAAAGCATCCCATGTTCTTCCTGATGCTTCAATCCTATCGATGATATTCAATGCGCTTGTTCGACCAGGGCAATAACCGCAATCATTTGTGAATCCATAGTCGTCCCCTGCAATCAGTTGCACGTAGTTGCCCTCACTCGGATGGTCTACTGCTGTATATCCGCCAGTAGAACAGGATGAATCGCTCTGGCATGTTCCAGCTAATCCATACGCTGCAGCAAGTGATGTTTGATAGGGTCCACCACCACCGCAAGTGGTGATGACTTCACAGTAGCCGTTGTTCTCCATTAGTATCGTGACTACGTAATCGAAAGTTGCGCCCGATGGGGCGAGGATGACGCTATGATTGTGAGACTGATTGGAAGCCGCTATTGGGGCTGCTGCTAGTGATCCTAGCAAGACAAAGCTGCAAATCAGGATTATCTTGATTCTGACAAACGAGGGTTTATTCGACAACTTTCCTAACAACCTCCTCGAGGTTTGAAACCGGCAGCGTGATGCTGCGGGTGCGGATCTAACACTACCACTCTTGTTTTCATTTTCAATTTTCTTTCACGACCTCGGGCGGAATCAGGGTGGCCCGAGCGGAACCATCTACTCGCTTTGCCGACGCAGAACCAGACTCTTTGTTGTGAGCGAGTTCTTCGGCAAGAAACTAGTATAGTACACGTTTTCGGTATAGGCGCTACCGAACTTCCCGTCTGGGAACCAAGTTCAAGTGCCCAGTTACCACTGCACACTTGTGTGGACTCGAATTTCTCACTCTCGCTCCAAACACGAGCAACACCAGTGAGACTCGAGCATGTTCGGAGGCTCCGCTCTCCATTGGAAACACCAACACTGCTGGTTTCTGGGACGGCCCTTAGACTAAAGGACCGGAGAGACTACAGGGCTCGAGTAGAAACTGCGTCTTTCTACTCGTGTCTCGACTCCGAAGAGTTCTGTTTCAATGGGGGCCGCTCCTGCGCGCGAGGCTGAGTCTATCGTGTATCGGAGGAAGAGTTTCAGGAAAAAGAACTCATCCTTAGCGTCTGAAGAGCCTCGAGGCTCAGCGGTTGGAGATACGACTAACGACTCCATCGCTCCAAACCGTGCATCATTCCGGTTTCATTTATAACGCGTGTGGTACAAGGACCCGTCTCAAGCTAGATATCTCTGGCTTGCAGTGTGCAGCCCCATACTTCCCCGCTTGGGAAGAGCACTCGCTCAGTTCTGGCTGCGACTAACCCCAGAACCTTGTTCCAAGGATTGAGGCGACAATAGCCAATAGTCCTGCAGCGGGCAGAGTCACCATCCAGGCCAGCGCCATTCCCCGCAACGCCGACCCCAAGAACTGCCTGCCCTTCTTCCCATGATGCCCTGCTGCCGCACCCTCGGATACATGAGTTGTCGAAAAAGCATCGCCAAAGTATGATCCGGCAGAGACGAGCACCGCCGTTGCCGCGTGCGCCTTCAACCTATGCCCACGATGGAGCGGAGTATGTCCGATCAATGTCTTGGCCACCCGATCCCCCCACACTAGCGAGCCCGCTACGACCGCGACACCTACGACAATGTAGGGAAGCAAAACGCCATCCTCCGACGTGCCCAGTAATAGGAAAGCGCCGAGAGCAGCCATCTTAGGGGCATCGTTCACACCTCTCGCGAAGGCTACACCTGCGGCAGAACCCCAGTCGGCCATTCCGAGGCGTCTTGAGGAGGGTTCATCAACCTCGGTGTCTCGTTTGCGAAATAACCGGCTGATAATGTAGACGCCGAAGAGAGCGACAAATGGCCCCGCGGCCAGGGGAAGGAGGATCCTCCAGATGAGGAAGGTCCATTCTAGGCTGGATGCACCAAGCAGGTAGATGGCCTGTACTATGATCGCCCCGACGATTGCGTGGGTCGTCGACACCTGAATTCTGAGAAGAGTTGCGATAAGTATCCATGAGGCTGCACCTACTAGAGCAGCAAGTATGAAGGAAAACCCCGGCGTTGTTTGGAAGAAGCTCTGTGGAGTGAACGCAGAGAATAGTCTGACCGAGATTATGATGGCTAGGATACTGCCAAGGCCACTGAACAGGCCTCCCCAGATGAGGGGTGCATATCTCGGCTTGAAGGCTGCAGTGTCCGGATCCATCATGAGGGCCGCGACGCTCTTACCTACATCGTTCGCTCCATTGCCAAAGGCTAGAACGAACAGCACTGCGAGCCCAATCTCGACGTTCACCAACAAGGCACGAACACATGCGAGACTTAGTATTGACCGAAGGCAGGCCCCCCAGACGATATTTGCAGAGTGGTACCAGCGCTCCTCGGAGGGACCTAGTCCCATCAGCCGAGAATCAGAGTTAACCCGTATCCGAGAGCAAATCCTAGGGCTGGCGAGATAACCCAGCTTGCGATGATGAGGAATACGTTTCTAGAGTTCATGACCCGCATCTTGCTTGCTAGGCCGGACCCTATGATTCCAGAGGAAACTGTCTCGGTAGTGGACAGTGGAACCCCAAGCTGATTGGCTAGTTCGACGGTCCCCGCGCCGAGTAGCTGGGAGTAGAATGCGTTGGGGTATCTGAGGCTGTAGATGCCCTCTGTTAGCCTGCGCAGAGCTCCTCGACCAAGAACAAACGCTCCAAGAACGCTTCCAATGGCGACTGCAACCGTTGCGATCTGAGGCTGGTTGGATGGTACTCCGGCAATGAGTCCTAGAGCGTTGCTACCCGTGACGTAGGCGGAAAGGAAAGCCATCACTACTAATCCCGCTTTGAGAAGTGAGAGTTTCATCCATAGGTTTCTAGTGCTATACCGGTCATCGAGCTTGACGAATAACATGCCGAGAGATGTCGCCACTATTGGTGCGCTCACCCAGAAGATCAGGATGAGAATCAGATAGTCGGTCTGCTGAAGCGTCCCGATAGCGAAGCTTACGCCTAGAATTGTCCCGGTCAACGCTTTCGAAAGTGAGAGGGGGACTCTCGTGAGTTCTCCACCGATGAAAATGAGAAGTGTGGCTAGGAGTATCGAGAAAATCTCCGTGCTAGTTTCAGTCGGGAGGAAAGCTAGTCTGACTTTGAAGAGTTTGGGACCTTCGATGGATAATCCCAGTAAATAGCCGGCAATGGCGATCATGATTCCCGATCGTCGGTTGACCATTCCACTGCCGATAATTGTCCCGCAACATGCGGAGATATTGTTCCCACTAACAACTGCTCCCAAGAGCCCCGCTAGGACTAGGGATAGGGCGTCTAAGGACGGGTTCATGCTCTGTTTCCTAAGCGCCCAGACCCTTCATTATCACAATTACCAGATCCGATGCGTCCTCGCAGCGGTCGAGGATATCGTCCGCCTCGATCGTTGTTTCGAGATAGTTGTGAAACGAGGCGTAGTCGAGCGCCTCCCATGATCCATAGATCTCATCAAGCATATTGTCCTTGATATCGTCTCCCTGTTCTTCGAGCAGTTCAATCCGCTTAGCCAGTTCAAGTGATTGTCTCATGTCCGAGCCTGCAATGTTGAAGAGTTTCCTGAGGCCTTGGAGCTGCACGAGTCCGATCTCTATCAGACGAACTTGGTCCTTGCGGATGATTGCGTCGAATTCTTTGGCTTCGCGCAAGGGCCTCTTGGTCACTCTTCTGATCTGCCGTGACAAGGCGTGAGCTCTGTCAAGCACTCCGTCAACAGAGTCAGCTAGTCTCTCGAACTCTCTCATGAGAAGCGCAGATATGGAGCCTTTCCCGAACATCTCCTCGAGCGACTGAACTATCTTGTCTCCCTGTTTCTCCAAAAGACTGATCCTATTAGTGCATGTTTCGATGTCGGAGAGTCCGTTGGGTGAGTTAGTAAGTATCTTGACTAGAAGGTGAAGCGACTCCTCCCCCAGACTGGCAAGCTCGTCGATCCGCGTGAAAGCGTCCCTCTCGCCGAGCTGGAAGAAGCCTTTGACTCGACGAATCATTTGGTTCATCGCATTCATTTTCCAGGTAAAGAGAGATCGTAGCCTCTAACGGTTCTGGCAGCCCGGAGGGCTAGAAAAGAGTGCCGTATCCCTCATCTTGACATGGCACTCGTCACCGATCGGGCTTAGAGACGAAGAAGTAGAATCAGATTCGCAATGGCTAGGTCGATTATGGTCAACGGAATCGATCTCTTTGCGAATCGGGTGAAGCTCAACCGTTGTTTCGGTTTGTTTAGAATGTTCAGTGCGACAATGTTGGAAGCGGTACCCAAGGGAGTGGCCATTCCTCCTATTCCGGTCCCGACGGCAAGCGCCCACGCAAGGGGTGCGATGGGCACGCCGGGCGTGTTGGCCATAACCGCAATAACAGGGATGAAAACCGTGGCCAATGGTACATTATCTACGACTTGCGAGATTAGTGCCGTGACCCAGAGCACCAAAGTCACTGACAACGCGACGTTTCCTCCAGAGATTTGTGTCATCTCGCTCCCGAGCATCGAAAGAACTCCCGTCTTTCCGAGCGCGGCGACAAGTATGAAGAGTCCCCCAAAAAAGAAGAAAATCTGCCAGTCTATTCGAGCAAGGACATGCTGGACCTCGTTGGACCGAGACGACTCGTAGACCAGTATTAGGAAGGCGGGGAGAAGGGTAGCGAGGGCAGCTGAGACACCGAGAAAAGTGTGGACCACGAGGAAGCTGACCGCCAGTAATAGGGATACGAGGCTGACCCTGAGGAGTCCACGATCTTTGACTGCCTCTGATGGGCTTCTCAGGTCAATAACTGGTCTCTGCCGATGTCGTCTCATAGCGTCCCGGTGAAGGAAGTTTCGGTTCTTCAGGTAGAGTAAGCCGCCGTTTACTGCAAGAGCGGCGAGGGCGATGGGTGCCGTGTTCTGGAGGAACTGGTTGAAGTTTAGTCCGAGAGAAGATCCGATTATCACGTTTGTTGGATCACCCACCATGGTCGCTATGCCGCCTATGTTTGCGGCGAGAACCTCGGCAATGACGAAGGGGACCGGGTCGATTTCCAGTCCTTCAAACACTTCGACGGTGAGTGGAACAATGAAGAGCGCAACGGTCACGATATCGAGCAAGGAAGCCATTCCCGCCGTCATTAGTGGCAGGAGAATGTACATGCGGATAGGATGGGCATCTACTGATCTAGCAAGATGTAGTCCCATCCATTCGAAGAATCCTGCTTCGCGGAGCGAAGAGGCTATGATGAACATTCCCAGCAAGACGCCTAGAGCCTGCCAGTTGATTGCGGAGAAAAGGT
>Ga0134075_10000028_pt1 | contig 29881 bp, 26 predicted proteins | sample 15_taG_18_FD_119775 | JGI IMG/M metagenome (GOLD analysis project Ga0134075, IMG submission 119775) | Grasslands soil microbial communities from the Angelo Coastal Reserve, California, USA - 15_D_Rain_40cm_5_09212015 | ecosystem: Environmental > Terrestrial > Soil > Grasslands ... | reverse complement strand
GCCGATCCAGATGGGCATGTTCTTCGGTTTGGGATAGAATTCGGTTCCGGGGAAGCTGACGAATTCCCCCTGGAAGGACACGCTTCTTTGACCTGAGAAGATTCTTCTGAGGACCTCCAGGTATTCATTCGCGATCTTTCCCCTCCTGTTCCGTGGAACACCCATCGCCTCGAAATCAGAACAAAGGTTTCCTATCGCTGCACAGAAAATTAGTCGCTCGCCCGATAACTCGTGGAGGGTGGCTGCTTGCTTTGCGAAAAGTACTGGATGTCTCCAGGGAAGCACCCAGCAGGTGGGTTCGGCTTCACGCGTTCAGTGATCCCGGCCACATAAGACAACAGGCTAACGGTCTCGTAGAACGTACTCGTAGGCACTCCTCGGCTTTCCAATTCCTCGAGTTTCTCTGCCGTGACGTCCGAGAAGTGGGTATTTCTCTCCTGGACCTAAGGTTACGTGATCATGGGCCGTCACCGCACCGAAGCCTAGTTGATCCGCGGCGACCGCAATCTTCCTCAACGCCTCAGAAGAAGCCAACGGACCGGAATTGGGTAGGCGCACTCCGAAGACTGGCTTTCGCACGGATGCGATGGACGAGTTTCTTCTTTAAGGGTTGACTAATCGAAGGGACGGAAAGGATGAAAACTATTCCTCGGCGATCCATTGGAGGCGATCAAACGGCGTCAAGTCCGAGACTCGTAATTCTAGGAGCCGGGATAACCGGAATGTTCCTCGCATACTATCTCAGGAAAGATGGGTATGAGGTCCGCTTGATAGACAAGGACCCCGTTGGAAGGGAAGCGTCTGTCTACAACGCCGGTTTGTTGACGCCTTCGTTTGCGCCGACTCCACAGTTGAGCAAGCTTCAGCTTCTCAGTGCCGTCATTGGTAGGCGCGGACCACTGTACATCAGTCCGATGCAGGTAATAACGCATCTGTCCTGGTTCAGAATAGCCTCCGGCAAGGCTCTGACTGGTTTCGAGGAGTCGACGATGAAGATTGGTAAACTGAGCCTCCGACTGTACGAAGAATTCTTCTCTTCCGAGAATATCGACCCGGACCTCGCAAAAGGCGTCGTGGGTCTGTATCGGACCGTGGAGGATGCAAAGGCCTTCTCGACCAGATTCGGGGGGAAACTGCTCGAGCCAGCTGAGATAAGCCGGATGGGCTACAAGGGTCTGGAGGGTGGGATACTCGTCGAGTCCGAGTTCTCGATAAACCCTGCAAAGTTGTTCAAACAGCTGAGAACCAGAATCCAGGAGATGGGAGTGGTTATCACTCTCGACAAGGAAGCTAGGCTGGACGACGGAGCTAGGCCCAGAGCGCGGTACATGTTAGATGGTAAGGTATTCGAGGCGGATTCGATCATAGTATCGGCCGGGTCGTGGACGAGAACGCTATGCAATCAAGTCGGATTCGAACCCGAAATCCTGCCTGCGAGCGGCCTCGTCATGATTTACGATACCGGGGGAAGAAGAGTAATTGCCCGTCCTACCCTGTTGGAAGACTACGGAATTGGCATCGCACAGCATGATGACCACACTCTGAGAGTAACCAGCTTCTTCGAGATGGTTGGTTTCAAGAAGCACTACGGCGAGGGGAGGAAGAAGTGGTTGGTCGACATCGTAAGTCGACACGTTACCGACCTTTCGAAATTGAGGCTCGTTGAGGAAGGTATCGGATTTCGCCCTTGCACACCCGACCAATTCTCAGTGATTGGAAGGGTGCCGTATTACGAGAACCTCTACGTTGCCAGTGGAAACTGCAGGCTTGGTGTCACACTCGCACCTGCCAGCGCGTACATTTTGAGGTCAATCATCAGAGGAGAAGATTGCCTGGATGAAATCAAGCCTCTCTTGAGCCCAGAACGTTTCCATTCTTGAATCGGGAAGGCTAGGTTTCTTCCGCTCTGTAGCTTTACCGAAGAGCTCCGCTCTTCATTGGTATTATCCCCGGTATCTCCCATTCATTCCACATGACGTCGACCTGGCTTTGAACGTACGCGAAATCTTCTGCCCCGAAGTGCGCGAATCGACCCTGTTTCTCGAGATACTCCTTCACAGGGACTTTGGGTTGTGGAGGACGATAGGTCATCTTCACGACGCCATTCTCAATTTCGTAGAGGGGGAAGATTCCTGACCTGGCTGCCAATTCGCCGAGTTTGTCCGAGTATCTGGGATGGTAGTCCCAACCCTTTGGGCAAGGGTCTAGGGTGTGGATGAAAGTTGGTCCACCGGCCGCCAGGGCTTTTCTGACCTTGTTCAAGAGATCGAGCGGCGGGAAAGACGCGATGGCCGTGGCGATATACTTTACATTCGGATGACCAGCCGCGAGCATTCCGGCGACATTCTTCTTCCACCTTGTCTGCATGATTTTCTTGACTGTGCCGGTCGGGGTGAAGGTGGTCTGGGCTCCCCAAGTAGTCATTCCGGTCGCTTGAATATCCGTGTTTGCAGCGGACTCATTGTCGTAGAGTATTATGAGAAGGTCGTAGTCCATCTGGAGCGCCGAAGAAATCGCAGAAAGGCCCATGTCTGCTCCGCCCAAATCGCCGCAGAAAGCGATCGTGTTGATCTTCTCCTTCGCGATCTTTCCTTTCTTCATCAGCGCCCTGAGACCTGCCGAAGTTCCGAGCGCAGCGGAACCCCCGGCTCCGAGTTGAGTATGCATCCACGGAACTACCCAGGGAGTCGTCATGTAAGCCGTGTTCGCTACGTACATGCATCCCGTGGTGCCTAATGCAATAGTTCGAGGACCCGAAGCTTTGCTGAACATCCTCATGACCATCGCAGATTCGCAACCTTCGCAGGTTCTGTGGCCGGATGAGTAAAACTCCTCTCTGGGGGCATTGTGAATCCCTTTTATTTTTTCGAAGGTAATTTCAGAAGTCAAGAGTCTTGCCCTACTCCCTTACTCCCATCCACATCACCTGGTCTCGGTTGTCTTCCCGCTTAGCCTTTTCGGTCAATTCAAGCATCTTCATTATCTCAGCTATGGAGATTTCCCGACCCCCGAGCCCCGCAATGAAATTTGTAATGATAGGACGAGATGACAAGGAATAGAGAGCGGAACGAATTTCGTTGTAGAGGACCCCTCCGTAGAAGGGGGAACCGTAGGAGAAGTCTCTGTCGACCACCGCTACCGCTCTGACGCCTGAGAGAGCCTTCCTCACCCTCTCAGTCGGGTATGGTCTGTACCACTTTTGACGAACAAGGCCGACCTTGACTCCTTGCTTCCTCATTCGCTTGATCGCCGCCTTCGCCGTAATCGCAAGCGTTCCCATGCCAACTATCGCTAATTCCGCGTCTTCCATCATGTATTCCTCAAGCCAGGGGTCGCCCACCGAGCGTTGAAACACCTCTTCGAACTCTTTGTAGGCCTTGTCAACAACAGCCGGTACTTTCTTTGTGGCTTCAGCATTCTGTTTTCTGATCTCCATGACCCAGTCTTCGTTTACCTGTGGTGCAATCGATATCGGATTGTCGGGGTGAAGGCGTCTTTTGCCGAGGGCATACGGAGGGAGAAACCGTCGTACTTGAGCCGCGGACGGTATCTTGACGATGTGTTGGGAGTGTGTCAGGAAGCCTCCGTCGAGAGCAATAGCCAGGGGGAACATCACGCTCTGGTCCTCGGCAACTCTATAGGAAATCAGAGCCGTATCGAGAGCTTCCTGTGCCGTAGCCACCCATACCAGGAGCCACCCCAGGTCTCTTACCGTCAGCGCATCGTTGTGTTCCACCCCGAAAGCTCCGGGGTCGTCAAGGGCCCTGTTTCCGACCATCGCGACCACCGGGAGTCGGTCTGACGCGGTAACCGCCAGGGCCTCCATCGCGTACATCCATCCCGTGCCACTACTGCCGGCGAAAACCCTGGCCCCAACCGAGGACGCATGCTTCACTATCTCAAACTGGGAGTGCTCCCCCTCAGCGATGATATACTCCGCGAAGAACTTACCATCCGCTATTAGTTTAGAGACCGCGTCCATCACTTCGGTGTAAGGACGGATGGGGTAGGCAGCGATTACATCGACATCGGCCAGCATCACGGCTTGCGCTACCGCCTCGCAGCCGGTTAGGAGCTCTTCTCTCTCTATCGCTTTGGGAGCAGCTTCAACCTGAGTCAATGGCCCACCCTACTTCTGTTCTCCTTCAGCGACTTCGTCGGTAATCAGACCGGTCCCCGTAACGAATGGATAATTCACCCTCGTCTTCCCCTTCTTCTCCTCGGCCCATTTGACATAAGCCTCTTTGTCTTCCTTGTACTTGGCGTAGGGGCTACTATTATCCTGAAACCTCAGCTCGTCAACCATCACCACGGTATTGGGTACCGGGCAGACCTCCGCACACCGACCACACCCAACGCAATAATTGTAATTGACATCAAAGAGTCCATCGGCGGTCTGGTCGAAACACTCGTCGGGGCATGAGTACCAGCAAAGGTCGCACTTGATACAAGTATCGAATCTGATTACAGGGCGCATCGTCCTAGTAGTGAATCTCTTGAAATCCTCGTTCCTGCCCCCGCGACTCACGGCTTTTACGACGATTCCCTCTTCGAACTCGTTCCATTTTGGTAAAACTGGCATCGCATAGGGCCACGTAATCCCCTCCCCTGGCGCGATGCTCTTGACGACGACCGACTCATATCCCTCCCTCAGAGGCTCTATCCTGTCGGCGCCCATCTTTTCCGCTACTGTCTTCTTTAGGGAATCGAACGTCACAATACCAGGGCTTATCTTAGCCAGAGCCCCCAGCAGTCTAACGTCTGTGAAATCATCCTTGTACACCCAAAGCCCCGAAAAACTGTGCTTTCCCGGAAGAACCGCAATCTTGTAGGGGAAGGTCTTCTTTTCTACAAAATCAACCAGTTCGAGCGGTGAGCGCTCTGACACGACAAGAAGTGTCCCGCCCAGGGCTACCTTTTCGTTTATCGGTCTTATCCCGGAGAACCCCCAGGGTTCGACACCTTTCACCATGGTATCATCTGCGACTATGCTAACATCCACGTAATCTGGTTCCACCTTTCCACCGGCCTCAGCCTCCAAGTCCTCCTCGGTGGTGTTCGCCACAACCGCAAAATATTTGCACGGGATGCCGTTTCTTTCTGGCGCATCACTGTAACGCCCGTAGCTGAAACCGGTCTTCCCCTCGTGCTTCGCAGCGTACACGATCGTTTTGCAAATCTTCCGAGCCAGCGTTTTCTGGAAAATGCCCCGATAATTCACTTCGAGATTCTTAATCTCGATATCGTCAGCCTCGGACATGATACCAAGATCGGCGGCCAAAGGGATTCGTCAACTAATTATTCTCTGATTTTATAAGCATTCAGCATGAAAATTGAAGCTCGTGAGGAAAAGAGCAGGAAAAACGGTAACAAAGTGAAAAATACCCTGAAACGACCTCTTTTTAGCTAAACAATCGTAAAGACGAGCAAAAGCGAGCAGACGGTCTTGGATCGAAACGACAAGAGAATCTTGGCTATCTGTGGGTGGAGCAGGAGGCTCGTTGGTTTCGCTGCCCCGAGAGTTCGGCCTACGTTAGTGTAGAGTCCTCATCCAGCTGACAGTCAGTTGCAATCCTTGAATGAGCGAGACCTTCGGTGAGTATCCCAGAATCTTCTTGGCCTTCGACACATCGAAATTCTCCCTCATTCCCTTCTCCCCCGGCCGATACGGGGCCCTGATAGTCTTCACACTCGTTCCACAGGCCTTCATGCACTCCGAAAGAATACGGGCAACGGAGTACTCCCTCCCATAGCTGACCTGGAAGTACTGACCCACCACCTTTTCGGCTTCGGCTTCAACCCCGAGTAGCCAGGCGTCGACGGCATCGGTTGAGTAGGTCGGATCTCTGGTCTGTTCTCCACCCTCCAAGATACAGGGTTTTCCCCTGAGTATGTTCCAGAGCCATTTGAAGATGAAGATCTCCCGTCTCATGTTAGGACCATAGATTACCCCATTCCTGTAAATGACGACCGGGACTCGATAAGAGCGGTACCAGGCCAAGGCCATCAGCTCCTGAGCACCCTTCGACGCACCGTACGGATTTACCGGGCTGGGGGGATGGTCCGGAGGTATCGGCAACTCTAAGGGTCTCTGCACAGCATTAGCGGAGGAGGCCAGAATGAACTTCTCCAGTCCTTTTACATTTCTACAGGCTTCCAGGGCGCATACAGTCCCCACGACATTGTTCTCCACAGTGTACTTGGGCGAGCTGAATCCCGCGGGGACATCGGCCTGAGCTGAAAAGTGTAGCACGACAGAACAGCCACGCACATCGTCTCTGCTGATGTCGCTCAGGCTCTTCCAACGATAGTCGATTTTGTCGACGATGTCTGACAGGGCCACGGCATGACTAGGGGCAGTCGTGTCGAGACCTCTAACAGAGTATCCCCTTTCGCATAGAGCACGTGCTACGGCGGACCCACCAAACCCCGCTATCCCGTTGATGAGTACTCTCATAGTCAGGCCTCTGTGAGTAGAGTTACCATGCGAAATGGTCGACGCTCCTGGTGTCCAAGTTTACCGCTTGACAAGAGAGGGATTTAATCTTGCGACGGAGCGATGACGAGGCCTTGTAGAAGGTCGGACCTGCCAGTTAAATATCGAGGAGAGCTAGAGGGGCACTCGATGCCCCGAAAGCTTCGAGAGGATCTGTCCTCTGCAGAGTTCAAGCGCGTCTCCGACGAAACCACAATGCTCCTTCAGCAGCATTTTGCGGCTATTCGGACTGCGAAGGTCTTTCCCGGCAAGAAGCCATCCGAGATTGCGAAGAGTTTGGAGGAACCTCTACCCGTGAAGCCTCAGGATCCCGTTAGGATAATCAGAGAAGTCAGGGACAAAATACTTCCGAACAGCACACAGCTCGGTTCGCCCAGGTATTTCGGTTTCGTCAACGGTTCTGGTACGATGATGAGTTGCTTCGCAGACGAAATAGCCGCTGCCATAAATCCGAATACGGGTATCTGGAAAGCGGCACCCGCCGCGAGCGAAGTCGAAAGGCTCGTAGTGCGCTGGCTCGCCGAGATGATCGGCTACGACACTCGATGCGGGGGGATACTGGAGAGCGGCGGAACGATGGCGAACGTCACCGCGATCGCCACGGCACTACACGACAAAGCTGGCTATGACATCGTCAACGAGGGGCTCCAGTCTCCTCAAAGGACCGGGAAGTTCGTCCTCTACATGAGCGACCACGAAGGCCATTCTTCTGTTGTGAAGGCCGCACAGTTGCTGGGGCTCGGAAGGAATAGCGTGAGGAGAGTCAAGAGCAGAGATGATTTCACAATGGACACCGGCAGTCTCGAAGAGATGATCAATCAAGACGTGCGGGCCGGAAACAGGCCCTTCTGCGTTGTCGGGCAGGTTGGTTCGATAAACGTCGGAGTTGTCGATCCGTTGCGAGAGATAGCGCGCGTCTGCAACGAGAATGACATCTGGTTCCACGCCGACGGCTCGGTGGGAGCGTTCGGAAGAATAATACCCAGGAAGGCTCACCTGTTCGATGGCCTCGAACTCACGGACTCGGTCACCCTGGACCCACATAAGTGGCTCTACGTGTCATATGCGTGTGGATGCGTTCTGGTCAAGGACCCGGAGAAGTTGAGGAAGACCTTCACCCTTCTCTCTTCGTACCTCAGGGGTATTCTGCCCACGGAGTATTCGGGTCTCGACTACCTTGAGTACGGACCCCAGATGTCGCGGGGTTTCACCGCTTTGAAGCTCTGGATGTCGATAAAACAATACGGCGTGGAGGGATACAGGAAATTGCTCGAAAGAAACGTGGAGCTGGCCGAGTACTTCGACGGACTCGTGAACGCAAGCGAAGAGTTCGAACCGATGTGCAAGCCAGTCCTCCAGATCTACTGCTTTAGATACAATCCCTCGCGAGTGAGGGGACCTGGTCTTCAGATCGCTGATCTAAACAGGCTTAATCAGATGATTGTGGACGAAACACAACTCACCGGGGACGCGTTCATGATGACCACCTCGATCCGCGGAAACATCGCAATACGTATCTGCATAACCAATCACAGAACCACGAGGAGAGACATTGAATTGACATTTGCCACAATTAGAAGGATAGCTCGCCGTCTTGCGAAGGACGTTATTCCTTCTGTTCAATCTCTGTGACGTGCAACTCAGGCTCGAAGCGCAACAGGCATCGAACTACCAATCATCTTCAATTGTTCTTCCACGTGGTCAAGAAAGAGGATGATGACGTGTGTCGCTCCAGCGGATTTGAATTCCTCTACTCTTTCAATCCAGCTTGATGCAGAACCACAAGCAAGGAACCGCAGTGCGACATCGTCGGGTATCTCAGCGTACGCTTGAGAGGATGCGGTTTTCTCACTCTCTGTTGCCAGCGTGTTCTGAAAGGTCTTACCTGTGTGGGGTAGCTGAAACCCCATCAACCTGAGAGCGTATCTTTCCCGAACCAGCGTTCGTTTGATTGCTTTCAGTGCCTGACTTATCCTCCTCCTATCGTTTGATAAGCAAGTGTAGATTGGGGCGACAAAATCGAGAGCGTGAGGCGTCCTCCCCGCTTCCTTCATCGCCCTCCTGATTATTCCTGACCTGAGACGGAAAGTTTCGGGGCTGTTTATCCAGGCCAGCCAGCCATCGCCTTGTTTGCCGACGAGCTCGAGCCCCTTCCTCGAACCAAAGATGCCGAGGTAGACTGGGATCTTTCCCCGGGCCCTCAGGTTCAACCAAGCATCTTGAAGCTTGAAGAATCGACCGTCAAACGAGACGGGCTCTTCCGAGGTGGATGCCCAGAGTAACCTGATCACCCTCAACGCTTCCGAGAGTTGAGCAATCCTGCTCTCAGGATCCCTGAAGGGTAAACCGAAAGGAACAGTGTTCATCGCTTCTCCCGCCCCTATTCCAAGGGCTACTCGAGAATTACTGATGTGACTGAGTGTGGCCAGGATCTGGGCTAACTTGGCGGGATGACACCGTTGGGCATCGGTCACCCACGACCCCATGAATAGTCGTTGCGTCTCTCTCGCGATGGCTCCGAAGGTAGTCCAAGGGTCTATCTTTGCGCCTTGAAAATCAGTCAGATGGTCGGAGACCCAGAACGAATCAAACCCCATCTTCTCCGCCATGATTCCCAACCGAATCGTCTCGTTTGGTTGTCTGTCGTAACTGGCTAGTCCGATTTTCACGCGTGGCGCGTGCGCCTACTTTGTATTAATGCGTTCAGAGGCCGACGAGTGCTTGGGCGTTCGTTTGCCCTCTAATCGCTGAGGTTCCAAAATTTTCGGACATCGGTTTCACCGGCAGAAGGCGGACGCGCGGATGCGATGCGTGGGTACCAAGTCTCGGCGCCGACCGTGTACCTGAACCGCGGAGAGTTGCTCTTGACGATCCGCAGCACGGCTTCCGCGAAGACCGCGGGGAGAAGTGCGATTTTCCTGCGTGTTTGACGGACTGAACCGACCTTCTTTCGCTGTTCGTCGTAGGCCGTCAATGGCTTGGAGGGAGCCTTTGCGTTGCTGCCAATATTGGTCTTGAAGAACCCCGCATCTAGTATGGAGACTTTGATGTTAAACTCCCTGACCTCCAGGCGGAGCGACTCAGTGTAGCCCTCTAGCGCGAATTTCGCCGCCGTATAAAATCCCTCCAGCGGGCTTCCGGCCAGGCCAGCGATGGAACCAACGTTGATAATCTGTCCGCTCCGACGTTTTCGCATAATCGGCAAGACACGGTTAACCAGCCTCACAACCCCGAAGAAGTTAGTCTCAAACTGCGACTTTGCCTCCATCGTCGAAGTCTCCTCAATCGCACCCGTAAGGGCATACCCGGCATTATTGACGAGCACGTCCAGGTTGCCCGCCTGGTCTACCACATCCTTGACACACGTTCTGACGGAGTCATCTGAGTCCACATCCAGCGTCAACATCTGGAAATCACGCCGTCCCGCCTTCGAAGGGTTTCTGCTCGTCCCGAATACAACGAACCCTCTTGAAGCGAGTAACGAGGCCGTTGCGAGTCCGAGTCCTGAAGACGCGCCGGTTACAAGTACCGTCCGGGGCTTTGCCACGCGTTTTCCTCGCACGACGAATTCTTAAGCAGTGTGGAGGAACGGATAGTTGCATTTTCCACAATGACTCCAACGCAGTTAAGCGTAGTCCGCCCCTCACTCAGGCGGGCCCGAACGGGACACGACCTTCGCGCTGGCAGCTAACGCGCGGAAATTCCACAATCGACGGGAAGGGCTATCCCCGTTACGAATCTGGAGTTGTCATCCGCGAGCCACAGGACCGCGTTTGTAACATCAATCGGTTCAGTGAAGTCGACCCCTGGGAAAAGAGACGTTCTACCGCTGGACGGGAAGATCTTTTCAGTGTACCAGTTTGGATAGATCTTCATCATCCAGTCTGTCATGGGGGTGTTGACTGCAGCGGGGCAGACTGCATTCACGGTGATATTCCAAGGGGCGTATTCCTGAGACATGTTTCGCACCAACCCGATTACGCCGTGCTTTGCCGCAGTATAACTCGCGATTCCCCAGATGCCGCGGTACCCGGCGTCCGAGGAAGTCATGATGATTCTTCCGTATTTCCTTTGCATCATATGAGGGAGTATCTCCTTGGCCAATAGAAAATACGATTTCAGATCGTTCTCGTGCGTGAGATCCCACTCCTCCTCGGTTATTTCATGGGTGAGGCGGGGTATGGTTACTATCGCGTGTTGTATGACGGCGATATCTATCTTGCCAAACTCCTTGATGGCCTTCGCAATCGTACTCTTCACTTCTGCAGACTGACTCAAGTCTGCATTCACTCCGATTGCCTTGCGACCCAGCTTTCTCGAGGCAGCGACGACCTCTTCGAGTTGCTTTGCAGTGCCGAGCGGGTGTGGGACTCCCGGGATTTGCTTAGCGACATCGACCAATATCAAGTCAGCGCCCTCTATCGCGAATGCTAGGGAATGCGATTTACCTTGGCCCCGTGCCGCTCCGGTAACAAGAACAGTTCTGTTGGAAAACCTCACGTTCGTTATCGTTGACCAAGGTTTCTTATGTCTTCTGTTGCTAGCTCGCGCCCGGTCGCTTCGTTTTCGGTCTTCGAGTCCCCTCGCGAGCAACGGGACAAAAAAATCGCTTCTACTTGGCCAAGCTACCTGCGTCGATCTGCAGTGCGATTCCGGTCACGTGCTTCGCCTCATCCGAAGCAAGCCACAGCATTGCGTTCGTAATGTCAGCCGGCTGGAGCTTATCGCCATCAGGAAAGAGATACTGTGGCCCCGTCAGGCTGAAGACTCTCTCCGCCCACTCAGGATATGCCTTCAACATTCCGCTTGCTTGCATCGTATCTACCACCGACGGACAGACGGCGTTTACGGTTATCTGGTGCGGAGCGAGCTCCAGAGCGAGAGCTTTCGTAAAACCTATCACACCCGCCTTCGATGCACAGTAATGCACCAGGTCGGGGTGCCCCACCAGGCCCAACTGCGATGCCGTGCTTATGATTCGCCCCCAACGTCGTTTGATCATGTGCGGAACCGCGTGTTTCGAGACGAGGAAGACTCCCGTTAGATTCGTTCGCAGGGTTTCCTCCCACACCCCGAGGCTCATTTCATGAATGCTGGAGACGTTGCCTATCCCCGCATTGTTAATCAGGATGTCCAGGTGACCAAATTCTCTGATTGTCGTATCGACCAGTCTCTTTGCATCCGCCTCAATGCCGACGTCCGCCTTTATGCCAAGAACTCTTCCGCCCATCTTCTTTATCTCTTCCACCGTCCCATCCAACTCCCTCTCAGTAGCAAGAGGGTAGGGGACTGAAGAAGCGTTCCTGCAGACGTCGTTCACAACGACCTCGGCGCCCTCGCGCGCAAATCCAAGAGCGTGGGATTTGCCCTGACCGCGTGCCGACCCAGTTATGACCACAACTTTGCCTTCGAACTTCCCCCTGCTCACCTGGAATCGGACTGAAATATCGGTCTGGCGTGTATTATACTTATGGTGCCGAGGAGGGCACTCCCGCGGCTTGAAAGCCTTAAAGGCTGAGAGGAATCAATCGTTCGCACTTGGTATCTAGAAGCGAGTCCAAGTTTGCGAAGGTGAAGAAGGCGCAGACGTCAGATGGTCTCGAGGGCGCAATAGGCGGCAACTTTTGGAGGGTTCAGGACGTCCTGAAGAATCAAAGACTCCCCCCTGACGATATCGTCAAGTTCATCTATCTAGCGGAGGGACCGAACCTAACAACCGACATCGCGTTCGCACGTGACGAGGTTCCGCTTCACCTTCACAGGAAACACGATGAATTGATTCACGTTCTTGAAGGCTCGGGTACATTCAGGGTCGGGAAATCGTTTTACAAGTTTGGTCCTCAGAGCATAATCTACATACCCGAGGACACGGTGCACGGCGGGAAGTTGGACGGCGAGATCAAGATCCTTTCGGTGTACACACCCAAGTTTGACATAAGAAAACCGGACAGGATCTTCGTCGACGAAAACGGAAAGCCCATTACTATGTAGGCGCTCTCATGGCCTTCAGGAAAGGCCGCACGTGTAGACCTTCTGGCACGTAATTCTTACGCGACCGCAAAACCTTAAGTGAGCTGCAAAACCCAACTTGACCGATGCGTCAGGAGCTGTTCGTTCTGGACGACCAGGCGCATTATTTTGCGAACAGCATACGACAAGCTTCGCCGGAATACGACAAGATCTTCGACTATCTTCGGGGGCCTGGCGGCATGCTATCAATCGCGAATCATACGGGAGACGGATTCCTCGACCATTTTTTCACCAAGACGGCCACCCACGTTGCTTGCTTGAATCTACCCGGGATAAGCGACATAAGCGGAGTAAACGGAATGAGGTCTCTGGAGCTCTTTGCCGAAACCAGGGACAAAGCGCCCGACAGAGTAATTCTCTTCGGCTTTGTATCTCCGTTGGATGGAGAGAAGGCACTCCAGGAGATGGACCATCAATTTCACGACCTTGGCGCGAAAGTGTTCAAGTGGTATCCGAACGACCCGCTCGGAAGGCCGATTGGATGGTGGGCCGATGACCCTAAGATTGCCTACCCGTTCTGGGAGAAACTGTCACAGCTGGGGATCAAGACCGTCAGCATCCATAAGCTGCCCTTCAACTTCATGGCGAGTAAGTGGCAGGACCCGGCGGACATAGACACTGCAGCCGGAAGTTTCCCTGAACTGAACTTCGTCGTCTATCACATGGGCTTTCCGGCCATAGACAAGGTGGCCACGATGTGCTCAAACCGCCCAAACGTATACGCCGATATTGGAGCGCCACTAGCCCCCGCGCTGACCGCCAAACCCCTCTGGTTCACTGAGCAGATGTGCAAATTTCTTGCTCTCGCTCCTCCTGATAGGTTGTGCTGGGGAAGCGACATGATGGTAGTGCCGGCTGGTCAGGAGCTCATCGAGGCATTCTGGAATTGGCAGGTGCCCCCATTGTATCAAAAAGGATACGGAATTCAGCCGCTTACTTCAGACGACAAGAAGAAAATACTGGGTCGGACATTCGCGAAGCTGATCGGCTTAGATCCCGACAAGGTGTTGGAGAAGATAAGGAACGATTCATTCTCAAAGAAGAAATCCGCGAAGGTCAAGCAATTCTTAACGAAAGCGAACGCGGCGAGATAACGCGTAAGGTAACGGTGGCATGCACGAAACGTTCCACTCTTCCCTTGCGCCCGACCTTGCGGCTCTGGTTCTGATTCACAGAACAAGAAATTTCGCAAGGAGATGTTCCGTTTGGTCGCCACAGATTAAAGGCTTAAATCGGCAGAAGAGTCCGAAAGACCGCCTGGATTGCCCGACCCCATAGCGTTGAGACATGTTACGCTAGAAGGCCCAAGGTACGAGTTTCCAATAAAGACGATGATTCCCGGCTTCAGGAAAGAAAACCCGAACGTGGATGTCAAGGTCGAGGGGAGGCCATACGAGTTGGTCCAGTGGGGGGAGGAACTGAAAAAAAGAACCAGCCCGTATGACGTGGTCAGCCTCGGAAGCGAGATGACCGCAGCTTACGCGGAACCGAAATTGATCCTCCCGCTCGACGACTACATACAAGACGAGGAGATCGGCATAAAGGAAGCGGACGACTACAACCCGATCAATTGGGAGATCTACAAGTACAAGAGCACAGATGGGACTGAGCGGACGTACGGCATCCCGACCGACGTCAACGCGACAATAATGTACTACCGAAAAGACCTGCTCAAGGAGCATTCCTTCCGTAATCCGCCCAAGACTTGGGACGAGGTTGCCGAGTTTAGCAAATTGACCAACGACAGACCACGCATGCATGGATTTCTGACGCAGTTGACCGACTGGTATTCCGGCAATTTCTTTGTCAACCTACTCTGGGACTTCGGAGGAGACATATTCGATACGCGTACGTGGGAACTAACCTGCAATTCTGAAGAGGCCTTGAGGACACTCAACTTCGTCAAGCAGATGCACACAAACTACGGGGTTCCCGGCGAATTGAATTTCAATAGATTTGCGTTCAATGATTACCTCGCAAGCAAAGGGGTCTGCGCAATCGCTCCTTGCATGTACGGTAACGGTGTACCACAAAACCCTTCCATGTCCAAATACGCTGCCGTGATTGGAACGGGGCTGAGTCCAGCAGGTCCTGGGGGCAGGTATTCGATGATGGCGGGCGTGGGCTGCGTCATCACTCCAAGGAGCAGGCACCCGAGAGAGGCGTTCATGTGGATAGAATATCAGCAGAGGAAGGAGCTTATGCGCAAATTTGTCGAAGAGACCGGTCAGCCAGGACGGGAGTCAGCACTCTCGGATCCACAGATGCAAAAGTTGCCAAACGCAAGACACTTCCAAACCCTCTCCGATACCTTCAAGGACAAAGGAGCGCGCACGAAATGGAATCTCCCAGAAGAGTACGAGGTTGAGCAGGCCATCGGCGAGGAGGTTTTCTCGGTTCTAGTCGGAAAGCAGCTGGCAAAAAAAGCTCTGGAAAGCCTCGAGAATAGATTGTCCTCTATCGTCGAGAATTAAGAAATCCCTTCCGTAATCTATCACATCTGGAGATTTGGTGAAGTAGCGCCCCGAGCGTGAAGAGTTGTCCGCAAAGCGCCCGCAAAAGATTTTAAGCAATCCTACACGCTAACGGGAAGAAACTCCGTGTCGAAGTTAAGGATAGAGAATCTCACGAAACGGTACGGAAGCACACTCGCGATTAATGGGGTTTCCCTCGAGATCAGGGACCATGAATTCCTCGTTCTACTCGGCCCGTCAGGATGCGGAAAGACTTCGACCCTGAGATGCATAGCCGGTCTTGAGACGCCGGACGAGGGCACGATATTCGTAGACGAGATGGACGTGACCGACTTGCCCACGAGAGACAGGGATGTCGCTATGGTTTTCCAGAGCTACGCGCTTTACCCGCACATGACGATATACGAGAATCTGGCTTTCCCGCTAAGAACAAGACACATGACCAAGGATGATATCGCTTCCCGAATCAAGGAAGTCGGGGAACTCTTGAGGATAGCCGACCTGTTGCAAAGAAAGCCAAAGCAACTCAGCGGGGGGGAGGCTCAAAGGGTCGCTCTCGGAAGGGCAATCATCAGGGAGCCAAAGGCTTTCCTGATGGACGAGCCGCTCAGCAACCTGGACGCAATCCTGAGGCTCTACATGCGCGCCGAGCTGAAGAAACTTCAGAAGGAACTCGGAACGACAACCATCTACGTCACCCACGACCAAGCAGAAGCCCTGACGATGGCCGAAAGGGTGGCCATCATGAACCACGGCGCCTTACAGCAGGTCGCAGATCCAAAGACTATCTACGAGCGGCCGAGCACCAGGTTCGTGGCCGGATTCATCGGTAATCCGCCAATGAACTTGTTGGACTGCGAGGTGGTCAGTCAGGACGATGATCACGCCATGTTGGAGTTTTCTGACTTCAAATGCAGGTTGCCGCTGCACGGGATGGACGACACAAAGTCTATTGACGGAAAGAAAGTCTTCGGAATAAGACCAGAGCACATCATTGTCTCGAAGACTCAGAATTCAGGAGTTCAGGGTGAAATCTATGTCGTGGAGCCGCTGGGTTCAGAGGTGATCATCGATGTCAAAGTCGGGAACAGCATAATGAAGGTGAAGTCCGTTCAGTTCGAGGGATCTCCGGGCGAGAAACTCTGGCTCGAATTTCCTGAGAAGAAGATACACCTGTTTGATGTTTCGGCGCAATAGTGAAATCCTGTCTCCTAACCGGTGCAAACCTCTAGACTGGCAATGACTCGCCTTTGTGTTAATCACCCGTTCATCTGTTCCATATACTTTAAATAAACTCCGAACATTCGGAGCGTAATTCATGTCGTCAGTTTCCGATGACGACGAAAAGAGATTCGCCGAGAACGGTGAAGCTACTAACAGGGAAAACCCTCGGCAAAATGACTCGCCATTCATGACGAGGAGGCAGGCGATTAGCAGGGTGGCAGCATTAGCTGCAGGCGTTGTAGTCGTGGGAGCAGTCGGGGCAGGTTCATACTACTACCTGAGCCAAAAGCCAGCGACTTCAACTTCTCCACTCACCATCCGTGACCTCGCCATAGGCGGCGCGCGTTTCGAAACGGCCATCAAGGGGACGGCCACAGCCTACAAGACGACGACGTGGAGAGGCGAAACCCATCCCGAGGTTGAAGCGACAGTTGAGACTGGTGACGTCTCGAACATCCTATTCACAAAAACACCGGCGCTCTTGCTGTCAAACTCGACCGACTTCGAAGTGTTGGGGACGGCGGTGAGCAACTGGTCCGCGCAATTTGGCATAACTGGCGAAGTACTGGACCTCACCGACTTGGCGAAAGATTCGCAGGTCGGCGTCGATGACATTCCTGACTTCGGAGCTAATTGGCTCGCGTATCAAGCCAAGGACGCAAAAACCGGTAAGATCATCCAGGCCGGAATGCCGACTGATGCAAACGCCACCCTCAGCTACTGGAGAGTTGATATCCTGAAAGAACACGGTTTCACCAGTGTCGGAGGAGATTCGGAGAACAGCGGCTTATCCACGTTTGATGACGTCGCCGCCGCTGCCGCGGCAACCCACAACCCGCCGACGAATTATGGCATCCTGGAGGAACACGCACCATATTATGCCGGACGGGCCTGGTGGTCCAGCATGTTATGTAACGGCGGCAACATCTTCAAGTGTCCGAGCATAGGAACAATAACGGAGATCCTAGTGAATGAAAACTACGAGCCAGCCGTCAGGGCGTTGACGTTTGTTTCCACAATGCACCAGAAGTACGGCACCCCGGGTGAGCTCGGCTGGGACGATGCCGGTCTAATTGAGGGCCTTGGAACAGAAGGCCTGGGCGTCCTCTCCTACTCTAGCTCGGGTAACGGTCCAATCCAGAATCCCAAGATCTCAAAGTACTACAACGTCATAAAGACTGGTCACCCACCTGCGGGCGCCCTTGGTGGGCCCCAGGCGGCAGCTGCTCTGGGTCCCTCAGAACTCTCAGAGATGTTCAAGAGCCCATGGATGGGCACCGCACTGGGGGTAGGCCACATGATACCCGTTAAAGCGACCAGGCAAAGGGACACCTTCAGGTTCATGAGCTTCATGATGTCAAAGGAGAATATGCAGAACTACATAGCGAGCACCGGTCAGCCGGGCAGAAGCTCCGCTCTCAAAGACCCTCAATATCAGGACGCAAGCAAGTATCCGAACGCGCAGCACTTCCAAGCCCTCTCGCTGGTCTTCGTCAACATGTTCCCGACGGGCGTCTGGTCACTGCCGGTCGCGTTCGCGCTCGAGAACAATGTCGAGGGAAACAATTGCCATGACGTGGTATCAGGAACGGCGACGGTGCAGCAGGGGCTCCATAAGATGGCGGCAGACCTACAGAACGTGGTAGGTCAATACGTCACGAAGTAGTAACTCTACGTTGGACAAGCAAGTCCTTCAATCGAACGGAAAGAAGGGCGAGCAAGGCAAAAAGTCGGGGAGAAGATTTGAGCTGCCATTCTTCTTCTTCATTCTGCCCTCCCTGCTCATAATTATCCCGATAGTCGCGTTTCCGACGGCATGGGTGTTCTGGTTGTCATTCCAGAACTGGAACTTCTTGTCGTCCGCGACTCCCACGTTTAACGGAGTCAATAACTACGGCGATTTCCTCTTCGGATACAACAGTGCCGAGTTCTTAGGGAAGATCCTCCCCGCCACAGCCTCTTTCGTAATAGGCGCAGCCGCCCTGGAATTTCTCCTCGGCCTCGGACTAGCTTATCTCGCCGACATGCACCTGAAGGGCGAGAAATACTTTCGAACCGCGTTTGTCATCCCTGTCTTCATGTCGGGGATATCGATTGGATTCCTCTACACCTACATCTACGAACCTAGCAACGGCATCTTGAATCAAACCTTGAGGGGCTCAGGCCTCGGACTACTGGCAAGCAATTGGCACACAGATCTGAGCAGCGCCCTGCCCACAGCGATAATCACTGATGCTTGGCAGTGGACGCCCTTCATGTTTCTGATAATCCTTGCGGGCATGAAAGCGCTTCCTCGTCCCGTCGTAGAGGCTGCGGAGGTCGACGGCGCCACAGCCTTGTACAGGTTCCGGAGGGTGATCTTACCCCTCTTGTCACCCATCATAATAATAGCTCTTCTCTTCAGACTCCTCGACCTCTTCAACTATCTCACGGTCCTGTACATACTTTATCCGAGCGGAGGGCCCGGCCAGGCCCTGGAGATAATCTCCTATTTCGCGCTCCTGCTCGGGAACCGTTCCTTCTACCTGGGGCAGGCGGCTACCATCGCTGTCTTCTTGTTGATTATCACCAACGTGCTCGCGTTCTACCTCATCAGGCGTGGGAAATTCGCGTGAACACATCTTGACCAGAAAAACACCCAGGAGGATAGGTTGGTATCTCTCCGCTGCCGTCTTGGTAGCCTTCGGGGTGACGTCAGTCTTTCCGATTTTTTGGATGATTCTCGCATCGCTCAAGTCGGCGATAGAAATCTGGAATCGTCCGCCACTATTCATCTTCACGCCGAACTTCTCGTCTTACACGGACTTGTTCGGTCCGGACATTAACTACCAGAAGTTTCTCACCAACAGCCTGATAATCGCTGTAGGAACGAGCGCCCTCTCCGTCACACTCGGTTCCATGGCTGCTTACGCGTTCACGAGGGGAAAGTTCTGGGGCAGCAAAAGCCTCCAGATGTGGTTCCTCTCGCTCAAATTCCTCCCGTCTATCGTGATCATCTTCCCCCTCTTCCTCGAATACCGATACTTTGGTCTGATGGACACGCAGTTAGGCGTGATACTGGCTCACAGCACCTTCCTGATCCCCTTCTCCCTCTGGCTCATGAAGGCGTACCTGCAGGACCTCCCGAGGGCCATCGATGAAGCCGCGATGGTGGACGGGGCTTCTCGTCTGGAGACCTTTCGAAAGATAATCCTCCCGCTGGTTGCCCCGGGTATGGCGGTGACGGCTGCGTTCTGTTTCGTATTCAGTTGGAACGAATTCATTATAGCCTACATCTTGACATCAAACTCCGCGGTCACCGCGCCTACAAGGCTGACCCAATTCAGGGGTCTTGAAGCCATAGACTGGCCGCACCTGTTTTCGGCTGAAGTGGTGAGCCTGATTCCACTGTTCATAATGTTCCTCTTCCTCCAGAGGTTTCTGGTCCGAGGTCTGTCCCTCGGAGCCGTCAAGGGTTAAGCAGCGAATCAATTACACTCTGGGGTGAGCCAATTGGTGAACGAGCATACGCTCAGGGCTGTGGTACAAGGCGCGCTTCGAGATGGGAAGGACAACTTGCGCGGGGGGGAAAAGCCGAAGGAACTCAAGAACGAGTGGAAAGATTGCCTAGACGACGTAATCAAGATTTCGGATACGCTGAGCACCTCCTTGGGTCCTCTAGGGGCAGAGAAGATTCTCACAGATGGAAAACACGTCGCGGTCTCAAATTTTGCAGCCACCATCCTGAGAAAGGTACGTGTCACCCACCCCGTCGCTCAACTCTTGATTGAGATGTGCGAAAGTATCGACAAAGAGTTGGGTGAGGGCTCGAAGACGATGGTCGTCCTTACGGGAGAGCTCGTGAAAGGGGCGAAAGAGCTCCTCGACCAGGGCTTTCATCCGCTGACGATTGCGCACTCATATATCGAAGCATCGAGAAAGGCAGTCGAATTTCTCGATTCCATCGCAGTGAACGAGGATCCTCTCGACCGGGGGACATTATTGAGAGTCATCAAGACTGCCATGTCGCAACGCCTTGACGACGAAGACGGGGATTACTTCGCTGACATAATCGCTGAATCATTGCTCGGGGTCGTTGACCAAGCATCAGCGAAGTACGATGTCGACCTCTCGAATATCAAGCTCCTCTGTCTGGAGGGCGGGGCCGCTCGAGACACTCGACTCGTGCACGGGGTCGTCGTAGAGCAGCCCGTGGTCAACGGGTTCATGCCGAAGAGAATCGAGAACGCCAGGATTCTCCTCCTGAGCGCGAAAGCCCCCCCTGAGCCGGAAAAATTCCCCAACGACGATTTCATCAACAGAATAGAGATCGACGATCCCAAAAAAATGGAAAAATTCCGCAAGGAGTACGACGCACTTCTTTGGAGGATGGTCAATAAGATAGAGTCGATAGGATGCAATGTGCTCTTCCACGAGATGCTCGGAACCCATTCAATTCACGAAAGAGTGCAAGCTTACCTGGGAAAGAGGGGAATCCTAGCTGCGAGGTTTGTGGACGAAGAAGACATGAAGAGGCTCGGCCGCGCTACGGGAGCCAAGCGCGTGACCGCCTTCTGGCATATGTCTGAGGAAGATCTGGGATATGCCAAGATAGTCGAGGAGCGAGAGGTCTTCAAGCCTGAGCTGACGGACCCGCGAATCAGATGGATCTTTGTCGACGGCTGTAGGGACCCGAGGGCAATGACCCTGGTCGTAAAGGGACTCAAGACAAGCGCGGCGAACACGAAAAGAACGGTAGAACACGCCCTAAGGAGCGGGAGCGCCTTCCTCAGAGACCCGCGTATCGTGTACGGAGGCGGAGCCGTCGAGGCCGTCCTCAGCTTTCGACTGAAGGAATGGGCGAGGGGAATGGAAGACAGGAGACAGATGGCGGTCATGAAATTTGCCGAGGCCCTGCTGGCCATCCCCCTGCTATTGGCGAAGAACTGTGGCATGAACTCTCTAGATACAATGATCGCTCTAAACAACAGATACGCCTCCGGGGAGAACTGGTATGGCATTGATTGCTTGAGGAGAGGGCTGAGAAACATGGAAGCATCTTCGGTCCGCGAGCCTTTGATCATAAAGCGGAGAGTATACGAATCGGCAGCAGCCGCCGCGATGGTCATGCTAAGAATCGACCGGATGCTTAAGAGGAAGGAGTCTAGGGACAGGGAGATACCTGAGAGCGTAACCAAGACGGAGGGTTACAAACAAACCGTCGGTAAGAAATAGGTCCACAAATTCATAACTACCCAGTCCGTTGACCGTCGCACGTGAGTGAACCCTCGCACGGGGGGAGACGAAGTTCAATCATATGGATCGCGGCGAAAGACGGGGCCGTTGGAATCAGCTGGTACGCAATACCCTCAGCATTCTCGCTGATAGCCTCTTCCTTCAACGAAAACGTGTCGGGGCTCGGGCTCTTAGGGACGGCCTTTTTCCTCGGAATAGGCATTTCCCAGGTGCCCGTAGGACTCCTCACCGCTCGAGTCGGGCCAACGAAAATTCTGTTGCTGGGGAGCTTCCTAAGCTCGTTCTCGTCTCTGGCCTCGGGGTTGGCTCCGACTCTGGGGTACATCGTGCTCGCGAGGTTCGCCTTCGGGGTCGGGATGGGATTCATATTCATCCCGGGTCTAACACTGACAGCGACGTACTCGAAAGCAGGGTCGGAGGGATTCAACACCGGACTCTATATCGGCAGTTTCTGGGTTGGCGGTATAGTCGGCATCTTTGGATGGGGGTTGCTCGCAGGAGTCATTGGCTGGAGATACAGTCTTCTTATTAGCGGTGCCATCGACTTGGTTACCAGTGTCATGCTTGTGGCTTTCCTGCCGCGCGATGAAATCACGAAGGGCTTTCGCATTACAATTCCCGACCTTCGTAAACTTTTTCTGAACAATTCTCTGATTATTCTTGCCGTAGCGTACGGCTCAACTCAAGTCGGCCTGCTGCTCAGCGGCTACTTCACGGTATACTATCTGCAAAACGGCCTTAATCTCAGCCAGGTACTCGCGGGTCTTATTGGGAGCTTAACGCTAATCGGCGCACTCGTAGGCTCCCCGCTCGCCGGAAAACTCTACGACAAGAGCAGTCCCCACACACGCGTGATCCTCGTTTCTGGGTTGACGTGCGCTCTCGCACTGGGCCTGTATGCAACGAACTCCGTCTACGGCGCAGCAATTTCAACCATACTTACGGGTCTCGCGGTCGGTTTTCAACAACTGGTCGTTTTTTCGGCTGCAAGAGGACTCGTCGCGGGAATCCGCCAATATGAAGTCCTAGCACAGGGTTGGGTTAACGTGGTTTCGATTCTTGCGAGTTTCTGGTTTCCACAGGTGTTCTCGGCCCTGGTCCTCAGCTCCGGGTACAGCGTTGCGTGGATGGCAGCCGCGGTCTTTTCTCTTGTTTTGAGCTTTTCAATCCTGACGCTCAAGAGGTATCGGGTCATTCGAACCGATCCCCCGGCGTCTGATTAAGTGAACTCTTTCTTCGGCCTGGGGCGGCCTCGTTACAATTCTTAAGTAGATATCTGGGCTTCACGAAAGTCTTGGTCCGAACCGGCCCGGCGAGGGAAGATTTCGAGGAATGGAAACGACTCACCACGGCTGCGGTGAGCGACGCGCTTGACAGGACGGGAGTCAAGGGTCAGTGCTCTGGGATTTCTCCCCTCGACAGGAGTTTCAGGGTTGTTGGGCGTGCCTTTACCGTCAAGTACGCAGACTCGGCCGCGAACGGGACCGTCGGAGACTACCTCGATGATATCGAACCGGGCACAGTTATCGTCCTCGACAATGGGGGACGACTCGATGCCACCGTTTGGGGAGAGCTCACGACTCTCGCCGCTCGCAAACGCGGAGCTGCAGGGACCGTTATCGATGGGGTGTGCCGTGACAGTCTTAGGAGCATGGACCTCAAGTACCCGGTGTTTAGTCGGGGCACCTACATGCGGACTGGAAAGGACAGAGTTAGAGTGGAGGCCTATCAGATTCCCATATCAGTAGGGAATACGAGAGTAGCCCCAGGGGACCTCGTCATTGGCGACGCGGATGGAGTTGTGATAGTTCAAAAGCGTGTGGAGAAGAAAGTCCTTGCCGCCGCGCTTGAGATCCGGCGGGCCGAGGACCAAATTCGCCGCGCCCTCTTATCCGGAATGCGATTGTCTGAGGCTCGACGCAAATTCCGTTACTTCGAACTGCAGAAGAGAGGGTCCTCGTTTGTGCCTCGCCCGACTCCCGAGGGATCTAGCTCGCTCGGAAAGAGATATATGCGGAGCCGCCCGCGATTGATTAATCATGCCGTTCTGCGAGCATCTTTTTCCGACGGGACAGTGCTGGGTCGCCTGGAAAATGTGCACTGAGGTGGGAGGAATGAACGACCATTGCACAATCTATGCGAGGAGCGAAAGTGAAAAACTCAAGGAGCATCTGGCCAACAGGGACGAATACATTAAGCTGTTAGACGAAGAAATCAGAGAAGCGAGGCCTCTCCAGCTCCAGAAAAACCCTTCACTGCGCCCCTTTCTCCCGCCCGACGAGTAGCGTGCGCGCGCAAGACCGTCTCACCAGCACAGAAGTCAGCGCCAATCCTTTTAGGGCTGAGCGCCCAGCCATGAGACGTGATTCTCGCAGAGAGCACATGGGAAGAGGTTTCAAAATCACTCGGCCCCAAGGTCGTCGCGGTACTTCCGCTCGGCTCGAATGAGCAGCACGGTCTCCATCTCCCTGTGAACAACGACATCTTCTGTGCGTACGAGTTGGCAAAGAGAGCAGCTCAAGCAGCCGGGGATTCAGTGACGGCGCTGGTTCTCCCCCCATTACCCTACGGCGTCTCGTGGCATCACATGGGATTCCCCGGGACGATTACTCTGAGCAACGAGACTTTCAGCAGGGTCGTGAAGGACATCTGCAGGAGTCTGACCGATCATGGGATAGGGAAAATCATGATAGTAAACGGCCATGGCGGAAATCTCTCTGCGATCGGCACGGCCATACAGGAACTCCACCAGGAGACGGGGGCCAAGATCGCGGTGGTGAATTGGTGGGAGCTGGGTGGTGACCTTATCAAGGAGGATTTCGGTTTCATATTTCACGCATGTGAAACGGAGACATCTGTTGCAGCGGCCCTCGGCCAGCGAGTCCTGATGAGCAGAGCCAGAGGAACCAAACCGGTGGGCTACTCGGAGTTTATCAAATTCAATCTGGTGGCCGGTGGGCCCAAGATTCAGGCAGCCTTCCCTTCGTTCAAGCTCTTGAGCAAGACCGGATCGATTGGAGACCCGACCAAAGCAGACGTGAAGAAGGGAAAGAGGATAGTGAACAAGGTCGTCGAGAGGATGACGGTGCTGCTCAAAGAGTTGGCAGCAAGCAAGTAGCCGCTCCGGACCCCAAAGAACACAGTCACGAAGCAAAAAAAGCTAATATAAAATAAGCTGTCTTCATCGGTTGTGGTTAGCGTTCTTTGGGGATCGACCGACCTCCATCCGCCAGAAGTGCTTGTCGAAAATGCGGTCGCAGCCATCAAGGCTGGATTCGACGGTTTTTGGACCGGCGACCATTTTCATCCACAGTATCACACCGGGGCTCCGCAGCATCAAGCATGGGTTCACCTGACCGCAATAGCGGAGAGGGCCGGCAGGGGAATCTTCGGGACATGCGTAACCTGTCCGATACTTCGGTACAATCCGGCGATAGTGGCCCAGGCGTTCGCGACGATGGGCTACCTGTACCCCGGGCGTGTATGGCTCGGAGTTGGAACGGGGGAGGCCGAGAACGAATATCCGGTCACCTCGCAGTGGCCAAAGTGGTCTGAGCGCATCGGCAGGCTCGATGAAGCGGTCAAGATTATCAGGATGCTCTGGTCGAGTCCTCAACCGCTGAACTATCGGGGAAAGTACTACAGCCTGCACGGCGCATTCGGCTACACCAAGCCCAAGCAACCGATTCCCATAATCTATGGTGCCCTGGGGCCCAGAAGCTTGCTGCACGCGGCTCGTTATGGCGACGGGTTCGTGGGATGGGTGGACGACAAATGTGCAAAGCTCTTCTACGATGAGGTTCGCCGACTAGGAAGAGATCCCGAGGAGATGATGGTGCAGCAACTTGCTTTCTGCGCAGTCTCACCCGACATCGATAAGTGGTTGAGGGAGATGAAGCACAAGGTATTCGCAAGCTCTACGGCGCTGACCACGCACACGCAGATCTTCCTGAACTACTACGACCCTAGGGCGTTTGAGGAGTTCAATCAGTATGTAGATGACAAGATAGTGCTTGACGCCCTTCCCGTATTCCAAAGCGTCGACGAGCTAGTCGGTAAGCTTGAGAAGATGGCGAAGACGGGCGCTGGCCACATAGCCATGCTGGATGCGAGCAGGCAGGAAGATCTCGCGGCGAACCTAGCTCAATATCAGAAGACTCTGCTCCCCCATCTTCGGAAGGTACAGAAACGCATTCCAAAGTAGGAACGCAGGGCCGAGACGAATCCCTCATGCTCCAATTCACCTCTTTGCTCGGTAGCGGCGGTGGAAACGATAATCTGGCGCCTGCTCGCATCCAGATCCTGCACGGTGGTTGAATGCCCAAGGAATATCTCTTCAGTCCCGGGGTGACGCTTCGAGAAAACCAGGGTAATTTCTTCATCGAATCGTCCGACCCACTGAGATTCCTGCGATTGAATCGAGCCGCATATGAGCTTCTAGAGCATCTCGGCACGCGTTCCAGTCCGATTCAATCGGGGTCCTCGCAGACGACCGAGATGAAAACTGATTCTTTCCTGGATGGATTGGAGAAGGCCGGGTATATCCACCTGCAAGGTTCCCCGCCTGAAACGTTGCCGTCCATATCCATTATCGTGCCGGTGTGGAATAGAGTCTCCGAATTACACGCTTGCGTCTCCTCTCTCGCCGCTCTGAGCTATCCTCTGAGCAGGATTGAGATAATAGTTGTCGATGATGCTTCCTCGCCTCCAGTGTCGATCAGCCTCGAGGACGTCCACATCAAACTGGCGGTCTCGCCGGTGCACGGAGGAGCAGCGCACGCCCGCAACCTGGGATGCAGAATCGCGACGGGGGAATTCGTTGCTTTCATTGACAGCGATTGCATCGCGCGAAGCGATTGGCTCAGAGAGCTGGTGGCGTACATACCGGAACCGGGAATCGTAGGCGGGGTTGTCAACCACCCGGGAGAAACGAATATTGACAGATACGAAAATGTGCGATCGCCACTCTATCTAGGCCGAATCGGCAGAAGATTGGACCAAGGGTCGGAGTTCACCTACCTCCCCACGTGCAACATGCTCGTTAACCGAGAGCTGTTCGAGGAAATAGGCGGGTTCGACGAATCGCTCCCGATCGGCGAAGACGTGGATTTGACGTGGAAGGCCGCTCTGCACGGCGGCCGCGTACGATATGTTCCGACCGGCGCAGTCGAGCACCACCCTAGCGGTGGCTTGAAGAGATTTGTCGCGCGCTATTTTTCTTACGGGACATCTGTTGCAAGGCTTCTCTCCAAGTATCCTAAGATGCGGAGCACTTGGCGTATCTCTTCCCTTAAGACTCTTTTCTACGTCTTAGTTATCTCCGGTCTGATTCTCTGGAACTCTCTTCCAATTCTCGCCGGAGGTGTGCTGCCCGCGGTTGAATTCGTGCGGAAGTCATACTCGTCCCGACGCCTACACGCGCCCGTAGGTGGAGCCCGGATATTCGGAGTAGTTCTCATGGATTATTACAATTCTTTCTTCGAGCTCTGCAGGGGTCTATCGAGGCACTTTTCCATCATGCTACTCGCTCTCGCACTGCTATCTCAAACGGCCTTGGTAATCTTGCTTACGGCTGCCGCGATCTTGGCCATCAGGGAATACGTGCGACTCAAACCCAAGGTAGCGTTCCCGATATTTCTCTCGCTGTACTTTCTGGAGGATCTCGTCTATCAGTTGGGGCTCTGGCTTCAGTGTCTCCGAAGCAGAACGCTCAAGCCGCTTCTTCCCTCGGTGCTGCGACCGAAGTCTTAGCAAGCCGCAACCGCGGATCCAGCATCAGCCGCAGATTCGGATTTTCGTCCATCGCTCTTCTCATACACTCGGCGTCGGATTTTTCGAGAGATTTGCGTATGAAATAGGCGGTCGCCCTGCATCCACCGTTGCACGTCTTGTTGGCCGGGCAACCAGAACACTCGTGCAGCTCCAAATTTCTGAAGGTATCAAAGACATCCGAATTTGTCCAAATTTCTTGGAAAAGCTTCTCCTTTATGTTGCCCGCCACAAATTCGTGAGCTTGTATGAACGGACATGGATAGACATCACCGGTGGGGGAGATCAGACAGATCATCTTGGCAGCACCGCAGATGGAGAACCCCTTCAGGCTCTCCCCAAGGGCATTGACGAAGAAGAAGGAATCGGCAGTCAACACCTCTTCATGTTCTAAGAGCCACCTGTGGAATTGCACGAACTGGTCGGGGGTGGGGTGAAGGAGGTCCCAGGAATCCACTCCCCTGCCGCTCGGTCTGAGGCGCTGAACCCTGAGCTTGACTTGCTGCGCTTGAGCAAGTCGGTAGAGCTGATCCAGCTCGGGAAAGTTAAACCGAGTCAAGACTGTCGTGATGTAGTAAGGGACATCGAACTCCTTCAAGTAGTCAAGGGCTCTCAAGGCTCGATTGAAGCTTCCCACCCCCCTTATCCTATCGTGTGTAGCGGGGCTAGCTCCGTCCAGACTGAGCTGAACACGGATATTTTTCAGGGTCGACAGCCTCTGCGCGATTTCTCCGTTGATCAGCGTACCGTTCGTACTTATGGGCGTCCTCAGACCTCTCTGGTCTGCATACTCGAGTATGTCAAGCAGGTCTCTTCTGGCAAAAGGTTCACCACCCCCTATGTACACATAGAAGACCTTTAGTCGGGCCAACTCATCTATCAGCCCCTTGCACTCTTCGAGCGTTAGCTCGCCAGGCCTCTTCTTCCCCGACGAAGAGAGGCAGTGTATGCAACTCAGGTTGCACGCATACGTGACTTCCCATGAGACGGCGATTGGCGCACTCAGGCCTCGCTCGAAGAAACTCCCGGCCGCAATACCGGATGCGGCTTGCTTCGGTGTGGTTAGCAGCTCAAGGGGCACATGCCCGCTCAATAGACCCCACACAAGCAGTCCAACGAAAACTCTTGAATCTCTATCTCCTCTTCAATTTTCGGGTCATCAGGGGTTGACGCTCTTTCCCCAGAGATTTGTTGAGGGACGATCTTCACCGACATTCCATGCGCCTTCCGCGCACCCCTCGATACAAGATATAAAAACTTCTTAGACTATCTGAGCGTCAATATCCAGCAGGGATGGCTCAGGACGAACTCGATCCAAGACCCCCGACTTTGAGAGCCGACTGGTTTGTTTCGTAACTGTTCTGACACGTGATTTATCCTGGCATTTGTTAAATACGATTAGCCGAGTTCATGGGTGTGTGCCGATGTGCTTGACATGAAACGCAAGCTGCGGTTATCTCCGTCCGTGGTATTGCGAGAAGAAGCCTTTGGCGGCATCATCATGGATTACCGAGGTTATAGCGAGGGCGAGAGCAAGATCTACTTCGTGAAGTCGAAACGCCTAATGTCAATCCTATCTCGGCTAGACGGTTCCGCCCCGCTCGAGACGGTGCTAAGCGTGGGGGCTCCAGGAGAGGCGTTGGGAACTCTGCAACTCAAGACGGTGTTAGATTACTTGTCAATGCTCGTCGGCAAAGGGGTTCTGGTCTTGGTCTGACCGAGAGAAGAGACGTCAGAATTTTTCCCTTTCTGAGGGGTATGATTGGAACGGGAGTGAAGAGCTTTGAAGAGTTATATAGATTATTTCGTCGGAAGGGCGTCGTGTTAGAGAAAGAGATAGAGAAAGCCATAGGATCGGTCAGAGAAGCAGAGCACAATATTCCCATTACCGAGCTCAAGATGGTCGAAAGAGTTGACGTGAGAGACGGCATCGTTTCGGTGCGATACCATTGCCTCTCTCCCTATTGTCCTGCTTTACTTGTACTGGCCACCAGCCTCGATTTGAAGCGTCGCTTGCTTGGTGTCGAAGGGGTGAAGGACGTTCAGATAATGTTAAGTGGCCACTACATGGCTGAAGAAATAAATCGGCGAATTAATAGTGCAAGTTTCTCGGCTGCTCGAAAAGAAGCGACGGTCGCCCGCCGGGAAGGCTAAATCATGAGCAGGCCACTTTTCATTTTGGATGACCAGACTCACTACTTCAACGGCCACTTGAGGTCCTCAACGCCCCAAGGTGCCGAATTCATGAGGTCGATTGATAACCAGATAGGGAACCTGTTCGGTAAAGTTGGTTCATTCAAGCTCGGACACCAGACCCCAGAGATGTACGTCGACAAGGTCTTCCATGAGACGGCAACGACGATGGGAGGGCTGAATCCGGTTGGATTCATGGATTTTTTTGGTGGCAAGATGCTGGGAAACATGGACAATTATGCGAAGTTCAGTGATCAATACCGTGACAGAATGGTGCTGTTCGGCTACGTAAACCCTCTCGATGGAGAGAAGGCGTTGGAGCAGATAGAGTATCAGATAAAGAACTTCAATGTAAAGGGGTTCAAGTTCTACAACACAGATCCGAGGGGCCCGACAAGAGGATGGAAGTGTGACGACAGGAAAGTTGCGTACCCGGTTTGGGAAAAACTTGTACAGATGG
>Ga0134075_10000021_pt1 | contig 31870 bp, 25 predicted proteins | sample 15_taG_18_FD_119775 | JGI IMG/M metagenome (GOLD analysis project Ga0134075, IMG submission 119775) | Grasslands soil microbial communities from the Angelo Coastal Reserve, California, USA - 15_D_Rain_40cm_5_09212015 | ecosystem: Environmental > Terrestrial > Soil > Grasslands ... | reverse complement strand
TCAGGAGAATCGCATCGAATCCATTTTTCGGCTAAGCAAACGATTTGTCGGGGAGGCGAAGCCGGACAGCCTCTGGCAGATGGCTATGCTAGCCGGCATAACAAAAGTCGTTGGGATGCGAGGCAATCTGCTATCGTATGCCGTCCCCACCTATTATGGGATGATCTGTGCAAGTTTCGTTCGAGCTTGAACTTCGATCTCGGCGTTATGCTCCTACTCTTTGGTCATTCGGTTCATGATTTTTCTAACGTCACTTTTCGTCTGAGGTGACACGGTTACCACGACAAGCCCCTCTGAAGGCTGTCCATAGACGACAAGAGCATTGTCAGGCGATTCGAGAACGGCCGGTATCGCCAGCAAGTCCTCTTCCCCATCCACGAAGATCACTGCTTCTCGGTCTTTCAGGGCCTCCCTGATCGTGTCCCACGCTTCACTTGTTATGACTCCCGCCGGGTTTTTCACTCTGTAGGTCCGCTCTGCTTTGATCTCGACTGGGCTGATCCTTTTCCTAAGGGTCATCTGGTCGACTATTCTCAGGCCGACTTGGATTCCGGCTGCAAGGGTCTCTCGGGAAACCACATCTCCAACGGTCGTGACCTTGGAGGGCTTGCTCTGCTGAACAATCACTTTCAGCTTTGGCATTGTTTCTGTTGGTGTGCCTGGGAATAGTTGTCCGAGAGGCGTCTTTAGTCGGACGAGGTCGGATGGAGCCGGTCGGAAGCTCGTCAACGCACTGCTCGTCGAGTTCGACGATTCAAACTCGCGGGAGCTGTCCGGTTGTCCTCCGGAGATTTTTGAGAGGAGATCTGGGGCATCAAAGCAGGGCGCTCAATTCGTTTGAAGGTGTCAACCAAGCGTGTTGCATATGCCCATTCATTGTCATACCAGGCTAGTACGCGGACCATTGAACCGTTAGTTCCGGTTGACAGCTCATCTACTATCGCGGAGTGCGGGTTCTTCTTGTAATCAATCGAGACTAACGGCTCGTTCGAGACCGCGAGGATCCCTCTCAATCCTCCAGTCGAGGCATCAGAGTACGCGTTGTTAACCTCGTTCCTGTTCACGTCTTTACTGCATTCGACGACGAGATCGAGGAGCGAGACCGTTGAGGTAGGCGCTCGGATTGCCGAGCAGGTAATCTTGCCCCTAAGGCGAGGTAGAACTTTGCCTATCGTCTGGCTGGCGCCCGTTCGAGTTGGAATGAGGGATTGGCCCGCTGATCTAGCCCGTCGAAGATCCTCATGAGATCCATCAAGCAGTCTCTGATCGCTAGTGTAAGAGTGGACGGTCGTAGCAAATCCACGTGCGACCCCAAAATTATCATCTAGGACCTTCAAGCAGAGAGCGAGACAGTTCGTGGTGCATGAACCCATCGAGATGATTCTGTGATGACTTCGGTCATATGTTTCCAAGTTGCATCCAGGTATGAGAGTTACGTCTGCTTCTTCTGAAGGAGCACTTACCAGCACCGTATGAGCTCCGTTGGAGATGTAGGTCTCGAGCTCCTCGCGTTGGAGCCGTTGTCCAGTGCTTTCAAGCACAGCATCAACATCGAACTTTTCCCAATCGATCTTTGATTGGTTCGTCTCGCTGAGACACGGTACTTTTTTCCCTGCGCACCTGATTCCTTCCGAGTCCCAGCCGACATCTAATGGGAGAGTTCCGTAGGTTGAGTCGTACTTCAAGAGATGAGCGAGTGTTCGTGGCGGAGAGGTTGAGTTTATCACGGACACTTCTATGTCCGAGCTGTTCTCCTCTAACAATGCCCGGTAGAAGGATCTTCCGATGCGGCCGAAACCGTTGACGGCTACTCGCAAGTTAGCAGTGTCTCCAATTCCAAGGTATGTGGTCGATGTTCATACCAGGGTTTGTTTGTAAGAGATGGAGCACAGTTCAATGGTTCCTATGGTTGTGGGACGAGGATTTCGTCTAGAGCATGTCCATCACAGTCAACTGGAGGTGTAATCTGCAGTAACTTGAGGAGGGTCGGAGCCATATCTAGAAGTCCCGCATCTAACTCTGGTCCTTGCCTTACGTTCGGACCGGCGATTCCCCAGAAGCCCTCGCGCGTGTGTATTGATGAGAAGTGTGGTGAAGAGCTCCAGAGTTCTGCGGTCCCAAGCCGTGGATTGACTTGGATCTTTTCGGTCTTGGTAAAGAGTTCGACGCAGAGGTCAGGGGCCTCGTACTGAAATGGTCCGCTGAACGTGTCATTTTTGAAATGAAATATCGGCTTGAGTTTCTCCCCTGTTTTGGGGTCGGTCAGCTCACTCATCATGTTACATAGCTTCTCGACTATGTCAGGAACGGTTTGAGCGGGTTGATCGTCTTTGAGTTTGTCGATGAGGTCGTAATTGACGTATATGTGCGCTTGGTGGCCCCCAGTCGAGAAGGCTAGTGTCTTGTCCCAGTCGACATTATCGATCAGCCCTTGGAGGGTTCGTTCGATGGCAGCGGACGCTGTGAGTTTGTGGCTGACGAAATCTGGTGTAATCTTGTAGATACTCGCTACCGCGCCTGGAGGCATGTTCTTCAGAACCCATCGTCTTAGCTTTGTGTACCTATCCCCTTTGTTTTTCACTGGACCCTTGACCGTGAGGAGGCCGTTGGATTCCAAGTACTTGTTGACAAATAATGCGGAAGAGACAGGTGCTGATCCATGATCGGAGAGGAGTAGCACATTGGTGTTCGCCCCGACTTGGCTTCGGAGTTCTCCTATGGCGTCATCCATGTTAGTGTACCAGTCTCGCAACACGTTGCAGTATGGAGAGTCTGGGTTGTCCATGTACTTCCAAAAGTCGTGATGAACTAGGTCTATTCCTTGGAGCGTCATTACAAATAGCTCAGGGTTGTACCATTCGATCAGTAGCTTTGCAGTTTGTAAGCTCTTATCGTGTAACCGTCGAACAACGGGAAGGTATGCCTTCTCCCCTCCCTTCATCTCTGTAGGTTTCGTCAGGGGAACGTCAATCTCGTAACCCCCTACTGCGGAGTTGACTCTGTCCATCAGCTCCGGGGGACTTGACCAAACTTTGCGTGTTGGGACGGGGAATCCTGAGACCATGAATCCGTTTACGGGATAAGGTGGGTACGTCCCTGGGACGTTGAATACTCCTACCTTCATGCCTCTTTCCGAGCAGATGTCCCAGAAGCATCCTATGTCGGGGGTGGTCCGACCGAACTTTAGGTGCCTGTCTCTTCCTATGTATGTGAAGCCGAATATGCCGATTCTTGCGGGGTTCTTCCCTGTTGCGAAGCATTGCCAGGCGGGAACGCTTTCGGGCGGAACGATCGACTTGAGAATTCCATGGGTTCCGGTTTCAAAGATCGAACGAATGTTGGGAAGCCTGTCTATCCATTTCTCGATGAGATACGGGGAGGCTGAGTCGATCCCTATGACTAGAGCTTTCATCAGTTGACTACCTGTTGGAATAACATCTCTTCCGTGGGGGGCTTGTCCTCAAAGACTGCTTTGATTTGTACGAGCATGTGGTTCCAGACGGTCGAGGCGGGGTCGCTTGTGTTGACCTTGCTGAGGTTGAACTCTTCGGCGATTTTTCTATAGAGAAATTGTTCTTTGCGAATGAACTCGGCACTGTGCTCGGGTCTGTCCATCAGAATTCTCTGCTCTGGTGCATCAAAGACAAATGAGATGTCAGGGTGCGGAAGGAGTCTCATCAGCAACATTTCTGACGGAACCGTCATGCCGTTGTCTCTGAATCCTACCATGAGATCATACAGATACCTGTCCGATACGACGCTGTATCCGAGCAAATGGCGGAGCCGTATTCCGCCGACTAGGATTGGGCAGTAGATGAAGAGCAGGTAGAGAGACCAAGCAATTCTGGTTGGTGTTAGCTGCTCTAATTCGTTCGGCTCGACATGAAGTATTCTCGCAACTCGTCTGACGATGAATCCGAACGGGTCAAGGAGGTCCTGGTGTCTCAGATAGGAGAACTTGTATCCTGATCTATTGAGAAGGTAGTAGCATTTTCCCGCGTTAGTGGATTTTCCAGAGCCGTGGGTTCCGCTAAGTGTTAGCAGGATCTTCCTCATTACCAGACGCCGCCTCTTCCGCCAGCTCTGAACGCGGCACTGATGAAGTCAAGTATTATGAGCGGTGGGGCAACTAGGCAGGAAATCGAGCTCCTCCATCTCGCGCTGGCTGCGTCTCGTGCAGCTTTCAAGAGAAAAAGCATGATAATGGCGGATGCGGGGATCCTGTAGGGAAGGACAAGTCTATCGCGTCTGAGGAACGTCAGTCTATCGTTGCCGAACCTTTCCTGCGCTTGTCGCTTCAACAACTGGAAGCCAGGGTTCTCAACCCGACATGCTTTCAGAAAGCGTTCTATTGACAATAGATAGAAGATGAAAGCATCGCCTATACGGGCGTTGCTAATTTTCTCTATGACCTCTTGAGAGTCAGCCGTTTCAATCAGCTTCAAGAAGTCCAGTATGTCTGACAACTTGAGGAAGTTGTGACGGAACATCGCGTGAATAATTCGTATTAGTACCCTGTCTGAATCCGAGGTCATCCACACAACATGGCCTTCAATTGATGTCTTTTTTCGATGAAGGAGCACCTGGGTTGGGTCTAGGTGGGTCTCGCCGAGCTGGCTGATCGTTGGGTAAAGCTCGAAGTCGTGCTTGTAGCCTGGCAGAAAACAGCTGAATTTCCCAAGTAACCTGTCGCAATGAGTTAGTCCCTGGGGCCGGACTCTGTATTCATTCACCAAGATCTTTTCCGCCTCCGCCAGTTCGGAAGGGGAAGCAACGAGGAGGTCAATGTCGTGTCCAATATCAGGGAGGGAGTCGAACGATTTTATCGCAACGAATGAAATCCCGTGCTTTGCGAAGACGCCGCTCATACGATCGTAGAGATCAAATGCTTCGTCAACGTCTTTCTTGGCTTCGTCAATGACGTTTGAGGGCAGATGGATTAGGTCGGCCGCTCGCAAAAGCACTTTGTTCTTCCTGGCTAGCTTCAACATCCGACCTTCGTCCCTCACGGTGATCCTGTCATTTCTCAGGAGGGCAGTGGCGAGGAGAAGTGACTCGGCCTCTCTCCTGGCAGTTTTCACGCCCCCTATTTCCTCCAGAAAGTTCAGCTTCATAGATGTTCAACCCCACGAATTACTAAGAGAGACCGGAAGAGCATTACTTGTACCATCTGTCGAATTTCATGATCGGCTTTGTCTGAAAAGTTTAGAGCATAGATGACAGGGAAACCTCCAAGATAAATTACCGAGATCATTCTGTACTCCACGGGACGCGGCTTCCTCGAAACTGTTTGCGCAACGAGTTCTCCTCACGGTCGTATTTATCCAATTCCGGCCGTCTATTTCGTGGAAAGCATGATGATATCTTCGGATTTCTTTGTCATTACAACGATTGAAAGTGACTATTTTGTCTAGGAAGGGTTAAAACTCGCGAATCGCATGTCCCACGATAAGGTAGCCGAAGAATGAGCAGAGAAACAGTCCTCACTGCAAATCCCATTGGCGGGGCCGAAACCGTACCGCAGGTCAAACATGGATTCAAGATTCCACTGATGAGGCCCGTCGTAGACGAAGAGATGCTCCAAGCGGCTCTCTTCGCTTTGCAAAATGAGAAACTGGTTATGGGAGAGAGTGTATACAAGTTTGAGGAAGAATTCGCCCGATACTGTGGCACTCGATATGCAGTGTCAACCGCCTCTGGTACCGCGGCTCTTCAAATCGCCCTGCAATCAATGGGAATAGAACAACGCGACGAGGTTGTAACCACCCCGTTCTCGTTCTTCGCAACATCTAACGCAGTAATCCATGCAGGCGCCCAGCCACGATTTGCCGATGTCGAAAACGAAGGGTTCAACATTGATCCTGCGAAGGTGGAGACGAAACTCACAGCGATGACTCGCGCCATCATTCCAGTCCATCTTTACGGACAACCTTCAAGGATGGAAGAGTTTCGAGACCTTGCCGAGGACAAAGGAATCAGCATCGTCGAAGACGCCTGTCAAGCTCACGGTGCAGAGTACGACGGAAAACGAGTGGGTTCTCTTGGACGCGTAGGTTGTTTCTCTTTCTACACCAGCAAGAACATGACGGTATGCGGCGACGGCGGCATGATCGTGACCAACGACGAGGAACTTGCTGATTCTGCTCGCAGCTACAGAGACTGTGGCCGAGCGTCGAAATATACAATGTCCCGGATCGGCTACACTTCGAGGCTCAACACGGTAAACGCTGCCATCGGAAGAGTCCAGTTGAGAAAGTTGGACAACTGGAACAATGCTCGGAGAAGAATAGCCAAGCTTTACCGAAGAGAGCTGGAAGGTGCCCCCGGCATAGAACTACCCCCCTTAGAGACTCCCAAGGAAACATCGGTATATCACCTGTTCGTAGTTCGGAGTCAACGCCGAGACCAGCTCGCCAAACACCTTGAGACGAACGGAGTAGAAGCAGCCATCCACTATCCCGTGCCGATTCATCTTCAAACCTCATACAGGACAAACTTCGGGTACTCCGAAGGCTCGTTCCCCATAGCGGAGAGGCTTGCGGGACAAGTCCTCAGCTTACCTATTCACCCCGCCATCACCGAGGAAGAGGTTAGGACCGTCTCCCGGCTCGTTAGAGAGACTGCAAACTCGGAATAGAAAAGAGCACTAAGGTGAGCATGACGAGTCCTGTCCGAATCGCGGTCATAGGCGCTGGTTACTGGGGAAAGAAGATAATTCGAGAGATCCTGGATGTCGGCCGGTCCACTGGACGGGTCCAGCTCCATGCTGTCGTAGATAACTCGCCGACCATGCTAGCCCAGTGCGAAAAAGAATTTGGACCGTCGGATTATCGCGTGGACTACCAGGGATTGCTAGATGACCCTGAACTGTCGGGAGTGCACATTTGCACCCCCAACTCTACCCACTTCGAAGTCGCGTCTAGTTTCCTAAAACATGGAAAGAACGTGTTGGTAGAGAAACCTCTGACACTCAACTCGAAGGAGGCTTATCAGCTCGTCAAGATCGCGCAAGAGAACAAGAAGGTCTTATGCGTAGGACACATTCACAGATTCAACAACGGAGTAAGAGAACTCCGACAGGCCATTAATAGCGGAATACTCGGGGAACTCTACTACGTGCGGTTTGGATGGACGGGCTTCTTACCTCCCCAAGGATACCGGGAAGTTATCACTGACCTTGCGCCCCATCCCTTTGACATATGCAACTATCTCCTAGATATGTGGCCGAACAAGATTACATGCAGAGGAAAAGGGTATAGGACCAAGGAGAACGAGGAAGTTGCATTCATAACGGCCGAACACCCGAGCGGGTTGGCTGCTCAAGTAGAAGTGAGCTGGCTAGACAGGGAAAAGCGTAGAGACGTTACAGTTGTTGGCAGCAAGGGTATGGCCTACCTAGATTGTTCGGAGCAGAAAGGGCTTCTTCACGCCTCGAACAGTACGGAGATCTCTATCACGCCCAGCAACACGATTAGAGAGGAAGTTACGCACTTCGTCGATTGCATCTCAGGCAACCTGAACTCCAAACCTTTCTCCAACCTCTCAGACGGGATGCTAGGGGCCCGGGTTGTCAGCATCCTGGAAGCTGCACGGGAATCTCTCCGTCAGGAGAGGACCGTGGAAGTCCAGATGCCCCTGGCCGAGGAGATACGTGCAAAGTGAGGAGACGCCCAAAATACTCAATTCTCAAGAAAACAAAACTCGCCCAGTCATCCCGAGTTTATGACCAAGTAAACCTATACGGCTGCACGATCGGAAAGAACACCAAGATAGACGCGTTCGTTTACGTAGAGGAAGGCGTAACGATAGGCGACAACTGCAAGATTAGGCCATTTGTCTTCATCCCGACTGGAGTAACTATAGAAGACAACGTGTTCGTGGGACCGAGCGTCACCTTCACCAACGACAAGTACCCGAAAGCCCATGGCGAATGGAAACTCCTCGAGACACGAGTTAAGAGGTTCGCATCGATTGGTGCCCGAAGCGTAATCAATCCGGGGGTAACAATTGGTGAAAATGCGCTCATCGGCTCGGGCTCAGTTGTAACCAGAGACATACCGGACAATGCTATCGCGTTCGGGAACCCTGCGCGAGTTGTCAACAGAAAGGTACCTCTTCATGTTACATCAACGAGGCCGAGGAACACGAGAGGGTCCTTGCAGGGTTGAAGACGATAGCCATAATCCCCGTCTACGGGGAATCGGACGCGATTGGTACCGTTCTTGGACGGTTCGAACCCGGCTACGTCGATGAAATATGCGTCGTCGCAGACAAGCCGGGCGTTGTGACACTAGGAGCGATTGAAGAAGCTGGCCGGCGAATACGAGTTCCGATCAAGACCATTCAGAACCCTGTCCGGAATGGAATCGGTTATGCGATACGGCAGGGATACAAGTATGCGCTCGAAAACAGATTTGAACTTATTGTCATCATGGCAGGAAATAGCAAGGATGACCCGCGCGAAATCCCTCGGTTAACGACTCCTATCTTGGAAGAGGGATACGATTACGTTCAGGGCTCCCGGTTTCTCTCGGGCGGCCGGCGAGAGAAGAACCCATTCTTGAGAAGTATTTTCACCCGGGTGTTCCCCTATGTCTGGTCCTTCATGACAGGGGTCCGGTGCACCGAGGTAACCAACGGATTCAGAGCGTACAAAGCCTCAATCGTAGAGGACTCGCGCATCAACGTATGGCAGAGCTGGCTTGACAATTACGAGCTTGAATACTACCTGCACTACAAAATCCTCACGCTAGGCTACAAGTTCACCGAGAGACCCGTCTCAAAAGATTATTCGGCAATGAAAGACAAGAAGTATTCCCACATCTCGCCGTCCAAAGACTGGTGGCAGATCGTAGGGCCACTATTCCTACTCAGACTAGGAGTCAGAAAATAAGTTGAACGAGAAATTCGCCCCAATCGTTCTTGCTGGGAACAATGATCATGACTTATCCATTTTGAGGGAATACGCCGAATTCTGGAAGGTGCCTTACACTCTCGGAAATCAGTTGGATGGAATATCCCTCCTCGTCACTTCTAGCCTCTCGAAGGCGGTTGACAAGCGAGAAGCCGGTCCGGTGATCATTTCGTCGACAGGAATCGAAGGCGCAAAAGAGATCGCTCGTCAATTCGGGTTGAACGTTTCCATCTACGAAACACTAGTTCGCTTGCCAGTTGCGCCTGGCGCTTCCGTGTCAATGCAAACCAAACTTTACCGATTCTCGGGTCCCAACCTTGAGCCCGTCTTGACAGATGGGGACACCACCATCCTCTACAAGATCGGTGGATCAAGGATCCATGTTCTCTCATTGGACCTCGTCTCGAACTACCAGCAGCTAATGTACGATAAGATGGACGAGAACCCGAGCTGGAGATTCCGTCTCCTAACGAGGATGCCCTTCTCCTATAGAGCAGTCCCTTCTAGCATCAGAAACAGGTTCTTCAAAGCGAAAGAAAGCATTACAGGGTTAAGAGAAGAGGCTCTTGGCCCCGTTGAATGTCTAAGGTCAATATTCCTTGCAGCTCTAGTAATCGCTTCCGGGAATACGATTCCGACAATTAGCTTCTGGAGACGAGGCAAATGCTACGCGCTGGCGATCAGCCATGATGTGGAAACACGAGTCGGACTTGAAGACGGCGCTGGCCGGCTCGTTGAAGTTGAAGGAGAGCTGGGAATGCGATCAACATGGAACATACCGAGCGATCGCTACCCACTGTCCTCGCAGCTGTTGATTGCGCTCGCAGAGACCGGTGAAGTCGGAGGACATGACACGAAGCATGATGGCCGATTGCTCTTCGCGAGCGTCAGAGACAAGGTAGACAGGGTTAGACGTTGCAGGGAGCGGCTTGAGCTTCTTTCAAGAAAGGTGGTTCGAGGGTTTAGGGCCCCGCTCCTTCAACACGGTCGACAACTTGTGGAAGCGCTTGGAAAGGCGGGATACGAATACGATTCATCAATGCCCAGCTGGGAGCCCTTGTCGCCGACGTCGTTGCAGCCCCATGGGGTTGGAACAGTTTTCCCATTCCTGGTATCTGGTCTTGTCGAGATTCCAGTATCGATGCCGCAAGACCACCAGCTCATTAGAGTAGGAGGGTTGAGCGTTGAAAGGGCCGTTGACCAACTCGTTGAGGTTTCGAGATGGATCAAGAAGATTGGCGGGGCTTGTGTTCTCCTCGTACACCCGGATTATGAGTTCGGTCAAGAGAGTGGCCGAGAGGAATATCGTCGTCTTCTCGAAGCGTTTCGATCAGACCTCACCTGCGATGTCATGACCCTAGGGGAAATGGCCAGATGGTGGGTCCTTCGACAAGAGTCACACATTGACGCTAAGGGAATGATTAGTGTGCGTTCAGGCGAGAGTAGAGATCGGATCGATGAACTTGATCTGCAATTTGTCACGGGCTACGGCTCGGAGGGGTTCAAGGTGGAACGCCTCGGCGATACCGGTGTGATCGAGATACCCAGGGGCTCGGGGAGATAGGTCGTGGTGTCCAAGTGACCTTCATCGTATCTGCTTTGGAAGGGCTCTACTACGCAACGATAGGCATCGTCATCTTAGCGTATACCCTTTGCCTTGCTTTGCTGTACAGGAGTTCTGCAAGACCTCCCCTCCGGAGAATGAGTCAAATTGTCCCGACTGTTTCCCTGGTTATTCCCACCTACAACGAGGCTTCAGTGATCCGCCAGAAGCTCGAAAACGTTCTCCAGCTTGACTATCCAAGAGACAAGCTTGAGGTGCTGGTGGTTGACAGCGCGTCCAGCGATGAAACCCGAAGCATCGTCAACAGGTTTGCAGAGGAGCATCGGCGCGAGATCAATCTGGATCTGATAGAACAGCCAGTCCGGCGCGGCAAGAGCGAGGCGATAAACGAGGCCTTGCGCAGTGTCCGATCCGAAATGCTCGTTCTCACTGATGCCGACGTCTCCTTCCCACCAGACTCGTTGTGGAAGTTGGTCCAGAATTTCGAGGGATCTGAGATCGGAGCCGTCTCCGGTGTGGAAGTCCCAGTCGGAGGAAAGTCACTTCTGACTGGCATCGAGGCGGACTACCGGCGGGTATATACGGCTATAAGATTGGCTGAGGCCGAAACTGATACTCCTTTCATGTGCGAGAGCGAGCTGTCCGCTTACAGGAGAGAGATTCTGGAGCCGTTGCGTCCAGGGACCGTCTGTGATGATGTGGAACTCACCGTTTGTATTAGATCAAAGGGTTTCAAGGCCATCTATGCTCCAGAAGTCTCGTTTTTTGAGACAGAAGCCGGCGATGTTAGGCCCAAGCTTCAGCACAAACTGAGGAGAGGAATGAACAATCAGCATGCTCTCCTCCAGAACTCGAAGGTTTTGTTTAACAGGAATTTTGGCAAATATGGTACATTGGTCTTCCCCTTCGAATTCTTCGTCCACATAGTTTCACCAGTACTATTGACGATCTCATTGTTCTTCCTTCTTGTTCTCGGGATTTTTTCGCCTGTCTCTGCTATGTTCGCTCTTCTTGTTACTGCGATATTGTCTTTGCCGGCTATTGTGATCATGCATTCCTTGGTCAACCGTTTTAATGAAAGCGATGTTGCCTTGCTTCACGGGACGGGGTCGTGGATCTTCGGGGCAGCGGCGTTCTTGGGCTTCCAGCTTGTCTTGCTGGTTGGTTTATTGAAGCTCGGTTTCAAGGGTCCCCAGCTGAACTGGCAACAGGTCCCTGGGACCAGGGTCCCTATCGCGGTCGAAGCGTCAAGGTAGACGTCGTGCGAAGCACCGGAAACCACGGAAAGAGGCCTGCTCGGGCTCGCAGACCCGGGCTGTTGGTCGCTTTCTCAGGAGTAGATGGTAGCGGTAAGTCGACCCAGGTTGATCTGCTCGAGGAGAGCTTCGAGAAAATCAATGTGGGTGTCCTGAGGATTCGAAGCCGCTGGCGGCCGGTTTTGTCTCTCCCCTTGCTAGTAATCATGAGAAGGTTGGGATACGCGAAAGTGCATCGGGCAGGCGGAGTCTACATAGTCGAGACGCGGTTGCCGAGCAGAGGTGGTCTGACATCTCTCTGGTGCATCCTCACACAAGTCGAGAATATCATAAAGACCGGTGTGAAGCTTGTTTTTCCGCTCCTCCTAGGCCGGACGGTAATATGTGACAGGTATGCGCTGGACATGCTAGTGGATGGAATGGCCGGGCTGCATGACGCGCCGGGTCATACGAGACTGGGGTTCCAGCTTCTGCATCTCCTTCCGAAGCCGAACTTCGCATTTTTCATGGACATTGACCCTGAAGTCGCGTTCAGGAGAAAGCCGGATCTTCCAGGCTTGGAGGATTATGTTGAGAGGCTTCGGCTCTACCGCGATCTAAGTGCTCGCTGGGGCGTTACCATCGTTAACGCACGAGTCTCTGCTGAAACAATTCATAGAAGAATATGGAATGTCATCTATTCTAAGCTCCCCGAAGGCGCGCTAATGGGATTTTCTGAGGAAATCGTAGGACCGATACCCCGCGGCAACGTCCGCTAGGATAATGTAAACTGTCAGGACGATAATGTTGTTTGATGGCTGGAAGAAGGGGCCCAATCCTAGTAGCACACCAACGGTTATGGAGATCAGAACGCTTAGGAAAATGCTGAGAGCAATTTTCTCCAAAGTATTAATCTGTCCCCTAGGGAATACTACCAAGACGGTGAGGAAACCTGGAATGATGCCTAGGACCCCTAGACCGAACACGTTCCTAAGAAACAGAGCAGCCCCTACCTGGGCATTGGATAGGACGAGAGATAGTTCTGACACGGTGACGATGATCACGAGATAGAACCACCACGTATTCCAGATGTCGATGAGATAATCCTTGAACGAGGTTACGTTCTTCATGGACAGCTTGATTGTTCCATCGGACTGCAATTGTCTGATCAGCGATAGAAGTTCCTCATCGATGAATTTGATACCCTCTTCATTCAAGTATTTCTTGAGAGATGCGAGAGTAGAAGGATGGTGCTTCCTAACAACGTCGACTAGCTCTGCTCTCGTTAGTCCGGGCAAATCCTAAAGCCTAACCCTTGCCCGTCGGGCCTGAGACCCAGATATGCGCTTCCGTCATCGGGCCCTTCTGGGAATTCTCCTGCTTCTGATATTCTCTTTCTCGGTTACTAGCGAGAACGCGTCCGGACAATCATCCCAGGTCGATGATTCTCGGAGCAAGCTCGTCCAAGCATTTGTGCTGGTTCAGCAGGCCGATCTGCAAGGAGCCTCTCCAGCGCAGATCTCTTTGTTGGCCAACAACCTCAATCTCGCACTTCACTATGAGGAGAATGCGACTGAGCTTTTCACGAAAAACATAACGGCGTCCAACATCGAAGCCACCAAGTCTGTGAACCTTTCTAATGCCACATCAGTCCAGGCGCTCGGCGTCGCTAGTACCGCTCAAACGCAAGCACTCTACGGCCAGGTCGCCGCATACTCCACAGCAATTGCGGCCGGATTCCTCTCCGCACTGCTAGTCCTAGAGTCCCATCGCCTCAACGATCTTGTGCGAAAGATGAAGTTGCGCCGAATGAGAATCGATTGAGTGTCGGCTGTGATGCAACGAAGGGTCGCGGTGATGTTACTTCTGTTCGTGAGCTTCAGCCTAGTCTACAGCTCCATCGCATATTATTCGCTGAGTCGGCCTCCTGCTCAGGAGTTCATGGCCTGGGGAGTGTTCTCCTCCAGCAGTTCTCTCTCGAACTATTTCTCAGGGGCGGGGGCCAACGTTACAGTCGGCGAGACTCTGAACTGGCATTTTGCCGTCACCAATCAAATGGGATCCATCCAGTATGTACAAGTCGTCTACCGCCTAGGCAACAGTACAAGCGCTAACCCCAATGCGACGGTGCCTGGAAGCACTGTCCCGCAGGTAGGGAACAGCTCAATCTTCATTCCGAACACGCAGACTGCCCTAGTGAATTTCACTTGGGTTATTTCCTCGAGGAATATCGTAGGCGGGATGGTGTTCATCACTACGATGATTAATGGCCAACAGGTTTCCCCTTCTGTCGGTGCGGTTGCGGGTCAAAGGTTCAGATTCTTCTTTGAACTGTGGACCTATGACGTGGCGTTGAACTCGTTCCAATACGGCTACAAGGGGCAGAATTCGAGGGTTGGAGTTCCTCTCCAAGTCTGGTTCAACTCTCTGTGAGAATCTTTGCGTCTTCATCCCAGCTCCTGGTTCACATAGATCTGGTCGGTACCTGTCGAGTATACCAGGTTGAAGTTTCGTATTACAGTAGTTGTATAGTTGTTCCTGGCTTGTATGTAGAAGGCCGAGTTCGATCCGAACCTGAGCGCGTAGAGGTTCTGCCAGTAGCTTGTCATTACGATATAGTTCGCCGAATTATCTGATGTAGTGTAAGTTAGGTTAAACCCGGGAACGGTCGGGTCGGTACCCGGCTTGACAAAACCTCCAGCCTGATTTGCAAGATTCTTCTGCTCCAGCCTAGGCTCTCTTATCGCCCCGCCGATTCCAGCGTAGAATCTCCATCCGTCCTCGTCTGGATGAAAGAATAGGAGAGAATGTCGTTGCGTCAATCCCGCTGATATGTTTGATACGAAGAATGATGACCCCGAGATGTACTCGATTGGATCGACCCCGTATCTCGTGAGCGGTATTATCGCGGAGAAGAGAACCATCATTATGATGAACCCCACCCTCACCAATCGGAAGAGATTCCTTCCGCGCAAGGTGAGAACGGTTCTCTGTTCGAGAAGCCAGGCTGTGAGAATGACAAAGGGGAACAGGGCGAAAAGATAGCTTCTCTGGAGCACGTCAGCCCGACCGAAAACGGCGATAGGAATGGTTGATACAGACGCAAGGAAGAGCCCCCCCAGGAACAGTTCTCTAGGATGGAGTCTTCGAAATAGGGCAAAGTACGCGAGTCCTGTGGCCCATATTATTGCAGAGATTCCTTGCTCGGAAAGGGTCGTTAACCCATAGCTATACGATGGAACTGCTGGGACGTTCGAGGTCTGCGTTGTGATTCCCAAAGGTAGTCGCGAGAAGGATATCAGAGCTCTATCCAAGATCGAGGTCTGGACGAGGTTTCGCGCGTCGACAGCTACAAGGCCCCACCAGAAGAAAACCCAGCCAATGAGAACCGCGAGTGGCAAGGCTATTTTCAGGGTTTGCAGCTGGAATGTACGCCTCGATTTGAGCAGAGATAAAGCTAGGAATCCGGCAAGGCCGAGACTCATGGCGAGGGGCGTTTCAGGGTGACTGGATACGAAGATGGGGGTTGACGCCAGACCCAGCGCCGTCCAGAGCCTACGGCGGGGTTCGTCTTCGATGATCTTTAGCAGCAGGAATATCGCTCCTAGATACAGGATGAGCTCTAGGCTCTGGGGCGAAATGTGAAGCTGGAACCAGAGCCCGCCAAGAAGGGTCGCTGAGGCGATGGAGGCATACTGACCGCTGTGCATTCTGACTATGACGTATACTAGGAACACGACTACTAGCGCTAGGCCGAGGGGGTAGAACCTCATCAGCTGAAAGGGATCGATTTCCGCCACCGATACCAGCTGACCGATAAACGCGAAGACACCGGGGAATTGGTGAACATACCAATTAGGAGAATTCAGCCATTCCTGATAGTTGAGAAGGTCTAGGGCGTTTCCTGTATGATAATAGGTATCTAGGAACCTCGGGTCCTGATACGTGAAAGATGGGAGACCGATAAGATAGAATACAAGAAGGAACAGGGCGCCCATGTCCAGTCCGATCTTGATCCGTCCTCGAAGAATGGATCGGGTGAAGAATAGGGCTAGTGTTGCCGCGAGCCCCCACCAGTAGGTGAAGGGTAGATGTGAGTAGTAGTAGAAGCTGTTCGCGGTAAATATTGTGATTCGCAAGGTTGAAGCAGTGATGAACCAGAGAGAGGCTGCCTGAGTAGCGAGCACCAATATTATGATGAAAGTCTTTATCTCAACTGTTTCATAGATCGGTTTCGATCTAGAAAACGGTGGCGGTCTCTCGTTCTCGGCCCCGATCTCGGGTTCCGGTTCAATCAATGCTTTGTTGATCGGTTCGACCCTCACTTTCCGACTGATCTCTGGACTTTCCAGCCGTATGATCCAAAGTCCCGTAACAAGAAATAGCTCGGTGACCACTCCCGCCACAACCCATTCGTTTAGCAGGACGAGACCTAAGGGAAAATTCTGAGATAGCCACGCGCTCAAAAACCCGTTCGAATGGCTTTCGAGAGACATCCAGTACAACAAGAGAGCTATGACAACAGTTTGTGAGACAAGGAATATCTCTGTACGCCGAACATGTGACAAGTCTGTCCTTAATTCCTAAGCCCGTTTGTGGACGTTCCGGTGCCCACCGCTACCTGCCCAGTCATTCGATGGGAAAAAGGCTGCTATAAGGAGTCGTTCGGATCGTGCGACCGTTTTGTATCGATAGCAACCTTAGGGAGTAGAATTATCGAGGGAAGAAAGCAAGATTCTAAAGGACGATCAGCAGTCGCTCGGTTAGGTGGACGCAAGACATGTCCCGCGACGATCACGCTAACTCTGGCCGGATCACCGAGCAGGGCGCCCTCAAGGATCAGCCCTGCCCCCTTTGTCGCATTTCGCAGGGAGAAGTCTTAGCCGAGTTCCAAAGGTGGAAGCTCGTTCGTACCAAGACGATGAAGGGGCACAAAGAGCGCTTGATGCTATTCCACAAGGAACACCTCCGGACACTCGATGAGGGATCAGTGGGGGAAGCCTACTTGTTGTTGATGAATGCTGGTTCCAAGTTCTTTTCCTACACCGACAAGTGGGCCATATTCGAGCCCGTGTATGCTACAGTGCCAGACCATTGGCATCGCGTTGCTTCCGACCTAGACGAGAAGGCGCAGGATTACGGGCAGATTCTCAAGACTCCTAGGATGATCATCGACAATCACGATGGGACAATCTCAAGAATGCATCCGGACCGGGACCAAGAATCGCCCGCTCCCTCCAGTAATCCTTTGTGAAAAATCCATTCCGTCTCATTTCCAGAGGGGCCTATTGGCCAAGGTGGAGGCCAGCTGGCGAAAGTTGAAAACCCTCATGTCCCATGTACTGGTATAAGTTCCGAACAGCTCAGCCCGGCCCCGTCTAATGTCTCTGAGAGGGTCGTCGCAGACTATTCCGGCATTTCCCACGGTCTTTGCCCAGTGGGCGTCGCTCCCCGCCGTTCCAGGGAGACCATTTGCTCGCGCCAGGGACATAGCTCTCGCGTTATCGCGGGCCCTGTTTGCCGCGTTGAAGACCTCAACCCCGTCCGTCTTCAGGCATTCCTCACCGAGAGAAGGTCGGACCCGGCTTGAAAACGGGTGAGAGGTTATGGCAATTCCTCCGAGGTCGTGAATCTTCTCCACGGTCTCCTCTACACTGAGCCTCTTGGGAACGTTTGCTTCTATGCCTATCGCGAGTACATGACCAGACCGACTTGTTATCTCTGCTCCCGGGATCACCTGGAAGTCCTTGTACCCTCGGGCAGCCTTTCTCCCGACTAGCCCTCCTGTTACGCTATCATGGTCTGTTATTATCATCCCTTGGAGGCCTCTTCTGATAGAAGCCTCAATCATTTCCGTCGGCGTGTTCAGGGCATCGAACCTGCGTCGGCGCATGTTACTATAGACAGTATGGCAGTGGGTTTCCCATTTCAATCCGGAGCCTTCCTGCTCGTTGCTAGGATCTAGCATATGGTTGAATTTCCGTTCCTAGAATAGGTTTGAAGATGCCCCAAAGGCTCCCACTTCACTAATGTACTAGCCGGTTTATCTAGCCTGTTCTGAGCGTTGGTATCTGCCAAAGGCATAGTGTTCAAATCCCGCGACCACGAAGTATCCTGTCGTAGCAACTGTTTGAGTTCCTCCGTTGATCAGGGCTGTTGAGAATTGACCTTCCTGGTGCCTAATTCGACCAAGACAAGCGCGTTACTTCTCTGCTCCTTAGCGCTTCTCGGAATATGGGCTCTCCCCCACTTTCCATTACACGATCAACCGGCCAGCGAGCACGTGGATCATGCTCTCGCGATTTCAGTTATTTCGCCTCTTCTAGGGGTTTCGAGCGTCAGACTTGCTCCTATTCAAGCCACCACTCGGGCATCGATGCTTCAAGGATGGGGAGGAATTACCTTGAATGAAGTCGTCGGCAGTAGCATGGTACAGAGATTGAGTCAATTAGGCTACAACACTATTCGAGTAAGTTTTGGAACTGCAACCGGTTTTCCATGCTTGGATGGAGATCTAGGTTCGTGGGATCCCAATCTGTTCTACAGTGTACTGCAGACGGCTCAAGCCCACAACATGACCGTGGTTCTTGACTATCATGGTTACAATAATCCGGACGACGTCGCCTTTCAGCTCTGTTGGCTGAGCTTCTGGAGCGGGGTTCTGTCTACTAACTGGGGGTACAGCAGGATAGTTTGGGAACCGATCAATGAGCCTGCGGGCTCGGTTTCTATGTTATCCTCAGCGTATCAGGCATGGATTACCCTAGCGAGAAGTCTCGGCGACAAGCACTGGATTGCGGTCGAGAACACCATTAGCAACGGAGTGTGTAATTTTGACCCGTTATCAATTGTAAACTGCTACCCCGTGATAACTGACCCTCTGAACGAGACTTTTCTATCAATTCATCCATACTTGTTCTATGATATCTGGCTAAGCAACGGCTACGGAAACTGCAACACTGGCAGCACGAGTACTTGGGGCAACAGTACTGCCGAGTGTGTCGCAAACATCTACAACCAAGGAATGCTTGGGGCAAGTATCGCCTATCACATGCCCGTACTTGACACTGAAGGTGGAGCTGTTTACTACAGTTGCAACAACGTTTGCGCTAGTCCACCTGACGCTGTGGGAACAGATGACGCTAGCTACTCGACAACTACACTCCACTTCATACAGTATCTCACGAATCAAATGCAATCGGAGAATTTGGGATGGATCTGGTGGGAAGCCGGGGAGGGGTCTTGTTGCGGCGCTTTGGAGACTTGGGGAAGCCTACTGAGCTTCCAACCAATAATCCCGCCAGAATCGCACGATCACCCTCCAACTCTCCAAGCACCGAGTGGACTGAGCGTCGTCGCCGGATCCGTATTGTCGTTCCAAGTCAATGCTTCAGACCCTAACATGCCTGCCCATGATCTGACATTGTCGTGCATCGAATGCCCGGTTGGAGCCAGCTTCCCGGAAGTCAAAGGCCCCAGCCCTGTCAGAGGGATGTTCACGTGGACGCCCAGTGTCACCCAAGCAGGTCAATCCTACAATATCACATTCACAGCGACTGATGGCGTTCGGAATTCAAATGCGATTGCGGTTGTAACTGTCTATCCGCCGAACGGACATCTGCCCAACATTCCTAGCGGCTCCTCGCTCTTCGCCTCGCCGTTCGTATGGCTTGCGGTCGGCGGAGGTGCGGGACTGGCAGTAGTTTCAGCAGTTTTACTGTACCGAAAGAGGAATCTGTAGTGACGATGACAGAGGCGAGGAACTGGAAGCTACTCTGTACCATCAGAAGGACCATGTACGAGAGGCTGCGCATAAGCCTCGTCCACCTTCTGCCGCCGGAGGTGCAGAGAGTAGGAGCAAATCAAGCGGCTTATAGATCTCGGTTCGAAACGGGGTAAAGATCCTCGTCTCAGCATTTTTGCTTGGAAGAGATGTGAACCTTGACTGGCTATTGTCTTGGTTCTCCTTTTGACCAAGAGCACAGTAAGAACTGTGATTGCCACAATTGCGGCGGCGACGGAGGTTAGGAGAAGGAGAGACCAGTTAACAGGTGGCGAGGTGTTTTTTGTAGGAGGTGATGTATTGTTTGTCGGATTGCTCTGGGGTCTTATCACGAAACTATCTGAGAATTTGGCCGTGTTTTGAGTATTGTGGCTGAAAACTGATGGAACCCATGTGAAGGACACTTGAGTCGCGTTTACGGTCATCATGCCAACGCCGTTCCCCGAAGCCATATCCATAGGGCTGCCATTGACCCAGCAACAATCTGCCGGCGTTATCGTCAGTGAACCTCTTGCGCTCATCGCCTTGGCGAAATAATTGATATCGGGACGGCTGAAATTTAGTTGCTCGTCGCGTTGGCTGAAGACGCCCTGGATGACTTCTACAGTTCCTTTTCCGCGGGTGTAAACACTCGATGACCCATCGTTAGCAACACACGTGGGATCATATTTGATTCCAACTGTTGAGCCCGTAGGAGGTTCACTTGAGCCTAGGCATGTTAGCTGCTTTGAGCGAGCGTAAATGTGGGCATGTGCGTTGAGCAGAACGTCAACGCCATGAGACATTAGATAGGATTCCAGCTGAAAGTTGGGATTGTGTCCGTTGGGCATACCGTTACCCTCACAGCCGGTCGCGAGGTCGGGACTGAGACATGGCTTGTGAAAGGCGACGATAATCCAGTGACCCGCGGCTTTCGCGTCGGCGATAACACTAGTCAACCAGTTCCAGTGCATATCCAAATTTGACATTCCGCAAACCGAAAGAGGACAATAGTTGAAATTGACATTGGCAGTGGGATCAGTAGAGTTTCCAACGCTATCTGCCACTGTAATCGTAATTATTCGCGCTATCGGGTTCGCTGCTGGATAGTCAAAGTATCCTTCTTTCCCGTAGCACGTGCTGCTTTCTGAACAAAGTCCAGAGCCTACGAAGTTGATGTATCCGTTCCCGGCCGTCGCCGTCGAGTTGAACGCAGAGAGTGGCAGACAATTATTCGCAATGAATGCTTCTATGTACCCGTCTTTCTGGGGCGTGGACGGATTGCCATCGTCATGGTTCCCAGTGATGAAGATGTAGGGGAAGTATGGATTGCTAAGCCTGTTCTGAACGTTGGCTTTGATAAAGTTGCACCAGTCAGCCTCGTTTCCAGTTGGCGGGTAACCCCTCGAAGAGCCATTATAGCTGATGTCTCCGAGGGCTAGGAAAAAGTCAGATTGTATCAATCGATTGCTCGAATTAGATGGGAGCAGCGACCCAGAATAGTACCCACTGTCCCCACCGAAATAGAAAGTAAAACTGACAGGGGGGGTAACCGAAACCTCATGCGATGGTGCTGCAAAGGCGACGACTCCGAGCCCTAGAATCGCAATCATTGAAACCCCAATGAGACGACTTCGGAGGCGAACAAGGGGCCTTTGACGCAGCTTGAGAAGCAGATGAATTCCTGAAAGGAATATAGCGAACAAAAAGACGATCTCGCTGAGCGGAAGTCCGGGAGAAGGTGATGGTTGGGATTGGTAGGTCACTGGACCAACAATTGCGACTCCCGCTCCTGTGTGAGCGTGGGCCGATGTAATTAGCGCGACTGAAAGAGGTAATAGTAGGCCCGCTAGAAAGGATCTTGTTCTCACTAGCGTATCACAGATAACACCTGATTCCCTTCCAGTCTTTTGTAGTTTTTGCAAACGGAACACACTATCGGGCCTCCCGCTTCTTCAAAAAGTCCAGGGAGAGAAAGGATCCCTGCAGTTTTGAAAGCCTCCTGTAAAACAAGCACGTTTAACCATCCAACCAACACCCGGAATTTCCAGCTATTCACGATTGTATTGACGTGGATATCCTTCTATATCTTCTGCATAGGATGAGGATTATCCATGCTTAAATCCACCGAACGGGGCCTATCGGCGCAAGCAGTTGCTAATACTCCGCAGCAGAGTTTTTCTCTTCAGCGTCTTAGCGGTGCTACCTCTCATCCTATCGGCCTTCACGACCTCACCAGCTACTGCGCAGGGAGCTGGGGAGATAAGTTTCGTATTCGCCGCCTCCGGAGATCTAAACAGCCCGATAAAGGGGGCCGGTTCTGACAGTCTGCGCTCGCTAAAGTCCCTGAACCCTACCCCTGACTTCTTCCTGGGGCTAGGTGACCTAAGCTACAACGCAAGCTACACTGGCACTAAATGGTGCTCGGACTTCAAACACCAGTTTAGCAACATTGAGATCATCCCGGGATACCATGATACTGGAGACGATGCAAATCTCAGTGATACTTCTGCAACTCGAAACTATCAGAAGTTCATAGGTTCGACACCTCCGCCAACCGGGTGCCCGTACACAATTGACGGGGTTTCCTCATTGCCCCCGTGCGAACGTTTCGGCTGCGACTACGGTAGGGAATACTACTTCGACTATCCACCCACTGGTGTCCCCATCGCAAGGTTCGTGATGCTGAGCCCGGATATCTACAACATTACCGGCAGGTGCTTTGCAAAGTGCATCACGAATTCCACGAAACAATGCGACTCCTTCAGTGATTGCTGGAACTACCGCCAGTCTGATCTGAAAGACAAGGATTATACATACAATTATACGAATTTTGGAAATCACTATAATTGGACTCAGACAGTCATTGAGAATGCTCATGAAAACGACGAATGGGTCATTGTTGGGGTCCACAAACTCTGCATAAGCGCGGGCAGTGAAAACTGCGAGATCGGCACCGACCTTCTCAACCTCCTCCTAAGGGAGAAGGTTGATCTGATGCTGTCAGGTGACGACCACGCGTACGAGAGAAGCAAGCAACTATCCCTGAACTCTACATTTGTGAATGGCCAACCAAGCTGTGATGGCGTTCCTCTTAACCTGAACACATGGGCAGTTTACAATCCAGGATGTGTAGTCGACGACGGGTCAAAGGGCTTCTACTTGCCAGAAGCTGGCACCGTGATTGTGATAACAGGTACCTTCGGCAGGCCTCTTTACAGCGTCAATGACACCTTTTCGAACGCGGACTGTGTCGGTTGCAATGCGGCCGAAGCTCCTTACTTCGCCAAGCTTATGGGACAAAATACTCCAGGGAACAGTAATGGGTTTGTCACTTATGGAGTGACCGGCAAAAGGGGAAATGAAGGGAGAATAGATGTGCAAACACATTTCGCGGGCTCCTTTCAAGACGCGTTTAGCATAACGCCACCGCCTGTATCAACAGTAAAGTGGTCGCCCGACAACCCTAGCGCAGGGAACATGGTGTTCTTCTCCACCTCGACCGCTGGTGGAGTCCCTCCATACCTGTACAACTGGAGCTTTGGAGATGGGGCCACGGCCACAGGTCCCACTCCAACTCACGTCTACGCGTCAATTGGCTACTTCAGAGTGATCGTAACCACGACGGACTCCGCTGGAAACTCTAGAACAAAAGGACAACTCTTGGGGATCGGTTCTTGGAATCCTGCGGTCCCTTGCAGCCCGACCCTGTCTACCTTAGAAGAGATGCTCGGCTCGGTAACCGTACGGAGAGTATCATCGAATCCGAACTCCACGGGAGCCGACTATAGCGGTGGGAGTTTCCAGCTGGAAGGCCACCTAACCTACGGTGCAAACCCTTCACTTTGGCCTTTTTCAAAGAGGCAACTGTACCCATTTTCAGCTCCACTATCTTCACCCTGCTCAACTCCTACAGGAATCCCTGCCTTCATTGAAATCAACAGCCTTACTGTTTCCTCGTTGGCCGTCTCCGATTGCGGCATCCGCTTCGATAGCTCCAACGGCGGCGATTCATTCCCCAACGGGCAGACCTTTTGCTCCACGACCTTCAGTCTCGCAAGCTCCACTCCCCCTTGTCCAGCCTGCTACATGCATCGGATATACGCAGTAATAGACCGAGACTGGAAGGCTGAGGGAATTGCACCTGCCTCGCCTGAGCAAGGACAAACAATAGACGTTCAAGGTTTCGTCTATTGGAACCCGCAGTGGGTGGAGCAGCCTTGGCATTCCTATACCGGTTGGGAGTTGCACGTAACTGCATGGAGAATATCGACGACTCCGATTCCCGCTCCTGCTTCACTCTTCTCAGGTAATGGATTGTGGTATGTCCTTGGGGCCTTGGGGATCACCGTGGTGCTCGTGTCAGCCTACGGGACACGATTCCCTACCCGCATCAAAGCATTCGTGAGCCGATCCAAATTGGCTGCTCATCGACGACGTCAATTTTCATGTTAGTTACGTCATTTGACGCGAGCGACCTAGCCAGGAAAACTAGATCAGCAGGGTCCAAAAATCCTGATTCCCACCTCGCTCGCATCAGCTTGAGCGAAGTTGAAACCCCTTAAACAGAGACCTTTCGAAATCGTTAGCAACAGAGAGAATGATTTAGGAAAGAAAAGCCCTATACGCCTAATATCCCTTTGTGGCTTCATGTGCTTATATCGAAAATGGAGGTGTGATGAATAAATGAAGATAATATTCGAACCGAAGACATACAAGATTGTCAAGGGGGCAATTCTAGTAATCGCCGTCGTAATGATCACTTATGTCGCGTATGCCGCAACCCAGCTTTCAATCAGCAACACCGGGAGCGTAACTACGCTCGGCGCTAATTGGCAAGGAGCCACCTTTGCGCCCGCAACAGTTCCAAACTGTGCTACCGCCCCATACTCAGATACTCCTGCTCCGATAACAACTTGGTCAGTTCCAGCGAGTGGTTCGCAAACTGCTGGAATCTGCGTCAAGAACATAAGTACATCTTCGCACACATTTACTGTAACTACGGCTGCTTTGACAGGATCAGTTACAGTCGCTTACAGTGATACTACGAATCCAACCCCGTCCGCGACAATAACTAGTGCTAGCATACTGGCAGGCAGTACAGATCTGGTAACGGTTACGGTCTCGGCCGGTTCTACCTCAAGCGGTAGCCTTAGTTTCACAACGAACATTGCTTAACCTCCTGATGAGCCCGTGAGATTCGGGCGAAACCCAAGGTCTTTTTTCTGGGTCGGGGTTGCCAATAGTGGACGGGGCGTTCAGTCTTAGGTAGGAGGAAACAATGCGCACATCCCTCTTCCCCATCCTACTGGTAACGATAATACTCGTCTCCAGTACCGTCGCAAGCTCGAATCTGAGCATCGGTAATTCTGGATTCGTCAGCAATGGTGGTGGACGATGGTTTGATTATGTGGTGGTGATTATGCTTGAGAACCATAGCATCAATGACACTTATGGAGTGTCGAACCCGTTTTGGAACAATACAAGCACGACTTGTCTCGGAAACTGCGATTACTTGACGTTGTTGGCGAACCAGAACGGTCTGGCCGAGGGTTACACGAATACCGGGGTAGCGGGCGGGAGCCAAGGCGATTACATCGCCATTACATCAGGATATGGGAACTCAAATTGCAACGGCGCTGCTGTGCCTAGCTGCTGGCTCGATATTCCCAACATTGTTGATAGCCTTGAGACTGCTCATCTGACCTGGAAAGCATACATGGAGGGATACCCGATATCATCCGGTTGTGCTGATGACTTCACCAGCCCTCCGAATAACTACGGCCCAAACCACAATCCATTTGTCTACTACTCAGACATCCAGAACAATACAGCTCGATGCTCACGCATCGTCAACGCAAACTCGCAAGTAGTGAATCAGACACGCGCGTCTGACAAATCAATATGTTGGCCGTCGCTCGTGAACAACGATGACTTGTTCCTCAATGATCTAAACTCAGTCACCGACGCATCTAACTACATGTTCCTCACTGCGAACACGGCCGATGACTTTCATGATTGCAACGACGTCTCGCTCGGTAATGCTTGGATGCAAAACATGATCCCCCAGATACTGAGCAGCACGTTGTTTGGTACGAAGAGAGCCGCTCTCTTCATTACTTTCGACGAACCGGATTGCACCTTTAAGGTGACGGGCTCACCAAACAACTGCCCTCCCCATGCTAGGCAACTCTATACGGTCTGGGCTTCAAACCCGACAACGCCGACTACAAGACAGTTGTTCAAGTCTGTTAACACGTACACTCACTACTCCGCACTGAGAACTATCGAAGACAACTGGGGGCTTCCGCCTCTCGTTCCAGCAAATGATGGAAGCGCGAACAATATGCAAGAGTTCTTCTTCTAAGGCCAAGTTTCGGGACGCATTCCCTTTATATTTTTGTCGATCTTTAGAAATAAAACTCTACCCTCAAGCAACGTTTATGTCAATAACCCGTCAAATGAGTCCAGTGTCATCGGTTGAATCATAGGTTCAAGCTCGCAAGATCGTTCGCACTGCTCTTGCTATGCACAGTGAGTCTTGGACCAACAGTACTCGCTGTATGGACCGGGCTGAGACTCGAGATTCCAAAAACCTTCCTTGAGGCTCCGCCGTATATGATCAGCTACAGTGGATTAGGACCCACCACGATAAGCCTCAACTGGACCGAGAGCGTTGGATTAGTTTTCGACGGTTATGTACTGCAAAATTCTACTGATGGTTCGTCTTGGGCTACTTTCGCTAACATTCCCGATAAGACGAACACGTCGATATACATTTCTGGTCAAGTCCCAGGCGCGACCAATTGGTGGCAGGTCATCGTTTACGATCCCCTCAGTCAGTACTCAAACCCGCTGAAAATTACCCAGCCATCAATAGCTTCTCTCTCCTACACCAGGCAAACAGCGACAAACGTTCAGTTGAATTGGGACAATAATGCGGCGTACGGAGGATTCGTCTCTTTTGCCTCGTATCAATTGATGGAAGCCGTGAATGGCGGGCCGTTCGCTCCGGCGGCCAAGATCACCGATGTGAGTTCCCTCGGTGATGTAGTAACCGGCTTGGCACCGTCAACTAGGTATTCGTTTTATCTCAACACAACTGACCAGTGCAATGGCTGTTCCAACGCACGTCCCTCAAGCACGTTTTCTAATACAGTAACGATAAGCACTCCCGGCCCTTTGGCTGCATCCGCCCAGGCTACTCCTGCTACCGTTGACGCGGGTGAGCCGGCCAATTTTGTATGCACAGGCGCAGGAGGCGCTCCGCCGTACACGTATTCATGGAACTTCGGCGACGGAAGCTCAGGGACGGGAGCCAGTCCCAGTCACACTTACAATGATCCCGGAACGATGAACCCCGTCTGCACCGTGACCGATAGCTTCGGCACTATTGCCAATAGCAAACCAATCAAGTATGCAGTCTACATCGATCCTTCCATCATGTCCTTCAGGGCGACCCCTGCTAGTCCCGACTTAGGACAAAGAGTCACCTTCGTGGTTTCAACGAGTGGAGGAAACGGATCCTTGACATACGCATACGCCCGCCTTCCTACCGGTTGCTCGTCCGCTAACTCAAGTTCTTTCTCATGCACACCTACCTCCAGTGGAATATACGAAGTAATGGTAACGGTTTCTGACCAGGGGGGAGAAACCGCGATGTCAACGGTTCGCGTATCAATAGGTCCTTCACGCGTGCTCGGCCTTCCCGAGGCGATGGGGTTGGCGGTGATTTTCGGGGCCATATTAGGAATTGGCGCTGTGGCAATCCTCGCGGTAGTCATTGCCATCCGGCCGAAAAAGGGAACCCAAGACAAGCTTCAACGTGATGCATGATCTACCCGGGAAAACCTCAAACCGAAATTCTGTTTTCCAAGGGGTAAAGAAAAGTGAGGTCGTGGCCGGGATCAATCCCTTCTAAAGAGGTAGTGCATGTTTGTACCTTTCATCTCTGAGGGTCCTGTCCATAGAACCATAATAGAATCGGCGTTCAGGCCTCGTGACTCGAACTCCAACAAAGGCGCAACGTGGGGTAATTTTTGAACCAGAATTTTGAGGTTGGAATTTGTCTCAGGCAATTCTATCGAGGCGAGCTCTCGTTCTCCTCCAATAGAGGCCGATCGCGTTGACCGCAACTGCGGCGCCCAGACCTAACATGATTTCATAGAAGAGAATCGGGGCGAGTCCGAAAATTGTCCGGTTCTCCACAACTAATATTGTCATTGTGGAGGTGACGCTGATTCCGCTGTCGTCGACCACAGTTAGCCGTACAATATACGACCCCGCCTTGGAATATGAATGAGCGACAGTTGCCCCAAAACTTGCCGGAGAGTTGTCGCCGAAATTCCATGACCAGCTCGCATAGGGCAAGGTTCCGCCTGCGGCGATCCCAGTGAACGCTATGTTCTTTCCCGAGCCCTGATTCGTAGGAGAGAATGCGAAATTGACCGTAATCGGCGGCGTAACCATCAACGGCTCGCAAACACTGGGTGCTCCGTTGTTGTTAGCGTCGCCGCTGTATACAGCGTTCCAGCTGAACAAGCCCGCGGAACTGAAGGTTTGAGAACCGGATTTGGGTACGGCTCCATTCGATACGGGCACCGGGGGACCGACAGGCGTGGCTGCTCCGGCGCAAGTTGACCCTGGGAAGATGTTGTATGTTACCGTTCCGCCGGCGTTCGTGGTGACGCCGGTCAGTGTGGCTGAGTCGTCCACAGAGCCGCCGAAAGTGATAGTATTAGCGGAGAGCATTGTTGTTACGATGACGTCAGACGTGGGGTTCACCTTTAATGGTTCACAGTTGCTCCTTGAGCCGTCGTTGTTCGAATCTCCACTATAGACAGCGTTCCAGCTGAAGTTTCCAGCGGTAGTGAACGTTTGAGAGGCGGAATTGGAGACTACTCCATTTATGACTGCCACTGGGTCTCCAACCTGGGTTCCCGTTCCAGTACAGGTTGGTCCAGTGAAGAAGAGGTAGGTCAGCGTGCCGCCGGCCTCGAAGCTACTGGACAACGCAGCAGAGTCGGTGATAGAACCCCCAACAGTTATCGGGTTTGCTGACAGTGTCGTCGTGATAATCGGGCTAGATTTGTTGACTGCCAACTGTTCGCAGGGACTGGTGGTCAGGTTGTTGTCCGTGTCACCACTGTACACAGCATTCCAGCTGAACGAGCCAGCTGCGTTGAAGGCCTGAGAGGCAGAATTCGGAACCATTCCATTGGTGACTGGGACAGGGCTGCCCACTATTGTTGCTGTCCCTCCACATGTCGAGCCGGTGAAGAAGTTGTAGGTCACCGTTCCTGTGAAAGCGCCACTACCATATGAGATAATAGCGGTACCATGGACAGTTGTGCCAGCAATTATTGATGTCACATGATTGTCGGCCGAGTCTTTGATGTTGGTTGCGAGCGACGCGGACAGGCGCCACGCTGTGAACGGGTGAAGTTCCCAGCCACTGTACATGTGGCCTTGCGTTGTAACTTCAGTGGGGTCCCAGTAAATGAAACCTTGAACGTCTATACTCGTGGAGCCTGGTAAGATTCCGCTTGGCACGTACTGGGGAAGAGTGCTATTGTTGCAGTAGGAGATTGAAGGACCGCACCAACCTTTCGCCATCCAGTCCTGATCGATCTCAAAGTGAATTCGGTGGTTGCAAGCAGTGTAGGTTCCGCTCCCGCAATATCCTTGGAAGCCGAAGGTCTGCATATCACCGGTTGAATCGCAGATAGTACCGTTGTAGTTGCGGCCACCGTTGATTCCGTTGAAAGCCGTGACGCAGTCCTCTGTGTTATATTCCCAGTTTTCAGGATAGACGCCGTGGATTTCTACGAATACGCCTACAACCTGTCCGACAGTATTCGTGATTGTGCAGGGCGGGTTGAGCATCCTCTTGTTAGGGATTCCACCAAAGGTCTGAGTTACGAGTGGCTTTCCGATCTCGGCAAAGGACGGAGTCCTCACCCCTCCGCTAACCACCGTGTCGCTTATGTCGACGACATCGTTATTGTTGGCGTCGAAAACCACTGTCTCGCCACTGTTTTGATCCCCTGCGTCCCAGCTGCCATTGGTAGTGTCAAAGTAAGCACTCGCTGACCCGTCGATATACTTGAGTCGAGTATCAGTCTTCAACGGCTGACCGAGAAGTGATCCTGAAACCAAGCTGGTAGGCGAGGTGGATAGGTTGCGGTCCGCCCCATCGCCTGAAAGCGAGTAGAACTGATCGTTTTTTCCCGGCGTCACGTCGGCAGTCCCATTGTTGTCTATGTCGTACACGACGCGGTCGCCGGGCTGGAAAGAACCCGTACCGTTCTGGTCGTAATATTTCAGATTGTATGTGGCATACTGGCTACCTGCTAAGAGTCCTCCGTTGAAAGAATTCAGGTTGAATCCGATTATGTTCTCGAGAGTAGTAACTACTGGGACACAGTTTACATTGGGATTCCATGAGACCCCGGTTGTAGCCGGCAGCGATTCGGCGATGCCTCGCTGAGTATAGGCTAGTGAAACGACGCCGAAGAATAAGAGCGCTAGCAGGCACCATTGGGTTAAGGTGACTCTTGCCACTTATTATCCTCCCTGAGGCAGTAGCACGCGGGCGCGGGTCGATGAAACTATGTCCATGGCGAGTTCAATAACGAGACTGGTCACATGGGCCAAACAGATTGATAGACCAACGGTACCAGGCCTCGAATTGCGCCTCATGTTGACTGGTCTGCTGAGCCATGCATAAAAATCTTAGACATCTCAGTTACCAAAATATTTCCAAAGATTACTGGATTCTCCAGGCAGCCCTCTCTAGTTGGAGCTGAAATTAGAACCCAATATTCATAAGGCATGGGAGCATTGGAGTTTCAAACCCCGTTCTTCAACGGTCTTGTCCCTCAATTATTGGTGGAGCACAGAAAAGGTATCTCAACTTTTGCGGAAGATCTGTTTTGTCGGCTTGAAACCAGCAATGTGGCTTGTAAAGGAGGATCTGCTCAAGGCTCGAGGATTATGCGAAGAAACTAGGCGGTCAAGCTAGGCGGTCAGGAATATTGTATCTATGGATTGACAATTATAGCTGTTGACCTGAAAATCTAGTATGTTTAATAACTGCTCGTCGGAAGGCCTTGTGCGAATTGAATGAGACAGGTTCCTACTTTTGCCATAGTACTGCTTATATTGTCGGTATTCTCCTTTCCAACATTCCTTAACCAGATTGTCCCACCAGCGAACGCGGCCTCCGCCAGTTTCTCATTTGCCGCCTCCGGGGACATGGGCAGCCTTACTGTTAGCACCTCCATAAGCAACTTGAACCGTTTGGTAACCGACAGTCCAAACTTCTTCCTGGGACTGGGCGACTTTAGTTACGATCCATCAGTTACCGGCAATACTTGGTGCGGTCAGTTCAAGTCATCGTTCAACAGCATCCAGATTCTCCCTGGCGACCACGACACTGGGGGACACAACTCGGCTAATTTCGGGGAGACGCACAGTTATGAGAGATATGTCAACGGCTGTCCCCTCAGCCCCGGTGTCTCTCTGGTCTGTGGGCCAGTGGCCGGTAATTGTTATGGGAAGGAATACTATTTCGATTATCCTGCAACGAGTCCGGTTGCGCGTTTCATCTTCGCATCGCCAAAAATTTACAACATGACGGGGGTATGTACCTCGTCCCCGAACTGCAGCTCGCAGACAGGCCAGTCCTGCACCGACCAGTATGGGTGCTGGCCGTACGCGAGCGGAGACGTACACTACAACTGGGTCTCAAACACCATCGACGGTGCCAGAGCCACCGGGATCAAATGGGTCATTGTGGCGACCCACAAACTCTGCATAAGCGCTAGTGACGCAACATGCTCAATGGGACTTGGATTCTTCAACATGCTGGTACAGAAGAAAGTCGACCTGGTCATTCAGGCCCACGACAACGCCTACGAGAGGAGCAAACAAATAGCCCTCAACTCGACCGCAGGATGTTCAAGCATCAAGACTGATGGTAACGGCTACGCGCTATACAATTCTGGATGTGTCGTTGACACGGGAAGCCGCGGCTTCTACACTCCCGGTGCAGGTTCAGTCGTGGTAGTACAGGGAGCCTGGGATAACGATCTCTACGATGTGAATGCTTCCTCACCAAACCCAGGGAACGTTGCTGAGGCTCCATACTTCGCCAAACTTATGGGTAAGAACACACCTGGTAACGGACTGGGCTTCACAAAATACACAGTCTCCGCCAGCAGAATTGACGTACAGACAAATTTCTCAGGATCCTACTCAGACAGCTTCAGCATATGGGGAGGTCCCAACCCAGTCCCATCCGCTTCCTGGTCACCTTTGAGCCCGCAAGTCGGGCAAACAGTGACCTTCACGGCGTCCGCATCAGGTGGCGTCCCTCCATACTCTTTCACTTG
>Ga0134075_10000016_pt1 | contig 33495 bp, 39 predicted proteins | sample 15_taG_18_FD_119775 | JGI IMG/M metagenome (GOLD analysis project Ga0134075, IMG submission 119775) | Grasslands soil microbial communities from the Angelo Coastal Reserve, California, USA - 15_D_Rain_40cm_5_09212015 | ecosystem: Environmental > Terrestrial > Soil > Grasslands ... | reverse complement strand
TGTTCCAGCGCAACTGCTGGATCTCGTTCGAGCCCGTCGAGGGCAGCCTCTCGGTGCTCGCGGACTACATCGGCCCGCACAAGATCCTCTGGGCGACCGACTATCCGCACCCCGATGGCTTCTTCCCCGGCGCGCCGAAGCTGATCGCCGATCGCCCCGAGCTGTCGGCGGAGACCAAGCGCCAGATCCTGGCCGGCGGCGCCAAGGGGTTCTACGGCCTGAAGTAGGCGCGGCGCCGCGGCGCCCGATTTCGGCAGCCGCAAGGAGGCAGTTATGCAGTTCCACGACGTCGACGTCAAGACGCAGTTCAAGAAGATGCGGGAGCTCGTTCCCGACGTGTATCGCGCGTTTCTCGAGTTCGATCAGAAGGCGTTCAAGGACGGCGCGATCCCGAGCAAGACGAAGGAGCTCATCGCGCTCGGCATCGCCCAGATCACGCAGTGCCCCTGGTGCATCGACGCCCACACGAAGAAGGCGGCGACCGCCGGCGCCTCCGACGCGGAGATCGCGGAGACCACGTTCGTCGCCATGGCGATGGCCGCCGGCGCGGCCTGGAGCCACGGCGGGTTAGCCCTCCAGTGCCTGCAAGAGCACAAGGGCTGACCGGGCGAGCGGAGCCGGCAAGAGCACAAGTGTTGAGCGGGGCGCGCGGAGCCAGCAGCAGCACAACGGTTGAACGGGCGCGCGGAACCAGCAGCAGCACCACGGTTGAACGGGCGAGCGGCGCCACGAGTATCTATCATTCACCACCCTCGGTGGCCCCGGCCTCGAGCTCTCGATAAATGAAATTCGGGCTCAGGTACGCGAGCCTCGGTCGCTATGCGAACGGGCCGGCCGCGCTCGAGCTGGCTCAGGCCGCCGAGGCGGCCGGTTTCGACTCCATCTGGACCGTCGAGCACGTCGTGGTGCCTCACGGCTATCAATCGCGCTATCCGTACTCCGAAACGGGCCGAATGGGCGCCGGGCTCGAGGATTTCCCGATCCCGGATCCGTTGATCTGGCTCGCCTACATCGCCGCCGCGACGCGCTCGCTGAAGCTCGGCACGGCGATCCTGATCCTGCCGCAGCGCAATCCAGTCGTTACGGCCAAGGCGGTCGCCACGCTCGATCATCTGGCCGGGGGGCGCCGCGTCCTTCTGGGCATCGGCGTGGGCTGGCTGGCCGAGGAGTTCGCCAGCCTGGGCATTCCATTCGAGGACCGCGGGCCGCGCACCGACGAGTACGTCGCCGCCATGCGGGCTCTCTGGAGCCAGGAGCGTGCGAGCTTCGCGGGGCGCTTCGTCTCGTTCCGAGACGTCTTCTGCCGGCCGCTCCCGGCCGGCGGCCGGATTCCGATCATCGTCGGCGGCGACACGCGGGCGGCCGCCCGCAGAGCCGGACGGCTCGGCGATGGCTACTTTCCGGCCCGCGGCGGGTCGGTGGAGCTGCTGGACGAGATGCGGCGCGCCGCCGTCGCGGCGGGACGCGATCCGGCCGACATCGAGATCACGGTCTCGGCGCCGACCGATCCGGCCGAGATCGAGGCGCTCGCCCGGCGAGGCGTGAAGCGTGTGGCCGTGCCCGTGAGCTCCGCCGCCGGGCTCCCGGCGCAGGTGAAGACCCCCGACGACGTGCTGCGCTACGGCAAGACGATGATCGAGCGCTTCCGCGACTGACGACGACGCGCCGGCCATGCCCGCCACACTGGACCTCGACGAGCTGCGATCGCACATCGGCCGCGCGCAGACCTCGACCGACGTGATCCATGCCGGTCCGGCCAATCTCCTTCGACTGGCATTAGGACGCTCGGAGCCGGAGTACCGCGAGGGCGACGTGCTGCCGCCGGCGTGGCTCGCGCTCTACTTCCTGCCTCGGGTCGCATCCGACGCCCTACGGCCGGACGGCAGTCCGCGCGACACGGGCGTGGTCCCGCCCCTCACGCTGCCGCGCCGGATGTTCGCCGGCGAGCGCGTGCGGCTCCACGCCGCCGTGCGGATCGGCGAGACCCTGCGGCGCGAGACGCGCCTGGCCGACATCTCGGTGAAGCACGGCAGCACCGGCACGCTCGTGTTTGCCACCGTGACGAGCCGCGTGTACGGGCCCAACGGCCTGGCGATCGAGGAGGAGCGTCACACGGTCTTTCGCGAGGAGGTCAAGGCCGGCGAGCGCAATCAGGCGCCCCGTCGCGAGTCGCCGCCGAGCGACGCGCCGTGGCGGCGCCGCGTGACGCCCGATCCGGTCCTGCTCTTTCGCTTCTCGGCGCTCACCTTCAACAGCCACCGCATCCACTACGACCGCGCGTGGGCGATGGAGGTCGAGGGTTATCCGGGTCTCGTCGTGCACGGCCCGCTGACGACCACCCTGCTCATCGATTTCGCGCGCGACCAGAATTCCGGCCGGCGGATCGCCGCCTACTCGACCCAGGCGCGCGCGCCGCTGTTCGACACCGCGCCGTTCGAGCTGCGCGGGCGGCCGACAGGGAATGGACGCGGCTCGGAGCTCTGGGCCGTGACCCCCGAGGGCACGATCGCGATGAGCGCCGAGGTCGAGCTCGACTAGCGGCGCGCGAGCCGCGGCAGCAGCTTGGCCGCCGCCTCGTCCACCTGAGCGAGCTGGTCGCCGCCGGCGAAGCGCAACGCGAAATGGCGCGCGCCGGCGTCGATCCAGCGCTGCAGCCACTCCGCGCAGCCCTCGATCGGCCCCGCGTACGTCGCCTGGCGGGCCAGGATGGTCCGCGCCGGTGCGGCGTAGTACGTCTCGAGAAAGGTGTTGAGCCGCTGCTCTGCGGCGGCGCGATTGGCGTCGAGGGCCAGGGTGACATACGCGGCGCCGGTCACCGCATCGGCCGGACGCCCGGCGGCGCGCGCCGCCTTCTGCACGGCGGGAAAGTGCTCGGCGAAGAACTCCACGCTGGGCCCAGTCGGGAACCAGGCGTCGAAGCGCGCCGCCTCACGTAGCGCGGTCGGTCCGCTGCCGCCGATCCAGATGGGCGGGCCGCCCGGGCGATGAGGCTTGGGCTCCATCGTGACGTCGTCGAGCGTGAAGTGCTTGCCGCTGAAGCTCACGTGATCCCGCCGCCAGAGCGCCTGACAGATCTCGATCGTCTCGAGGAAGCGGCCGATCCGGCGCTCGAAGGGCACGCCCGCCGCGGCGAATTCTTTCCGGATGGACGGGTTGTCGGCGGCGAAGCCGACGCCGAGGATCACGCGCCCCTCGGCGGCGCGGTCGAGCGTGCCGACGATGTGCGCCAGGACCACGGGATTGCGCAGCGCCGGCAGCAGCACGCCGGTGCCGAGGCGCACGCGCCGCGTGCGGCCGGCGATCGCGGCCATCAACGTCAGCGGCTCGTGGCGCGGCCGGGCGATCAGCGAGTCGCCGATCCACACAGAGTCGAAGCCCGCGGCCTCCGCGCGCTCGGCCATCGCGAGCAGCGGCGCCGTCTCCGGGTGGCCGGACATGACCGCTTCGCGCGTCGGGATCAAGACGCCGAACTCGACCGCCATCGCTATCTCCCCGGCGCGTACTTGTGGCCGAGCGCCTCTTCCCACCTGAGATAGTTCTGCATGTCGGCGAAGTTGCGGTCCGGTCCCGCCGGCACGACGTCGGTCGGCGGCGCCATCACCCCCGAGAGCCCCTTCTCCACCGGCAGGCCCGCCTTCTGCCAGGCGGCCATGCCGCCCTCGAGAATCGAGACGTTCTGATAGCCGAGCTCGCCGAGGGTGACGGCGGCGAGCGCCGAGCCGCGCCCGTCGGCGCAGGTGACCACGATCGAGGCGCTCTTCGACGGCACGACGTCGGCGATCCAGAGCTCGAGCCAGCCGCGGGGCACCCAGCGGGCGCCGGACACGTGGCCGCGCGCGAAATCCTGGCTCGTGTCGACGAAGATCACCGCCGCCGGCGGGGAAGTGTGCAGATCGCGCGGCGCGACCGCCTTCACCTTCGCGCGCGCTTCCGGATAGCCGGCGGGAATGTCCTCCGGCAGGCCGCGCTCCAGCGAGCCCCCGCTCGCCACCCAGGCGGTCGTGCCGCCGTCGACGGCGAAGACCTCGCGGAATCCCATCTGCCGGTACCACGAGGCGATCAACGTCGCGCGCGCCTTGCCGTCACACGCGAAGACGATCTGGCAGTTCTTCACGACCACCGCGTCGTCCGAGCGCTGCACGGCCTGACCCCCTGGGAACCAGCGGAACCCCGGGATATGGCCGGCGGCATATTCCTCGGCGGTGCGCACGTCGATGAAGTAGACCGTCGCCTGGTCGCGGCGGGCCATGACGCTCTTCAGCGCCGCGATGTCGAGGTAGCGAACGCCGTCCTCCGCGGCGAGCCTGGCGGCATAGGCTTCCGCCGCCGCGACAGCCTCCGGCGACGGCTCCGGCAGCTCGACGCGATCGGCGCCGGTCTCGAGCTTGTGCCCGGCGAGCACCCAGCCGGACGTGCCGTTCTTCAGGCCGTACACCTTCGGAATCCCCATGCGCTGGAGCACGCGCGCGCCGATGATGCTGCGGGTACGCCCCGCGCAGTTCACGATGATGGTCGTGTCGCGGTCGAGATCCCTGGCGATATCGGTGATGCGCAGCGCCAGCTCGCCCCCGGGCACGCTGCGGCCGCCGGGGATGCAGAACCGGCGGAACTCCTCGGGCGTGCGCGAGTCGAGGATGACGACCTTTTCGCCCTTCTGGATGCGCGCCGCAAGGTCCTTGCACTCGATCTCGGGCACGTGGTGCACCACCTCGACCTTCTCGCCGAAGTCCTTGCTGGGAACGTTCATCCCCCACTCGGTCTCGAGTCCATCGGTGACCCAGCGATTGATCCCGTCGTCGAGCACGGACACCTGCCGATAGCCCATCCGTTCGAGGGTCGCCGCCGCGAGGCGCGCGCGCCGGCCGTCGTCGTCGCACACCACGACCGGCGTTCCCTTGAACGGCACGGCCTGCGGCAGCTGGAACTCGAGCTGGCGCCGTGCGATCAGGCTCGCGCCTGGAATGTGGCTGCTGTTGTACTCGCCGGCCTCCCTGACGTCGATCAGGGCGAACGGCTCCTTGCCCTCGAGCAGGCTCTTGAGCGCCGCGGAAGCGATCGTGGCGGCCATGAGTTCTTACCTCCGCGCCATGAGGCGCCTGAAGACCGCGCCGTACTGAAAGCCGTAGCCCTCGGCGTGCTCGGCGGCGTTCTTCTTCACGCGTTCGCCGATGGTGTGGCCCTGCGGGACGTTGAAGCCGGGCACCTGGCTCTCGTGGCGGATGAGTCCGGCGATCTGGCGGTCGATCGAGTCGGTGACGTCGACGATCGTGTCGGGCTCGTCGGCGCCCCAGTACCAGAGCTCGCGCACCTTGTGCGGCTCGAGCCCGTCGCGCGTGATGTGCTCGGGAAAGTGCAGATGGTCGCGCGCGTACGGATAGACGGCGTCGGTCGCGGTGATGCCGGCCTTGCGGTGGTCGCGGTGCTGGAGTCCTCGGATGCGGTACGGATCGTGAACGAAGACGGTGTGGGGCCGATACCGACGGATCGCACGGACGACATCGCCCAGAAACTCGCGCGTGTCCTCGAGCCCGCCGTCGGGATAGCCGAGCATGACGACGTGCCGCACACTCATGAAGTCCGCGGCGGCGCGCTGTTCCTCGGCGCGCTTCTTCGCGAGCGCGGCCGGCGTCAGCGTGCGGTCGGCGGTGCCGGCGGCGCCGTTGGTGCAGAGCACGTACGTGATCTCGCATCCCGCGGCCGCCCACTTCGCCACGACGCCACCGGAGCCGATCTCGGCATCGTCGGGGTGCGCGAAGATCACCATCGCCTTGTCGGGAATCTCGGTCACGATCTCGAGCTTGGGGGGTGTGGCGTCTCTGGGCATGAAAGGGATTCTACAGGAGTGTCCAAGCTCCAGCGCCATCCGGCGCGTCCAAGCGGTATGATAGCCGCCACCATGACGACCAACTCGTTCCCCCTGGCCCGCTTCAAAGTCCTCGACCTCACCCGAGCCCGGGCCGGCCCGACATGTGTGCGGCAGCTGGTCGACTGGGGCGCCACGGCCATCAAGATCGAGATGCCCGGCGGCCGCACCGGCGACGGCATGGGCGGCAATCGCCACGGCTTCGATTTCCAGAATCTCCACCGCAACAAGCGGAGCATGACGCTCAACCTCAGGGATCCTGAGGGGGTGGCGATCTTCAAGAAGCTGGCGCGCGACGCCGACATCGTCGTGGAGAACTACCGCCCGGGCGTGAAGGAGCGTCTGGGCATCGACTACAAGACGTTGCGGGCGATCAACCCCCGCCTGATCTATGGCAGCATCTCCGGCTTCGGCCAGAGCGGCCCGTACCGGGACCGCCCGGGCGTGGACCAGATCGCGCAGGGTATGGGCGGTCTCATGTCGATCACGGGGATTCCGGGCCAGGGCCCGGTGCGTGTCGGCATCCCGATCGCCGACCTCTGCTCGGGGATCTTCCTGGCTCAGGGCATCCTGGTCGCGCTGATCGAGCGCGAGAGCACGGGCGAGGGCAAGTGGGTGCACACCTCGCTGCTCGAGGCGATGCTCTCGATGCTCGACTTCCAGGCCTCGCGGTGGCTGATGAGCCACGAGGTGCCGCCGCAGGCCGGCAACAATCATCCCACCGGAATTCCGACCGGCGTGTTCGAGACGAAGGACGGCCACATCAACATCGCCGCCGCCGGCGACGACATCTACGCGCGGTTCTGCCGCGCGATCGAGCGGCCGGACTTGCTCACCGACCCGCGGTTCTCGACGTCCAAGGCGCGCTCGACCAACCGCGACACCATCATGGAAGTGATCATGCCAGTGACGCGGCAGAAGACCAGCGCCGAGTGGATCAAGCTCTTGAACGACGCCGGCGTGCCCTGCGGGCCGATCTACAAGATCAACGAGTCGTTCGCCGACCCTCAGGTGCAGCACCTGGCGATGGCCCAGCCGGTCCACTCCCCGACGCTCGGCGATCTGACGATCCTCGGGCATCCGGTCTCGCACGGTGAAAAGCGCCTGCCCTTGCGAAGCGCGGCGCCGGAGCTCGGTGAGGCCAACGAGGAGGTTCTGACGTCGCTGGGCTACACGAAGGCGCAGATCGCAGACCTGAGCAAGCGCGGCGTAGTTTGACAACTCGCAGGACGGGAGCGGCCCGCCAGCGAGGAACGCCCTCGAGGTCGAGATCGTGTGACGGAGCCGATCGTCATCACCCTCACCAGGTGATCGAGTAGCACTGATGCCGACCGCGCGTCTGCCGGGCGATCTGCTCATGCATTACGACGATGATGATTTCACCGATCCCTGGTCGCGCGCAGAAACCGTCATCCTGCACCATGGCAACGCCAAGAACGCCAAGCTCTGGTATGCCTGGGTGCCGCTGCTCGCTCGAGACTATCGAGTTGTCCGTGTCGATGCCCGCGGCTTCGGCCGATCGACCGTGCCCGCCCCCGGCTATCCCTGGTCACTCGAAGGCTTCGCGACGGACCTGCTCCATCTCATGGATCACCTCAGCATCGACCGGGCGCACCTGATCGGAGAGACCATCGGCGGCACGATCGCGCTCGAGTTCGCGCACCGGTTCCCCGAACGGTTGCACACGGTCACCACGTGCACCTCGCCGTACAAGTTCCGAGGCGTGCAGGCCTATCTGGAGTACTACAAAGTCGTCAAGGAGCAAGGGGTCGAGGCGTGGGTCCGCCAGACGGCGGGACGCCGATTGGAGCCGGGCGCGTCCGATGCAGGCCATCGGGCGTGGTACGCGCAAGAGATGAGTCGTACGGCGCAGCACGTGGTGCTGGAAACTCTCGCGTATCTCTCGACAGTGGACTTGACGCCGATCCTCCCCAAGATCACGACGCCGGCGCTCGTGCTGGTCGGCGAGCGCAGCACCATGAATACGCCCGATCGAGCGCAGGGCCTCGCGGCGCTCTTGCCGCGCGGAACGCTCGTGGAAGTGCCGGGTGCGAGCGGCTACGTGCAGCATTCGGCGCCGGCCCAATGCGTTGCGATCTGGCGAGATTTTGTGCGATCCTCCCGCGCGTAGAAGGAGGCGCGTATGGGAGACATCCTGGGGATCGGGACGACCCACTATCCTCCCGGGCTGGTGCCGGACGAATACAAGCCCTGGCCCCTGGCTCGCATGCTGCACACGGACCCGCGCATCCCGCCTCACCTGAAAGATCCCGCCAACTGGCCCGAGCCGATGCGCGCGGAGTGGGGCGCCGATGAGGGAATCGCCTCATTCAAGGCGCATCGGGCGCGGGTGTTCAGCTCGTTCCGTACCCTGAGGGACGAGATCGCCGCCTTTCGCCCCGATTTCATACTCATGTGGGGCGACGACCAGTACGAGAACTTCCGGGAAGACGTGATTCCGCCGTTCTGCGTCCTGGCCTACGACACGCTCACGTTCCAGCCGTTCAAGCGGCTCGGCAACCGGCCGAATATCTGGGGCGAGCCCGGCGACAAGACGTTCACGTGGCCCGGCCAGCCCGCCGCCGGGCGCTTGCTCGCCGGCCGCCTGCTCGAGGCCGGCGTCGACATGCCCTACGCCTACCGGCCGCTCCACGGCGACGGCGTGGCGCACGCATTCGCGAACACCCTGCTCTACCTCGACCTGGACCGTCGGGGATTCTCGTACCCGGTGCTGCCGGTGACGGTCAACTGCTACGGCCGCGACGTGATTCGCTACCAGGGCGGCGGCACTCAGCACGCGGAGGAAGCCGACCCTCCCGCGCCGTCGCCGCGCCGGTGCTTCGAGCTCGGCAGGCTCACCGCCCGCATCCTGCGCGAGAGCCCGTGGCGCGTCGTGCTCATGGCCTCGTCGAGCTGGTCGCACGCGTTCCTGACCGCGAAGAATCACTTCCTCTATCCGGACCTCGAAGCCGACCGGATGCTGCTCGAGCACCTGCGCGCGGGCGAGTACGAGACCTGGCGCGACTTGCCGCTCGAGCGGCTGGAAGCCTCCGGCCAGCACGAGGTCCTGAACTGGGTCTGTCTGGCGGGAGCCATGGCCGAGCTCGGCGCGAAGATGGAGCTCGTCGACTGGGTCGAGACCTGGATCTTCAACGCGCCCAAGTGCCAGGCGATCTTCCGATGAAAGCCGTCTACATCGCCGAACCCGGAGGCCCGGAGAAGCTGATCTTCGGGGACCGCCCGGACCCGGAAGCGGGCGCCGGCGAGGTCGTCGTGCGCGTGCGCGCGACGTCGGTCAATCACGCCGATCTGGCGCTCCGCGCCGGCCGCTCGCCGACGGGCGGGCTGCCGCGCATCCTCGGGCTCGACATCGCCGGCGAGATCGCCAGTCTCGGGTCCGGCGTGACCGGCTGGAAAGAAGGCGACCGCGTCGTGGTCGAGAATCGCGTCAAGTGCGGCGTGTGCTCGCCATGCGTGCTCGGGCGCGACGAGTTCTGCGACCGGCAGAAGCGCCTGGGCGGCGAGCTCGACGGCGGCCACGCGCAGTACTGCAAGGTTCCCGCGGCCAATCTTCAGCGAATCCCCGAGAGCATGGGGTTCGAGGAAGCGTCGACGTTTCCGCTCGCCGGTCACACTGCCTGGCACTGCTTGTTCGAGCGCGTAGAGCTCCAGCAGGGCGAGGACATCCTGATCCAGGCCGTCGGCAGCGGGGTCGGAAGCTTCGGGCTCCTGATGGCCAAGGGCGTGGGCGCTCGCGCGATCGTCACGGCCGGGAGCGACTGGAAGCTCGCGAAGGCCAAGGGGCTCGGCGCCGACGAGGTCATCAACTACACGACGACGCCGAAGTTCAGCCAGCGCGTCAAGGAGCTCACCGGCGGCCGCGGCGTCGACGTGGTGTTCGACTGCGTCGGGGCGCCGGTGTGGGACGAGAGCTGCGCGAGCCTCAAGCCCGGCGGCCGGCTCGTCATCACCGGGACCACCGGGGGTAGCCAGATCCCGTTCAACCTGTCGGTGCTGCAGAGCCGGCCGCTCACCCTGATGGGCAGCGGCGCCCGCAGTCGCCGGAGCTTCGCGACGATGATGCATCGCGCCCGCTACGGCGGTCTGCGCGGCGTGGTGGGCAAGACGTTCGACCTGTCGGAGGCCGCGAAGGCCCACGAGGTCATGACCGGACGCGACTTCTTCGGCAAGCTCGTCCTGCGAGTGCCGTAGCACCGGTCGACTTCCACCTGCCCCTTCGATGGGCGACCCGGCGGGCATCAAGCGCCAGTATCGGCAGTTCGCCGGAACCGAGTGCAAGGGCTACTCCGACCTTTACTACCGCCTCGCGATCTCCGTCTCCGAGGACGACGAGATGGCGGGCTTCATCGCGGACATGCCTGAAACCCAGCCGAATCTCTTCCTGGCTTCCATCCAGCTGTTGACGGGCCCTGCGGGCATGCCGGCGACCGGCTCGGAGCTGCGGGCATTCGTGAAGAGGCGCGGCAGCGACGTGCGCGCCGCGATGCGAGCCAGGCGGACTCAGACGAACGAAGTCGGGCGCTGCGCGGTCTTGCTGCCGGCATTGCCGCCTGGGCCCCTGGCGCTGGTGGAAGTCGGCGCGAGCGCCGGCCTGTGCTTGCTCTTCGAACGCTACCACTATGAATTCGGATCGACGCGCCTGGGCCCGGTCGACTCGCTCGTGCGCCTGCAGTGCACGACGAGCGGGCCCGTCCCGCTTCCGCCAGCGGTCCCGCGGATCGTGTGGCGACGGGGCCTCGACGTGAGACCGATCGACGTGCACGACGACGATGCGGTCCGCTGGCTGCTGGCGTGCGTGTGGCCGGAGCATCACGAGCGCCGGCGACGGCTCGAAGGCGCGATCGACACGGCCCGAGCCGATCCTCCCGTCATCCGCGCCGGGGACCTCGTCGACGACCTTCCTGCCGTGCTGGCCGAGGCGCCGGACGACATCCAGCTCGTGGTGTTCCATTCGGCCGCGCTCAGCTACGTGAGCCGCAAGCGTCGCCAGGCGTTCGCCGGCCTTCTCGCCGACGCGTCGAAGCGACGAGACATCGTGTGGCTCGCGAACGAGGCTGCGGGCGTCGTTCTCGAGCTGACGGCCCCGGCCCCATCGGGCTCGCTGCGCTTTCTGGTCAGTCGTACGCACTTCGCGAACGGGCAGCGACGGAGCGAGCTGCTCGCACTTGCCCATCCCCATGGAGCCGAGCTGGCATGGCTCTGAGGTCGTATTAGCTCACCCTCGCCCTTGCGCTGAGCCTCTGCGTCGCGCGGCCCGCCGTGCAGGCTCAGCAGACGGGCAAAATGCCGCGGGTCGCGTTTCTGTCGACGACCACGCCGGGCCCATCCCCGACCACCGACGGATTCCGGCAAGGGCACGATGCTCTACGCGAACCGCACGCGTCTCGCTGAGCTTGCGATGACCAGCCACCTTCCCATGATGTGCGGCCCGAAGCAGTACGTGTCGGCGGGCTGCTTGATGGGTTATTCGGCAGACATCGCAGATATCTTTCGGCGCTCCGCCGTCTACGTGGACAACATCCTCAAGGGCGCGAAGCCCGCGGACTTGCCGATCGAGCAGCCGACCAAGTTCCAGCTGGTGATCAATCTCAAGACCGCGAAGTCCCTCGGCGTCACCCTCGAATCGTCCGTATTGGCGAGGGCGGATCAGGTGGTCGAATAGGAGTACTATGGGGGCCGCCGCGGGACCCGCGGACGTCCTGGCTGGGCCGCGCCGGCTCGGGGAGGTGCGACATGGGCAACATGATCCGCCTGTACACCGGCAAAGACGGCCAGACCCACATCGAGGAGCTGGATCCCGCCACGCATCCGGAGCTCACGACCATGCAGGCGACCAAGGGCATCGTCTTCCGCACGACGAAGCCTGGCCACTTCTCCGATTGGCACAACGCCCCGCGGCGGCAGTTCGTCATCACCCTGGCCGGCGAGGTCGAGATCGGTCTGGGCGACGGCAGCGTGCATCGCTACGGCCCCGGCCACGTGACCCTGGCGGAAGACCTCACGGGGAAGGGCCACACGACCCGCGTGGTCGGCGACAAACCCAGATTGTCGGTTACCATCCCATTGGCCGACTGAGAAGAGGAGGACCTATGGGCCAGATCCTCGGCCTCGGCATCACGCACTACCCGCCGCTCTCCTACAAGGGCAACATGACCAGCCGCATCAAGCTTCTGGTCGCGGACGCCCTCCTGCCGGAACCTCTGCGCACCCCGGCCGGATGGCATCCGACGGCGCGTGAGCAGTGGAGCACCGACGAGGGCGCCGCGCACTCCGAGAAGCACCGCGACGACCTGATTCACCATTTCAGGAAGGCTCGCGCCGAGCTGGACGCGTTCCGGCCCGACTTCGTGCTGCTCTGGGGTGACGACCAGTACGAGAATTACCGCGAGGACTGCGTGCCGCCGTTCTCGATCCTGGCCTACGACTCCGTCGACGTCCAGCCGTGGAAGGGCCACCGCGGCGAGAACTGGTGGGACGAGCCCAAGGACAAGACGTTCACGATCGCGGGTCATCGGGCGGGCGCCAAGTACCTTGCGTCGGCTCTGCTCGGCGACGGGGTCGACATCGCGTATTCGTACAAGCCCCTGCACCACCCGCTCGGTCACGCGTTCATGAACTCGATCCTCTACCTGGACATCGACCGCAAGGGCTTCCCCTATCCAGTGGTGCCGTTCACGGTGAACTCGTACGGGCGATGGCTGATCGGGGCGCACGGCGCGCCGATGACGCCCTCGCAGACGGCGAAGCTCGCGGGGCAAAGCGAGCTCGATCCGCCCGGGCCACAGCCGTGGCGCTGCTTCCAGATCGGCGGCGCCGTCGCCCGGGCGCTGAGCGCGAGCCCCTGGAAGGTGGCCGTGATCGCCTCGTCGAGCTGGAGCCACTCGTTCCTGGTCGCGAAGACCTCACTGATGTTCCCGGACGTCGAGTCGGACCGGCGCTACTATGAGGCGCTGCGCGACGGCGACTGGACGGTCTGGCGGAATACCACGATCGCCGAGGCCGAGGATCGCGGCCATCACGAGCTCTTGAACTGGTTCTGCCTCGCCGGCGCGATGGCGGAGCTTCGCCGCAAGCCCGACGAGTCGGTGTTCCTGGAGTCGTGGATCTCGAACTCCGACAAGGTGTTCGCCGTATTCAGGCCGTCGTAATCAAGGAGGAGAAAAGGATGATCTACGAAGTTCGCACCTATACCCTGCGCACCGGAGCCGTGGCCGAGTTCGAGGACCGCTTCACGAAGCGCAAACCGCTGCGCGAGAAGCATTCGAAGCTCGGCGCCTTCTGGCACACCGATTTCGGTCCGCTCAACCAGGTCGTCCACGTCTGGCCGTACGAGGACCTCGCGCACCGCACCTCAGTGCGCGACGCGATGGCGAAGGACAAGGACCTCCAGCAGCTGCCTGGCGGGCGCGATCTGATCGTCGAGCAGCAGGCCGACATCATGATTCCGGCGCCGTTCATGCAGCCGCTCGGCAGCCGCGACTTCGGCACCGGCAACTTCTACGAGATGCGCATCTACACCTACGCGCCCGGCGATCTCCCGGCGGTGCTGGAGGCGTGGGGCAAGGCGGTGCCGATCCGCGAGAAGCTCTCGCCGCTGGCGGCGTGCTGGACGAGCGAGCTCGGCGGCCTCAACAAGTTCGTGCACGTGTGGCCGTACAAGAACTCCGACGAGCGCATGCGCATCCGTGAAGAATCGCGGAAGGGTGGCCAGTGGCCCCCGCAGTCCGGCGTCCGGCCGGTCCGGCAAGAGAACAAGATGCTGATCCCGGCGGCATTCTCGCCACTGCGCTAACTCCCACCGGTCGACCCAACGCCCGGGCGGGCGCCGGCCGCGAGCCGGACGCGCCGCCCGGGCGGCATCTCGACGCTCCATCCCACCGGCACGACGAAGGAGACGAACGCGATGGCATCCCTCAGCCGGCAGCTCGCGCAGTGGGTCGTCGGGCTTCGCTATGAGGATCTCCCGCCCGAGGTGGTCGATCGCGCCAGGGGCGTCACGCTGCACGGGCTCGCCTCGGTGCTGCTCGGCTCGCTGACGCCAGGCGGCCGCCAGGCGGTCAAGCTGATCGGCGACGAAGAGGCCGGCGTGAAGAACGGCGCCACGATCATGATGGACGGCACGAAGGTGACGAAGGGCGGCGCCGCGTTCGCGAACGCCGAGATGGCAATGGCCGGCGGCAAGTGGGACACCTTCCGCATGCTGACGCACCCCGGCACGAGCATCATTCCCGGCGCCTTCGTCGCCGCGGAGACGGCGGGCGCCTCCGGCCGCGACTTCCTGACCGGCCTCGCGGCGGGCTACGAGGTCATGGAGCGGATGGCCGCCGACTTCATTCCCACGGTGATGGCGCGAGGCTTCCACTCGGGCGTGGTGTTCGGGATCTTCGGTCCCGCCGTCGCCGCGGCCAAGATTCTGGGCTTCACGGAAGACCAGGTGAACAGCACGATCGCCCTCTGCGCCAGCCTGGCCGCCGGCAACCTCGAAGGCGCGCGCAGCGGCGGCCGCGCGCTGCGCGAAGGCGCCGCGGTGCGCAACGCGATGCTGGCCGTCGCGCTGGCGCGGCAAGGACACGTCGGGGGCGAGACGGTGCTCGAGGGCGAGGCGGGCTTCTATCACGCGTATGCCGGCAACAACCAGGGCCGACTCACCCACAGCTTCGTCGGCGACACGCAGACGAGCCTCGACAAGATCACGGCCGCGCTCGGCCGGAGCTGGATGTTCCTCGAGACCCTCTACCGCATCTACTCGACGGCCGGCTACAACATCGCCCACGTCGACGTGACCGCGAAGCTGTGCGAGGAGCACGACATCGCCCACAAGGACGTCGAGCGGGTCGAGGCGGTGGTGAACTGGCTCGAGACGCAGTACCCGAGCCCGGCGTTTCCGAGCCGCCGCGAAGACCTGGAGTCGAAGCCGGGCAGCACCGCGTACTACGCCGCCTACGGCGTGGTGAAGCGCGGCTTCCCGGTGCTGAAGGCGCAGGTCGATCCGAACGGCGCCGACGACCCGCCCGCGGTGCTCGATCTGATGAAGCGCGTGACCTTGATCCCGTCCCACAAGATGACGCTCTTCGGTCCGCGCATCACGATCTTCACGAAAGACGGCAAGAGCTACACGAAACAGTCCACCGGCCGCGAGTTCATCTGGGACTTCGCGGAGGAGACGCGCCGCATTCGCGATGTGATCCCGGGGCTGCCGATCCCGGCGGCGCAGTTCGAGGAGATCATCGCGACGTGCCGCGACCTCGACAAGCAGGCGCGAGCCGACCGGCTCGTTCAGCTCACCCTGAAGAAGGCCTGAGGGAGAACGCGACATGCCCGGCAAAGTGCGCAGGATCCTGACAGGCGTCAATGCGGCGGGGCGTTCCTTCATTCTTTCGGACACGATGCTCCCGACGGCGCCGGTCGCGCCGGGCGCTCCGGTCCGCACCGGCCTCTGGACCACCACCTGCGCGCCGGCCTCGAATCGGGAGGACGACCCCGTGCCCGACGGGGTCATCATGCAGACGCCGCCCGCGCACCGCGGTGGGACCGTCGTGCGCATCACCGACATCGTGCCGGACTCACGGCACGCCTACGATCCGGAGGAGCTCCGCCGGCGCAAGTGCAAGACGACGCCCGATCGCTCGGCGCGCCATCCGGCCTTCCACGCCACCGACACCGTCGACTACGCGGTGTGTCTCGAGGGCGAGGTGTGGGCGGTCCTGGACGAGGACGAGACGCTCATGCGGCCGGGCGACGTGCTGATCCAGCGCGGCACCTATCACGCCTGGTCGAATCGCAGCGACCGGATCTGCCGCATGCTGTTCGTCCTGATCGACGCCGAGCCGCTGAAAAATCACTAGTCATGCTGATCGATCGGCGCGCGCTGCTCGTAGGTCTCGCCGGCGTGCTCCTGCCGTCTACCGCGCCAGCGCATTGATGAGCTACGGCGCGAGTCAGCGCGATGCGCACGCGCGGCTCGCCACCTATGCCGACAAGATCCGCAAGGGTGCCCGCCCCGCGGACCTTCCCGTCGAGCAGCCAACCGGCCTGCCAATTCCTCAGCTACTGCTGCTGCGGGCGGATCAGGTCCTCGAATGAGAGGGAGAATTGCATGGCTCTGAAAGACAAGATCACGCTCGGCATGTCGCTGCCCCACCGCTCGCCGGAGCCGATCGACATGGGTGTCGTGCGCCAGGTGGCTCAGCGCGCCGACGCGCTCGGCTTTCGCGACCTGTGGGTGACCGAGAACACCCTGGACCACGTCTTCTCGTTCGACCCCGTCGTGATCCTGACGTACGCGGCCGCGGTCACCCGGTCGATTCGCGTGGGCGTCTCCGTGGCGGTCCTTCCCGTCCAGAACCCCATCCACGTCGCGCATCAGTTCGCCACGCTCGACTACGCGAGCAGCGGGCGAGCGATCCTCGGTGTGGGGCTCGGTCGCGACCAGCACTACACGCAGTTCCAGGTGCCGCGCGAGCACCGGATCCGGCGCTTTCGCGAGCAACTCGAGCTGATCAGGGCTCTGTGGACCGAGCCGAAGATCAGCTACCGCGGCAGCCTCTATCAGCTCGACGCCGGCGCCATGAGCCCCAGGCCGGTTCAGAAGCCGCACCCGCCGATCTGGTTCGGCGGCGGGCACCCCGACGCGATCCGCCGCGCCGCCGTGATGGCCGACGGATGGATGGGCGCCGGAGGCTCCAGTCACGCCGACTTCAAGCGGTCGGTCCCGTTGTTGCGCGAGCAGCTCGAGAAGGCTCGGCGCGATCCGACGACGTTTCCTGTCTCGAAGCGCGTGTTCCTGTCCGTGCACGAGCGCGCCGACGTCGCGCGCGACGAGCTCCACCGCTGGTTCAGCGTCGTCTACCGCAATCCGGCGGGCACCGACGCCTGCGGCGTCCACGGCACGCCCGAGCAAGTGTGCGAGCGCCTCGAAGAGCTGGTCGCCGCGGGCGCGAATCACCTCCTGCTCAACCCCATTGCGCGCCACGCCGAGCAAGTCGAAGCACTCGCTTCGATCACGGGACTCTCCTGACCGGGGTTCTACGCGAGCGTACGGAATCCGAGCTAGAACAGACTCTCGACCTGGCCGAGGAGCGGACTACTCGCGAGGGAGGACTGGTGGGCCGGAAGGTCCACCCAGACCGGGAACTCGCGGCCGGTGATCTTTCGGATCTTGGTCGGGCCGCCGAGCGACATCATCGTCGGCCACGACGCGGCGAGATCGGGATGGGCCAGCAGCAGCAGGCCGCGGCCGAGATAGCCGTCGGCGACGCCCGTCTGGGTGAGGCCCGCCTCCGCCGCCGCGCCCGCCAATTCCTCCGGGCGCAGGAGGCGCCGGGTCCCTCCGGCTTCCCACGCGAGGGCGGGACAGAGGCCGGGGCCGGTCTCGGCGAGGGCCGCGATCCAGTGGCGGCGAGCGACGGCGAGGAAGCGGCGGTACGCATCGCCGACGCCGTCGGGGGCGGCCTCGTGCTCCTTCAACAAAATGGACGGGAACGGGGCGTCGGGCAGGCTATACGCCCGGATCAACGACCCGGGGACCGGGCACCCGAAGGGGGCGACCTGGGCCAGAAAACCCGTCAGCATCTCGCCCCCCAGGGCGGCCTGCGGGAGGGCCAGCACGTAGTGCTTCGTGTCCGGTCGGGTGACCGCCGCGATCAGGACCTCGCCGGCCGGCCAGGCGCGGCCGTTGCCTGTCTCGGCCGCGCCGATTTCGGCCCCGCTGCAACGCCGTTGCTGGACGCTCATGCTCCGGTTAACATGCCAGACATCATCTCCAAGGAGGGCCAAAATGGCCGAAGGTAAGTGTCACGTCGAGATCGTGTACTGCGTCGTCTGAGGGTACCTCCCCGTAGCCGTCAGTGTGGCGGCTGAGCTGTCCTCGATCAACTATCGGGAAACCGCGATCACCCTCACCCCGTCCGACAGCGGCAGGTTCGAAGTGTACCTCGACGGCAAGAAGCTCTATGACCGCAAGGCTCCGGGAGCCGTCGATTTCCTGCCGGCGCTGAAGGAGATCCACAAGATCCGCGACGCGATCAAGGAAATATTCGGCGTGGCGCCGGCGGCGGCGGCCCACTAGGAGCGCGGTCATGGCTTTCGGTACCCATCACGTCCACGTGAAGACGCACGACCCGAAGCAGACGATGCAGTTCTACGTCGACAATCTGGGCGCGACCTTGATCGCCGACATGGGCGCGCGCGGCTACCGCGTGAACCTGCACGGGCTGCAACTGAACATCACCGGGCTGATCGACTCGCAGCGCCGCGAGCAGCACTACGGCCTCGAGCACATCGCGGTCGACACCGACGACTACGCGGGCACGCTCGCCCAGTTCCGCGCGAAGGGCGTCCGCGTCCTCGAAGAGCTTCCGCCCAATAACGGCCGGCGCGTCTGCTTCCTGGAGGCGCCGGACGGGGTGCAGATCGAAGTGATCGAGAAGGTGTAGGCCGTGGGCGCCCGCCGGGCCGGTGAGCCTGACCGCGTCAAGCAGCAGGTCGCGGCGCACTGGAACCGGCGGGCGCCCGGATTCGACGCAGACTTCGGCCATAGTATCCGCACACCCGGCGAGCGCGCGGCGTGGGATCGCGTCCTTGAGCTCGTGGTCCCGGCCCGCGGCAAGCTCGACGCGCTCGACGTCGGCTGCGGCACGGGCTTCCTCACCTTCGAGCTCGCGGCGCGCGGCCATCGCGTCACCGGCGTCGACTTCGCGCCCGCGATGATCGCCGAGGCCCGGCGCAAAGCGGCCGACCGCGCCCTCGCGGTCCGGCTCGAGGAGGCCGACGCCGAGCAGCTCCCGTTCGGGGCCGCCAGCTTCGACCTCGTCATCAGCCGCCACCTGCTCTGGACGCTCCCGCATCCGGAGGCGGCCATCGACGAGTGGATCCGCGTCCTGCGTCCGGGCGCGCGGCTGGTCGTCGTGGACGGCCAGTTCGATCCGAGCGTCCTGACGCCGCCGGCCGGCAGCGCGCGCTCGAGCCAGGAGTACGCGGCGATCGGCGAGCAGCTTCCCTTCCTGGGCGGCCGGTCACGCGAAGAGATCGAGCGGCTGCTCGCCGCCCACGGCCTCGGCAACGTCGGCAGCGACCCGCTGCACGATCTGGTCGCCGCGCAGGCGCAGCGGATGGTCGACGAGGGTCTGGAGCCGCGCACGCACCGGCGCTACGTCGTGTGGGGTGACGTCGCGCCGCGATGAAGTGCCGGCGCGCTATGTAGCGATCACCAGGCTCTCGAACAGGCCATCCAGGGTGGCGGTGTCTTCCAGACCTCGTACTTCGGCCAAGACGCGATCACACTGCCCGGCGCCGAGCGCTCGGGGCGCCAGGCCTCTGAACTTTGCCTCGACCTCGCCGTCCGTCAGCGGATTCCGGTAGTGGCCCTTCGGGTGGCTGGTCTCCGCCGTCACGCGCCGACCGTCGGTGGTCGTCACCTCGACCCGCGTGCACGACTCCGCGGGGTAGCGGCGCGTGAAGTCGGGCTCCTCGACCACGGTGAGCTTCTTGATCACCGGCCGGAGCGCCGGATCCTTGATGCGCGACGGCGCGAAGGTGGCCGGGGTGACACCGCCGTCTCGAATCGCCGCCGCGACCAGGTAGGGAATGCTGTGGTCCGCGGTCTCCCGCGTCTCGGGATCCCACTTCTCCGCCTCCGCGGCGGTGCGCCGCACCGCCTCGCCGTACGTGGCCACTCGAACCGACTCGATCTGAGCCGCGGAGACCTGCTGCCGGAGCTCCAGCATGAGCCCGATCGGCCCCTGGGTGTGGATCACCGACGGGTAGGCCTTGAAGCTCGTCGCATTGATCCGGAACGGCTCGGTCCTTCCGCCGAACCGCTCCCACTTCGGAGCCTCGATCCCGAGGTGCTGCCACAGCCCGTCGCGTCCCTCGAAGGGATGGCCCGGCCCCGTCATGCCCTCCGCGGCCAGCTCCGCCGCGAACACGCCGGTCCGAATCGCCGCCGCGGTCGCGCAGCCCTTCCACATCGAGAGCTCACCGATCCGCGTGACGCCGAGCGGCACGCCCGACGTGATCGCGATGGAGATGGCGTGCCCCATCGCCACCCGGTCGAGTCCGAGGACCTTGCCGGCGCCGCACGCCGCGCCGATCGCGGCGAACATGCCCTGATCCCAGCCCTTGAGGGCGACGCGGTCGGCGAGCCGACAGAACGCCTCGTACGCGACCGCGATGGCGGTGATCACCGATCGGCCGTCGGCTCGGCGCGCGTCGGCTGCCGCCAGCACCGCGGGAATCATGTCACTGGGATGACCGGTGCCGCGCGCCGCGTAGGTGTCGTTGCAGTCCAGGTAGCGGACGAAGACCGTGTTCGCGAAGGCCGCCAGATCCGCCGACGTCGTCGCGCGCGTGCCCAGCACTCGCGCCGGCGGGTTGCCCCGCACGCGGGATGCGATGGCTCGCGCGATCGCCGCCGGCTCGCCGTCGAACGCGCCCGCCGCGCACCCGAGCGTGTCGATCAGCGTCCGCTTCACCTGATGCACCGCCTCGGGTGTCAGGTCGCCGAATGTCAGCCGACCCGCGTAATCGCTCAGGAAATCGGTCGTCCCATCCATGAGAATCCTCCGCGGCCCGGATTGCCGCCATTGTACGACCCGCGGCGTTGACGCTGTCGGCGGGCCCCGCTAAGCTCGGAGACGGCACGAGGAGGGAACATGGCGCGCGTGAAGCTCATCGTCAGCCGAGACGACATCGCGGCCGAGCACCACGCTCTTTTCGACGAGCTCGCGGCTCTGCGCGGCCGGATCAGCGGCCCGTCAACCGTCGTGCTGCACAGCCCGGGCCTCGCCCGCCCCTGGAACGAGATCAGCGAGTTTCTCCACCGCCACAGCGTCGTCGAGCCGTCGCACGCCGAGCTCGCCGTCTGCGCGACCGCGCGCGAGAAGGACTGCGGCTACATCTGGAACGCGCACGTGCCGCTGGCGCGTAAGGCGGGCGTGTCCGCGACCACCATCGACCTCGTCCGCGACCGGCGGAACGTGATCGGGATGTCGGGCGCGGAGATGGCCGTGGTCCAGTACGTCCGGCAGCTCATCCAGAACAATCGCGTGGAGCCCCACGTGTTCGATCGGCTCCTGCAGGCTCACGGCCCGCAGTGGCTGGTGGAGCTGACGGTGTGGATCGGCCGCTACCAGGCGCTGGCCGGCATCCTGAACGGCTTCGACGTCAGGCCCACCATGGCCGTCGAAGAGCTGCCGGTCGTGCCGCCCGCGGCGCCGACCGGGCCGGTCGCGCGCCCACCGTTGTCCACGCCGCGGGTCGAGCCGATCACCCGGCGCGAGCAGGTGCCAGAAGCCCATCGCGCGATCTTCGACACGGTCGCCGAGGGCCGTGGCAGCGTCCGCGGCCCCTTCAGCATCCTGATGTATAGCCCCGTGCTCTGCCGGCGCCTTCTCGACGTCGGCACATTTCTGAGGTTCAATTCCCGGCTCGAGGCCGATTCGCGCGAGCTGGCCATCCTTGCCGCCGCGCGCGAGAAGGATTGCCCCTACATCTGGGCGGCGCACGCGCCCACCACCCGACAGGCCGGGATCAGCAATGCCGTCGTCTCGGTCGTGCGCGACCGCGGCGACCTCACCGGCGTGCCGGCTGCCGAGCGCGACGTCGTCGACTACACGTGGCAGCTCCTGAAGAACAACGCCGTCGCGCCGGTTGTGTTCGACCGTCTCCACGGCCGTCACGGCGTGCCCTGGCTCGTCGAGCTCACCTGTCTCATCGGCCACTACGGCATCGTCGCCTCCATCCTCAACGCGTTCGAGGTCGCGCCGGCGCCCGACGCCGAGCCGCTGCCGCTGGCGGGCGGCCAGAAAGGACCATGATGGTGCTCACCGAACGGCGCAAACAGTACCGGCGGATTCTCGAAGGCGGTGTCTGCGTGCACCCTGCGTCGGTGTTCGACGCGATGTCCGCGCGCATGGCGGAGTCGCTGGGATTCGAGATCGGCATGTTCGCGGGCTCGATCGCCTCGGCGACGGTCCTCGGCGCGCCCGATCTCGTGGTCTTGACCCTGACCGAGTTCGCCGAGCAAATCCGCCGGATCGCGCGAGGGAGCGATCTTCCGCTCATGGTCGACGCCGATCACGGCTACGGCAACGCGCTGAACGTCATGCGCACGGTCGAGGAGCTGGAGACGGCGGGTGTGGCCGCCCTGACGATCGAGGACACGGTGCTACCCACGCCGTTCGGCGGGCCGAGCGAAGGTCTGGTGTCGGTCGAAGAGATGCTCGGCAAGCTCCGGGGCGCGGTGGCGGCGCGCCAGGATCCCGCGCTGGTCGTCATCGGCCGCACCGGCGCCCTCCGCAGCGGGGGCATCGCCGAGGCGGAAAAGCGCGCGCGCGCCTACCAGGAGACCGGGATCGACGCCATCTTTCTCGCGGGCGCCAGCAAGCGCGAGGAGGTCGAAGCCATCCATCGCGCGACGCGGCTGCCGCTGATGCTCGGCGGCGCGCCGCCGGCGCTCTCCGACCGCGCGTTCCTGGCGAGCCACGGCGTGCGCATCGCGCTGCAGGGGCATCATCCCTTCTACGCCGCGGCCAAGGCCGTCTACGACACGCTCAAGTATCTGCGCGACGGCGGAGCGCCCGCCGGCCTCAAGGACCGCGTCGCCTCGGACGAGCTGCTGAACGTCGCGCTCAGACGCGACGAGTACAAGCGGCGGCAGGCCACCTACCTTCGCTGAGGCCGAGCACGACGAATCCTTCGGCGGCCAGCGCGTTCATGAACGCGGCGTGCTCGGCCCATTGGGCCTGGGCGCGCATCGAGAGCGACCTGTTCCAGGCCGGTCCCCGCACCCGCCGAACGGCGAGGTACGTCACGCCGAGCGCGATTCGCGATAGCGCTCGGGCGCGAATCGTTGGGCCAGCAAACCGGTGGCGTCCTCCACCTTGATCGCCTGCACCAGCACGCCTTCCTGTCCATACGGCAGGTACGCCTGCAGCTGGCCGGACGGCGCGATGAGACTCGTCGCCGATTCCTGGAAGCGCACGCCGTAGTTGACGCTGGCGAAGTAGATCGCGTTCTCGATGCTGCGCATCATCATCGCCTTCTCGTAGTACGGCGCGTCGGTCGCGCCCCACCGGCTCAAGCGGACTCCCGTTCGATCACTCCCCGTGAGCTGCGGATGAAACACGATCTTGGCGCCCCGGACGGCCGCCCACCGCACGGTCTCGGGATAGCGCCAGCCCTCGTGGCAGATCGCGATGCCGAACCTGGTCCCGTTGATCTCGAAGAGCTGCCGGGACGTTCCGGGCACGTAGAACGGGTCTTCGCTCGGATCGAGCTGGTTCTTCGTCTGATATCCCTGGATCTGCCCCCTCGCGTCGATGACGCAGGCGGCGATCTGCCGGCCCGCCTCCGTGACGCGCTCCATCCCGAGGATCGTCGCCACGCGGTACGTTCGCGCCAGCTGCGAGACGGCCTCGAGCACCCGCTCCTGCTGGGCGCGATCGAAGGGCAAGACCTCGAAGTCCTGTCCGCGCAACCCGGGGAGGTAGGCCTCCGGGAAGCACACGATCTCCGCCCCCTGGGCCGAGGCCTCGGACAGGAGCCGCTCGATCCTGGCCAGGCCGTTCTCGATGCTCGTGGCGATCCCGGGCGACGCCAGGCCGATGATCATGGGACGGACTCTCCTATTTCGCCTTGAGCCTCACGTCTTCGTAAGGGCCGGAGAACGGAAACCCGGTGATGAGCCCGAGCTCCGACTCCTCCACCCGCGGCCCGAAGCCTCCCATCGCCGCGAGCTGCCAGATCGGCGCGAACATCGCCTTGTCGTGCACGAGCTGCTGGATGCGGTGCAAGGTCGCCTCGCGACGCTTGCGGTCGAGCTCGGCCGCCTGCTCGCGGAAGAGCCCGTCGATATCCGGGTAGCTCCCGTAGACGTACGCGCCGCCGGCCACCACGAAGGCCTCGAGCCGGGTCGGCGCGTTGCCGAACGCCGCGCTCGCGCTCAGCACGAGATTCTTGAACGTCTTCTCGACCTGTCCCTTGTTGTACGACGCTCGCTCGAGCGGCCGGAGCTTCAGGCGAAAGCCGGCCGCCCGAAGGTCGTTGGCCACGGGCTCGGCGATGCCGGCGTGCACGGCGTCGCAGGTGAAGTCCCCGGCGTCGAATCCGTTGGGATAGCCGGCCTCCGCGAGGAGCTGCTTGGCGCGGGCCCGATCGTAGGGAATGGCCGGCGGCTGCCAGAAGAATTCGAAGTGCGACGGGATGAGGCTGTAATTCATGCGCGAGTAGCCGAGCGTCTCGGCCTGGTTGATCGCCTGGCGGTCGATCGCGTAGTTCGCGGCCAGCCGCACGCGGCGGTCGTGCCAGGGGGATTTCGGGTCCCACTGATCGACGAAGTAGACCCAGTACGAGTTGTTGGCGAGCGAGGGCTTCAGCGTGAGCCCGGGCGTGCGCCGGAGCTCCTCGCCGAGCGACGCCGTCATCCAGTAGCTGACGTCGATCTCCCCCCGCTTGAGCGCGGCGAACCGCGTGGACGGGTCGGGGATCGTTCTGAAGACGAGCCGCTTCACCTGCGGCGCCTTGCGCCAGTACTGGTCCACGGCCTCGAGCACCAGCTCGACGCCGGGCGTGAACGAGACGAAGCGATGGGGTCCGGCGCCGATCGGCGCCTTCTTGAATCCCTCGTCGCCGACTTTCTCGACGTACTTCTTGGGCACGATCCACCCGGCCCCGGTCGCGCTCGCGTAGAACGTGAGGAAATCGGGCCACGGCTCCCTGAGGCGGAAACGGATGCGGGTCGGGCCCGAGGTCTCGACCGCCGCCACCCGCTCCTTGAATGTCTTACTCGCCGGACCCCGGTAGCGCTCGAACGAGAACTTGACGTCCTCGGCGGTCACCGGATCGCCGTTGTGGAACCGCACGCCGTTGCGCAGGACGAACTCGTACGCGAGCCCGTCCGACGAGACCGTCCACGACTCGGCCAGGCTGGGCGCCAGCGGATTGCCGGGCAGCGGCTTCACCATTGCGTCGTGCAGCGCGTACATCAGCATGAACGGGGTGACGATGCCCGTCGTCTCGGCCGGATCGAACCACGTGGGAACGAGGGAGACGTGAATCCCCCAGGTCATCTGCCCTTCCGGCGCCGCCGCGGCAGCCGCGACGCCGCCGGCCAGGATCGTCGATACGAGCGTCAGCACCGCGATGGAGCGAATCCCTCTCATGCCGAGCGCCTCCCCGGCGTCGATCGCCAGCTGTCGTCGATCGTAAGCGGCGGCTCGTGAAGCCCGTGCCGCCGGCGCGAGACATTATGAGGCCAGTGGAGCTTGATCAGTAGATTAGCCCGCGGGCCGCTGCGCGACGAAGACGAAGGCCGCCGCGTCCGCGGCCGCGGGCTTGCCGTTGTCTCCGAGTACCACCCTGGTCTCGAGGCCGGCACTCTGCAGCAGCCGCCTGAAGTCAGCGACGCCGCGCCACGGCGAGCAAATGCGGGCTCACGCCAAGAAGCGTCGGCTCGGCCTCGAGTGTGGCGAGCGCGGCGAGCAAAACGGCCCGGCGCTGCTGGTCGGCGAGCCGCGCATCCAGGTCAGCCAGGAGCCAGCCGGCTCCCTCTACGGCCAGCGTTGCCTCGTGCGCCAAGCCGGCCGCGGAGCACTCGGCCGCCAGGTCCTCCGGCCGATGGAAGTAGGCAGTCGTGAAGTACGCCGGGTTGCCCGTCGGATTACGATGCCGACCGTCCCGCCGGTCGCCGGCGGCCACGACCGCGAATGCCGGGTCGTCGAGATACCCACGGTGGAGGCCGTCCAGTGTCGAGGCGAAGCGCGAGATCGCCGCGGCGATGACGACGCCGTCCGGTCGACACACGCGACGGGCCTCGGCGAGCACCTGCAGCCGCTCGCGGCGCTCCCGCAAGTGATAGAGGGGGCCGAGGAGGAGCACAGCGTCGACGCTCGCGTCCGCCAGCCGGAGCGCACGCGCGTCGCCGACCTCGGCGCTGGCGAGCATCGCGCCCGGCCGCGTGCTAGCCGCGGCGCGCGCCTGCTCGACGTGCAGCGGCACGAGATCGACCAGGTGAACGTGATACCCCCGCTCCGCCAGCCATACGGCGTATCGCCCGGGTCCGCCACCGACGTCTACGACGACCGCGGGCGGCTCCGGGAGATATCGCTCGAGCAGGACCTGGGTTCGTGCGAGCTCGAGCGCGCCGGCCCCGCCCGCGAGTCGGTCGCGTTCGAGCCCTCGGGCGTAGTACTCCGCGATCTCTTCGGCATCACGTGATGCGTTGCCCATCAACCGGTGGCCACGTCCCTTCGGCGTCTGAGCAGAGGGCTCCAAGACGAGAACCATCGACGTTTCAGCGTCCCGCGAAGAAGATCCCCCGTCTTCCAATCTCGCGCAACAATCTCTCCTCCGAGAAGCCCGACCGCTTCCAGTGGCTGCCGGCCGACCTTTGCCGAACTCTTTATCCTCCAGGAGGCGAGAGCGACGCCCACGACATCCGCGTGGAAAGGGCGCGCAACGGTGAAAAGCGCCCGGTCCGGCGCGAACGAGAAGTCCCCGATGAGCTGCTGGGTTCGGGAGTAGGCTGTCTGGCGACCCAGCCCAAGGATGAGAGAACGGTCGTTCCCTCTGCATTCGCAATCATGGCGACTCAAGAAGGCTCGGCCGTCGGACGGGCTGCGGTCGACTGGCTGCTCGCCAGGTAGGCGATGAGCTTGTCGGGAAAGTTCACGGTCATGCCATCGGCTCCCGCCTGGACGACCTGTCGCATCACCAGTTCGGTGTCGACGCCCCACGCGCGCACGACGAACCCTTCAGCATGCAGACGACTGACCAGCTCGGGCGTCACCGTACTCGCCCGCGGGCAGATCTGCCGCAGCCCGAGGGCCCGTGCTTGCGCGATCGCGGCGTCACTCACCTCTCCCAACAGCCAGCCGGTGGTCAGCTGAGGGGCACAGCGCCGTATCTCCTCCAGGCGCGCCTTCTGGAACGACGTGATGGTCACCTGGTCGACCGTGCCGTGCTGCCGCACCAGATCTGCCGTCCGCTCCGAGAGATACGTCGATCGGCCTTTGATCTCGGTATGGATGTGGGCTCGCCCCTTGTAGCGCCTGAGCACTTCTTCGAAGAGAGGGATCCGCTCACTCGCGAATTCCCCGCCGAACCACGAGCCAGCGTCCAGCGCCTGCAGCGTTTCCAGGGTATGGCCCGCCACGGGCCCGGAGCCGTCGGTCGTCCGATCCACGGTGTCGTCGTGGATGACGACGATGTGACCGTCTCGCGTGGCTTCGACGTCTAGCTCGATATGGCGCGCCCCCATGCGAATGGCCAAGTCGAACGCCGCGAACGTGTTTTCCGGTGCGTAGGAGGAGGCACCGCGGTGCGCGATCACCATGAAGGCCGAGACTGTCATCGACGCCTATGCCGCCTCGCAGAATGTGATCCCGTTTCCGTCGAGGTCCAGAATGGTGAACCCCGTTTGGGCACGGCGTTCTTGAACGTCACCGTGCCACGATTACGGGCTTCGCTCATCTCTGCCCCTCGGGTTTGGCGACCACGCAAAACAGATTGCCGCCCGGGTCCTCAAGGACCACGAAGTCAGCGCCGGGCCGATACCTCCACGGATAGCGCGTGGCGCCGAGGCTCACCAACCGGCCCACGTCGGCCTGCTGATTCGCCGTGTACAGATCGAGGTGCACCCAACTGCGGCCCCTCGGGGTCCGATCCCGCGCCTGGAACGAGAGATTGGGCCCGTTGCCGTGGGGATCACGGAGGACAACCCAACCGTCCTTCGCAGGCTCGCGAGGTACGTAGTTGAGAGCCGCCTGCCAGAAGGCGACAGTCCGATCGAACTCGTGACAGTGGATGACTATGGCGCCAATCTTCATCGTCCGGAACCTCGCGCCAGAACGGAAGCGACAAACTCCGACTTTGCCAACGAGTACCGCTCACGCGATTCCAGCGTGGTTCCATGGTGTAGCTCGGCGAGCCGACGCTTGAGCGCAACGTACTCCGCCGCGACCTGCGAATCTTCACGCAAGTAGTTCCGGAACGCCAGGTGACTTGCCTCCTGTGCGGAGCCGACCTCGCACACGTGAACGTGGTGCGTGCTCGGCCACGCGCTCGGCTTGCAGAAGAATGGATACACCCGGTCGAAGCCACCGAGCGGGACGTGCATGTAGCCCAGACGCACCAGCGGCTCGATAAATCGCTCCCGAGCTTGCAGGGACGGCACCGACACCTGAATGTCGATGACGGGCTTCGCGTCCAGTCCCGGCACGGCCGCCGAACGCTGCCGAAATGCGCCTTGCCTCGGCCTCATAAAGATGTGGCCACGCACTGTCGTACGGCACGATTCGAATCGCGTTCACGGTGCGCGCTGTTGTTAGCCCACGTGTGACCCAGAGGCCATTCGGCCATGCCGCCAGAAGGCTCTCATGCTCGCGGGTGCGAGCAACAGAGCTGATGTTAAAACCCACAACAAGCCCATGACTAGCAGCCGGTCGCCGAAGCTGATCCACCGGACTCCTGTGGAGCTCGCCCACCGCAACACTGACGGCTGCGCGCAGGACGGCGGCCCAGAAGGCCATCTCGCCCGTGGGCACGGCGCGTACCCACCGCAGCTGATCTATTGCGTCCCCCGCAGCGAGCTGAAAGACACCAATCGCGCCGATCCTGACCGTGATCGGAGCCTCTCGATGGTCCATGTAAAGCGCCTAACGTTCGCGTTGACCGGCCGTGGCGAGCGAACGCGAGCCGGCGGTCCGGTCCAACGCGTGGTTCGGCGCTTTGCGTGGCCTCACGCTTGCCTACAACACAGCGGGTTTCAGTAGGAATTCGCAGGACACCCGCTGCGTCCTGATACTTACCAATCTCCTGGGCGACCATCTGCCAGATCGTTTCGCGCTGGGCGGCAGAGGCCTCGGCCAGCATGATGCGGATGCTCGCCGAGGTGACGGGGCGTTCTTCGATGAAATCCTTGAGCGAGGGGTATTCGAAGGTGAGCGTATGGCATTCGATCGCCACCTCAGTGAAACCCGCCTCCGTGAACGAGCGCTCCAGCACATGGGGGTCAGCAAGACTGAATGTTCCTGGGCGGCCCGCGGGCAGTGGGGGGATCTGTAGGACATGTCTGATCACCCCCATGGGAATACTCGTGAACGGCACCCTCTCGGGAGGTCCCCAGACGGCAGCGGCGAACCGGCCTTCTGGAACGAGCAACTCACGAAGCCTGGTCAGTGCAGCAACGAGATGGGGGAGAAACATCAAGGTCCAACGACAGAGCGCAGCGTCGAAGCTGTGGACCGGCAGGTCGGGCTCCTCCGCGTCCATCTCCCGGAACTCAACGTGTCGGAGCCCGACTCTGGCGGCTTCCTCACGAGCTAGGGAGAGCATTGCAGGGGACAGGTCGGTCGCGACAACCGAGCCGGTCGGCCCTACTCGGCGTGCCGCGGTAAATGCTGGCTCGCCGAGACCAGTACCGACGTCCAATACTCGATGACCGGATCGAATCAGAGCGAGGTCGACGAGGTGCTCGTTGAGGTGCTGAGCAGCTTGCTCGTAGTCAAAAGTAGGGTCGCTCACGCCAGTTCCTCACCGCCTCTCCGAAGATGCGCCGAACGTCTCGATTCAGGTGCCGCAGCGAGCAACGCGAGCGGCGGTCCGGCTGCAATCGGAAGTTAGGTTGCGGGTTGTGCCTCGGGTCCCGTCCCTAGCCCGCGGAGGGTGACGGGGCACGCGGCGCAATTCGCACCCCTGCCATCACGGATCTCATACGGGAGCCGGATAGAGATTGCAATTGGCATCGGCCTGCCGGTCCGCTGGACACCCACGAGGTCAAGCTTCGCGATGGATGCGCCGTTCTTCATCTCAGGAGGCTAACGCAAGCTATGAGCTGCGGCGCGCAGCGCCGTCAGCTCGATGGCCTTGTTCGGCGGCAAAGCTGCTGCGGCCATCACTCGCCTCGCCCGCAGAGCGAGTAGCCCGCGCGAGCGCGACCTTACACTCACCGTCTTGCGGGGCGGCGTGTAAAGTCGATCACCCAGTGCCTCGTCCAGGTGGCACAGCCATCCAGCGAGCGGTGGCTCTCCCAGTGGGCCCCGCTGCCGGTCATCGCGGACCAGGTGAGTCGGGAGAGAACCCGCTGGCCGCTGTCGTCGTCCCACTCCCCGAACAGATCTATCTTCCCGTCTTCAAACCGACCACGCCACACCTGAAACCCGCCAGGCGAAGACGTGTCGGTCCAGGTGTGCTCCCAGCAGCGCAATTTGGGGTTAAAGGCCCGAAGCCCGAGGCCCTTGATACGTTCGCCCTGATAGGGCCCCTCGAAGAACTCGATGGATACGCAACTATCCAGGACCTTGGTAGCCTTCAGTGTCCCCGGCCCCTCTCCCCAACTCCCGTCGGGGCACGGGAAGCGGCAAACGGCATCCCATTCTCCCTCGAGGAAATCGAACTCATGTGCTTCCGGCATCAGCTGTCCCCTCCGAGATTCGCTGGCGCGCTTGCATTACGCACTCGCCCTGCGCCACGCGTCAGTGCCGCCGAACCCAGGTATCAGGCGCGGCCGTAGGCGTCGGCTGCATGCCGAAGTTAGCAGGCGATTGTCACGGCTCGGGCGATGAACCATTCGACCACTCCTGAGAGAACCACCATCCCGCCCTCATCCACGACCTCGACGCTCACCTCGATTAGGGCTCGCCCCTTTGTCTGCACGCCCCACGTCAACCGGTCCAACGCGTCCCCCTCGACTGATGCCCGCGCCGAGACCCGGCGACGTCGCCGAAGTGCCGCAGCAAGAACTCGGCGCACCAGGAGTCCGCTCTCGGAGGCCCCTTTCTCCAGCCCCAGAAAGCGATTGAACGGCAGTGCGGTCACGTCCATGCCGAGCCCTTCACCGCCTCTAACGCTGCGCTCAGCCGCCGCCGGAGGCGGTCGGCTGCAGCGGGTTGTTGGGCGACAGCTTCCAGACAGCTACAAGATGCCTGGCCATCGCCTCGATGTCTGCAGCGGGATAGTGAAGCCAGCCCTGCTGGACAGAAGGAAGTTCGCGACCGACAAACACCGGGAAGCCAACTGCTCCAAGCATCTGTTGATCGCCCGTTGAATCACCCACTGCGGCTGTTCTTTCCCAGGGCACCTCGAGCCGCTGAGCGAGTCGTCGGACCCAGGGCGCCTTGTCTTCGGGCCAGACATGACGGATCTCCCCCGACTCTTCCAGTACGGTGCCCTCCCAATGCTCTACATCCAGCAATCGTGCGAAGTGTTCAACAGCGAAGCTCCACGTGATGGAAGCAATGCCTACCGCCACGCCATGGGCCCTGAGGAGCGCAAGACCGTTCGTGGTACCTGGAGCGAGGCGTGCGCCGTCGAGAAACTCACGAAGGCGCGCGAGCCCCACCGGCAGATACCAGCGCGCCATCTCCTCACGTGCCGTTCGCAGTTCCTGGTCGCTCGCAAACCGCTCGAGCTGCCGCATGCGCTCTAGCCGACCAAGCGACTCCGCCAACACCTCACATACGGTCGGCCCGCGTAGCAGAGTTCCGTCGAGGTCGAAGACGACGAGCGCCTTCCAACGATGCAGTTTCAGTCCCCTCTGGTCGCCTAACGGCCTGTTAGACCTCAATGCCGCCACGCGTGTCGCTCCAGATAGGCTTCGAGATGGCGTAGTGCGTCAGCGTACGTGCCATACGTTCCCGAACTCGCCAAGGCGAACCAGTCTTCCAAGGCGTATGCCTCCTGACCAAAGTGTTCTTCAGGAAGGTCGCCGCTCGTAGCTAACTGGTACAGCCAGTGGGCGACCTCGGGTCCCCGGGCTGGATTCGCGGCCAAGGCGCTTCGCAGGTCCGCCATGAAGCGACGGATCACTACGATAGGATCGCACTCTCCGGGCACATCGCGCAGCAACGCGATGACATCGGCGATGTGACGCAGGCCACTGATGGCAACCTCGATCACGGCGATGTCGGGTTTCGGGTCCGCCGCGATGACTTGGTCCGCCCATGCGACGGCGTCCGCGACGGTGCGGACCCCGGCCAGTAGCCCGTGACGCAGGAGCTCTGCCTCTTCCTTCTGATTCGGCATCATCGGTTGTCATGAAGTCTAACGCTGGTATCAGCCGCGGCCGAAGGCCGTCGGCTGCATGCCGAAGTTATCCCGTTGCGCGACGTCTTGCCCCCGAGGACGGTTTGCCCTTGGAACTCTTCGTCGCGACCTCATGGAGCAACCGGAGGGCTCGGTTCACCGAACTGCTGTCGGGAAACGCACGCGCCACGTCCGGCTCCAGCAGGACCAAGTTCGTCCCTGCGGTTGCCTGCTTGTAGTACTTGCCCCGGACGCCGCCCTTCAAGGTGGCGAGATCATACTCGGGGCGGAGATCGTCACTGCGTCGTTTCGCCATTGGGTTCCTCATATTGTCTCTGCTCCCGGCGCCGCGCCCGCCGCGCGCTAATGATTCGACACGCCCCTCGCGCGCAGCGTGTGCCACGAAGAGTACGCGCCGCCGTGCGGAACGGCCTATTGTGATCTCGCGATCTTCCTCCTCCGAGTGATCGGGATCCCAGAACGTAAGCGCCGACGGGTCGAAGAACACCGATGCGACCTCCTCGAACGTGACGCGGTGCTTCTTGGCGTTTGCCGCAGCCTTGACCGGATCCCACTCGTACGTCACGCGGAGAGACTACCATCCGCATGACGGTTTCACCGCAGCTACAGGTCACAACACAATCGGGATAACATCGGGATCAGCCGCGCGCGTCAGCGCGTCGGCTGCAGCCGCGGGTTAGGCGGCGATTTGAATCGCACACCACACCTCTTCTACTTGGCACAAGAGCTCGTTCTTATCCAAGTACGGCTCTCCGACGGGCCTGTAGGTCGCGAGCCGCATAACGCCAGTCTTGGCGTCAAACCGCGTGGAGTGCCAGACGTCAAGCAGGGAGCCCACCGATCGCGTTGACGAATTGATGACGAGGCTATACCTATCCCGATGGACCGCCTCGTACCTCTTATGGTCGTATTTGAGGAGATCGGCTGGGTCAATCGCGAAGGATGTCTCTTCTCGCCCATCCACGCTTGAAAAGAGGGTTAGCCGTGTCATTGAGCGCCGGGATGGGCGACTCACGAGCAAGAAGTGCTCCGCAGGCTCTGTCCAGAAGACGTGGGGATGCTCATACTCGGCTAGGGTCCAATTGGTTTTCACGAGGACCGCCCCGTTCGGCCCTATCAACTCACCGCGGTCATCGTAAGGCAGCAAGAGCAGGTCCCGGTCGGAAGCCCATTTGACCGAAAACGGGAAACCTGGGCTTAAGACCCGACGAACAGATGTCTTTGCGACTTCGAAAAGGAGGACGGCTGGGTCTTCCCACGTAATCAAGGCTAGGGTGTCACCGAGGTGACTCCAGGGCACCGTATCGGGCGGGCATCGGAACCCTTTGCCCTTCCCGATCTCTGACAGCCGAGTCTCAGCCTCTCGGTCAGCTTTTCCGTTCCGGGAGAGGGCCAGTTCCCAGCCGGTTGCGCCCATGTGCCACTCGAATGGCCCGTGGAAGACCAGTCGCCATTCAGCGTCAGGGCTGGGGAATTCGCGACGATCCCAAGAAATCGCCTCGACCGGCGGGGGAACTTCACCTAGCTCAGAGATCGATGGCATCGACGACCCACCTCCTCGAAAGCCTGCC
>Ga0134075_10000014_pt1 | contig 35083 bp, 31 predicted proteins | sample 15_taG_18_FD_119775 | JGI IMG/M metagenome (GOLD analysis project Ga0134075, IMG submission 119775) | Grasslands soil microbial communities from the Angelo Coastal Reserve, California, USA - 15_D_Rain_40cm_5_09212015 | ecosystem: Environmental > Terrestrial > Soil > Grasslands ... | reverse complement strand
GCCTCCCCTCTGATCCTCCAGGGGGAGAACGTACTCATAATCGCGCCAACGGGCTCTGGGAAGACTGAGGCGGCAATCCTTCCCCTCTTGAACAGGATAGTTGGCAAGGATCAGAGAAAGGGGATCTCGCTGCTCTACATCACCCCCCTGCGTGCTCTCAACAGAGACATGCTGAGGAGGCTGGAGGTGTGGTGCTCGAAGCTCGGTTTGACGATAGACGTCAGACACGGGGACACCCCGCTCTCCCAGAGGAATAAGCAGTCCAGAAGCCCTCCCGATTTGCTCGTCACTACTCCCGAAACACTCCAAGCGATACTCCCGGGGAGCAGGATGAGAGAGAACCTCAGGATGCTGGATGCCGTCGTTGTCGATGAGGTTCACAACCTTGTGGAGAGCAAGAGGGGCGTCCAGCTCTCCGTCGGTCTTCAGAGGCTAAGGAGGGTAGCGGGGGAATTCCAGCTGATAGGCCTCTCTGCTACTGTGGGTTCTCCTGAGTTGGCTGCAGGATTCCTCTTCGGGGACAGAAAGCATCAGATAGTCAAGGTCGACCTCCAGAAGGACTTCAAGTACGGGATAGAGTATCCGACTCCAGACCTGGTGAACAGCGAGCTCGCCGAGAAGACATTCGCCACCCCCGACCTCGCAGCAAGGCTCTCCAGGATCGCTTCCCTACTGGAGGCTCACACCTCTACCCTCATCTTCGTCAATAGCAGGACTGTGGCGGAGATGCTCGGCGAGAAGCTCGGAAGGCTGCGAAAGGACGTGGGGGTCCACCATGGCTCCCTCCCCAGAGAGGAGAGAGAGCGCGTTGAGTTCGCCTTCAAGAAGGGGGAGGCGAAGGCACTCGTCTGCACCTCGACTCTCGAGTTGGGGATAGATGTAGGGTCCGTCGACCTCGTGGTGCAGTACATGTCCCCGAGGCAGGTGACCTCCTTGATTCAGAGAGTCGGGCGGTCGGGCCACAGAATCGGAAGAACCTCCGAAGGGGTGATAATCGCGGTCTCCGCCGACGATGTTCTCGAGTCCTCATCGAGCATCGCGGAGGCGAAGCTCGGAAGGCTAGAGCCGACGAGGCCTTACAGGGAGAGCCTCGATGTGCTCGCCCATCAGGTCGCCGGTTATCTCATGGACTTCGAAAAGATGGATGAGGGGGAGCTGCTGGGCGAACTGAGGAAGACGCAGACTTACTCGGGTCTCACCCAGGAAAAATTCCGGAGAGTGCTAAAGTACCTGGGAGAGCTGCGAAAGCTGAGAGTCGAAGGGACTACCCTGCAGAGGACGAGAAACACGAGGGAGTACTACTTCGAGAACCTCTCGATGATACCCGACGAGACGCGCTACCTCGTCGTGGACGTCGCCACTAATCAGACAGTTGGAATACTCGGCGAGGAGTTCATCGTGCTGAGGGCCAGGGTGGGCGTGCACTTCATACTGAAGGGAAAGATCTGGCAGATCGAGAAGGTCTCGGACGACAAGAAGGTGTACGTCACTCCGGTCGACGACCCGTTAGCTGCTGTTCCCGGTTGGGACGGCGAGATGATTCCCGTGCCCTACGACTTGGCGCGCAGGACGGGCGAGCTGAGGAGGAGGGTCGGCGAGGTGATCGAGGCACAGGGAGTCGAGAACGCCGCTCCACTTCTCGGGGAGGAGATACCGGCGCCGGCGAGGGCCATCCAGAGCGTCGTCGATGAAATCGACGAGCAGAGGAGGATGGGCGTGCCGATTCCATCCGACAGGCTGATTCTCCTGGAGGGGTTTCAGAAGTACCTGATAGTCCACTCTTGCTTCGGAGAAGCGGTCAACCGGACGCTCGGCTACGTCCTCGAGGAGCTTCTCTCAAGGAGAGGGCTGATCAGGTTGTGGTTCATGGACGGATACAGGCTACTCATGGAGCTGACCGAGGACACCTCGGAGGTCGACCTGAAGGCGCTCGCGGACCAACTCTTTGCTCTTTCTCCGGAGGAGATGGAGAAGACCTACCTGATAGCGGCACAGAGGAACTTCCCCTTTCCTGGGAGGGTGAAGACTATCGCGGAGAGGTTCGGGGCACTGAAACGGGGTAGTTACATCTCCCATCCGAATCTTTGCTCCCTCCCGACGAGGTTTGAGAACACACCGATCTACGAGGAAGCCCTCCAAGAGACAGGGAGGGACTTGATAGACATCGAGAGGACCAAGCAGCTGCTCATCAGGGTTTCCGAAGGAACTCCCAGGGTCGAGGTCTTCTACTCGAAAGAAAGGCCCTCGCCCATCGCCTATCACATCCTCTACAGGTACCTCGACGTCCCGGAGGCCGTCGCCCCGGATTCTCTGGCGAAGACATCTTCTCAGAGGATGAAGGTAAGCATCTACGGCACCTCCGTACACCTCGTCTGCGTGAAGTGTGGGAGAGTTCACTCGCCGGCGAGGGTTGGGGAAGTCTCGGAGGAACCTCTCTGCCAGGGTTGCGGCTCTTCTCTTCTCGCCCCCTGTTTCTGGAATCCCGGACAGGTCGAACTCCTCGTGAGAAAGAGGCTGGGGAATAACGAGCTGACAAAGGAGGAGAGGGAGGAGCTCGCCAAGGCTAGGAGGGCGGCTGACCTCGTCTTGTCCTACGGAAAGAGAGCCATAATCGCCCTCTCGGTCTACGGCATAGGACCGCAGACAGCGGCGAGGATTCTGGCGAGGATGCACACTGACGAGGACGAATTCTACAGAGATGTCTTGGAAGCGAAGCTTCGATTCGTCACCACCCGTCCGTACTGGGACAGCAAGTAGGCGATCACCACTGAAGGAGACGAGCGTCTTCGAGCTATTCTCCCCTCCGCTCGTTCAGGCGCTGAAGGAGCGAGGGTTCTCATCCCCCACCGACCCACAGGTGAGGCTCGTTCCCATAGTGACCGAGGGGAAGAACGCCCTCTTGATGGCTCCGACGGGGACCGGGAAGACCGAGGCGGCAATCCTTCCCATAATTGACAAGCTGATTCGCGAGGGGGCGACCCGCCCCAGGGGGACGAAGCTGCTCTACGTGACCCCCCTGCGTGCTCTCAACCGCGATATGCTGGAGAGGATGCAGTGGTGGTGCAAGCGCTTCGACATCCGTCTCGGGGTGCGGCACGGCGACAGCTCCCAGGCGGAGAGGACGAACCTCAGCCTCGCGCCTCCCGATATACTGATCACGACCCCAGAGACCCTCCAGATACTTCTGATAGGGCGAAGAATCAGGGAGAGCCTCGCCACGCTGAGATGGCTCGTCGTAGATGAGATACACGAACTGGCGGAGGACAAGAGGGGAAGCCAGCTCGCAGTCGGTCTTGAGCGACTCAGAAGGCTGGTGAAGGGGAACGTCCAGGTCATCGGACTGTCCGCCACGGTGGGCTCCCCTGAGCGCATAGCAGAATTCCTCGTGGGGCGGGGGAGGGAGTGTGAGATACTCAGGGTACCCGTCGAGAAGGACCTCTCTCTAAGGGTGGAGGTACCCAGGCCTACAGCGGCTGACTCGCACTTCGCAGAGACGATCTATTCTTTTCCAGAGGTCGCGGCGAGGCTGAGGACAATAAGGGAGAACGTGGAGAGGTACCGGTCCGTCCTCATATTTACGAACACCAGGACTGAGGCCGAAGCCCTCGCGAACAGATTCCGTGTCTGGGACCCGCGGTTCCCCATCGGGATACACCACAGCTCACTCTCGAAGGCGACACGGGAGGCGGTCGAGAGAGACCTGAAGGAGGGGAAGCTTCTCGGGGTGATCTGCACGAGCAGCCTGGAGCTCGGCATCGACATCGGATTCCTCGAGTTTGTGATTCAGTACAACTCTCCGCGTCAGGTTACGCGACTGATTCAGCGAGTGGGGAGGAGCGGCCACAAGATAGGGAGGGTATCGAGAGGGATGATTATCACTCAGGACTCGGACGACACCCTAGAGGCGATGGTCCTCTGCAGGCGGGCGACACTGGGGGAGCTGGAGCCGCTCGAGCCCTTCGAGGCGCCCTACGATTCTGCGGTGCACCAAATCGCCGGGCTGCTCATCGAGAGGGGGTCATGGGGCCTCGAGGAGGTGTACTCCCTCTTCAGGGAGTCGTATCCGTATTCGACCCTCAGTTTGGAGACGCTCAAGAAGCTGGTGACTTACATGCGAGAGAGGTACCCGAGGCTAGCGTTCTACAGTGAGGCGGAGAACAGGGTCTCTCGGGCGAGGGACATCAAACCTCTCTTCGAATACTACTTCGACAACCTGTCGATGATTCCTGACGAGAAGCAGTACCTGGTGGTTGAGGGCGACAGGATGGTCGGTGCCCTCGACGAAGCGTTCGTCTCCGAGTACGGGGAGGTGGGAGTCAAGTTCGTAGAGGGGGGACGATGCTGGAAGATAGAGCAGATCTACAGCGACAAGATCTACGTCAGGGCGGAAGACGACCCGACGGGGGCGGTTCCCAACTGGGTGGGGGACGAGATACCGGTTCCCCTGGAGGTGGCGCTGGAGGTCGGGGCGACGCGGCGTGGATACGCTGAGGCCGTCGCCGAGTCCTCCGAGGCGAAGTTCATCAAAGAGCTGGTCAAGACCTATCCCGTAAGCGAGGAGACGCTAAGAGATGCCTTGAGGGAGGTCGCTGAACAGAGCTCGGCCGGCCTGCCGATCCCTTCGGACAGGCTCGTCACGGTCGAGAGGTGGGACAAGTATGCGATAATTCAGGCCTCTTTTGGACACAAGGTGAACAGGCTGCTCGCGAGGGTGATCGGCCACCTGATCTCCGAGAAGATCGGGCAGTCGGTCGCGGTGCAACAGGACCCGTACAGGATCGTAATCGAGGCCGAAGTTTCGGCCAAGGTGGTCGAGTCTATCCTGGCTGAACTGCAGTCGAAGGACCTGAGAAAGGCGGCGGAGAAGGCCGTTGAGAGGTCCGGCATCTTCAAGCGACGGTTGATCCACGTCGGAAAGAAGTGCGGCGCCATCTCGAAGGACGCGGACTATGGCAGCGTCTCGATATCCGGACTCGTCGAGGCCCTGAAGGAGACACCCGTCTACGAGGAGGCGATGAAGGTCATCTTTCACGACGACTTCGACGTCGATGGGGCGTCCAAAGTGGTGTCAAAGATGAAGAGTGGAGAGATAGAGGTGAAGCTCTTGGAGTACGAGGGACTCTCACCGATAGCGAGGATAGGGGTGGAGGAGATTAGCAGGAGGGGGGAGATCGTCTCTCCCGAGAGGCTCCGCGCCCTATTGCGCCAATCTACCCGGGTCAGGATCCTAGATACCTTCCTCGTCGCCGTCTGCACTCACTGCTGGGAGTTCCTCGAGCTGAGGAGGGTGAGGGACCTTGAAACGCTGAAGAAGTGTCCCAGCTGCGGAAGGGAGGCGATCGGTCTCTCGACCGACTCGTACGAAAATGTCTTCTCGCTCGCAATGAAGGCGAGGAGCAGGTCAACGTTCCGCGGGAAGAGGCTCAAACTGCTTACATCGCTGAAGAGGTCGGCCGAGCTGAGGAAGGAGTACGGGCACACTCTGGACATGCTACTCGCGGGGAGAGGAATCAGACTTTCTGACGCCTCGAACCTCGCCTCTCGAATGAAGAAGGAGGGAGAGGCGGGGGGGGAGGTGATTGACCAGATAATCGAAGGTGAGAGGGAAGCCCTACGCCGTCGCTACTTCGCTTCCACGGGACAGTAGGAGGGTCATCAGAGTTCTCTCGTCGATCTCGGCGCGAGTCCTCCAACCGATTCGCAGAAGCGACTTCTCGTCCTGGTCGAGGTAACCCTTCTTGATGTACCTCTCGATCGAGTAGTCGACCCTCCACTTCGGGAACTTCTCCTTCAAGAACTGCTCCAGCTCTCTCCTCCCCGCTCTCCCCTGCCTCGAATTGATGTAAGCTATCGAGGAGGCGAGGACCGCGAGGTCGTCTATCCTTATCCCGGATGTCTCGGCCTCGGTCATGGTCGGGGGGTCCCTGAACCTGAGGAGAAAGCGTGAAGCGTCATCAGACCCGTCCACCCCCTTCACTTCGTGGACCTCCAGGCCGAGCGCCCTGACGTCGCCGGAGAGGACTTCCAGGATCTTTCTGTAGTCTCTTCCGAGGTGCCTCTTGAGCTCCCACCCCTTGACGCCGGGGTTGCGACCTCGCTGGAGCAGCAGGGTCTGGAAGGCCTTGCGGACCTTCCTCTCCAGGAAGGCCTTCTCCGCCTTCTCGGCGTCCTCCATCAAGTTCCCTCCGTCACCGAGATGGCGACCGACTTCGCCTCACCGGTTGCCCTGCGGGGGAGCGGCATTATCGAGATCTTGCCTGTCAGTGGGTCGGTCTTGACGAGCGCCATTCCATCGCTTATCAGGAAGGCGAGGATGTAGGCTCTCGTGATCTTCTTCTCTACCTCGCTGCTCTCGATGAATTCCCTGTAGTCGATCCACTCTCCTTTGGAAGTCAGCGCGAGCTCGTCGTACACGACGTTCATCTTCGAGTCGAACTGCTCCTGGGTGAAGATTCCCAGGTCCACGAGGTCCTGATAGTCCACGACCCCCGGCCTGGCGCCGTAAGTGCCGAACTGGTCCTTGAATCGCTCGGAGAAGGGCCGCAGATCCCGCCAGTAGACGAACGCCTTCTCTAGTCCTTTGGGGGAAAGCTGGTCTAGCTGCGCGATGGGATGCCAGCTCTTTACGAACGATTCAGCCAAGGCTTGCCTGCTCAGCAGCTTCACCTTCAGCTGCACGAGGAGCGGGTCGATGTAGAGAGAAGTCGCTTTTTGTTTGAGCCACAAATCTTGCAGTTTCACTATCTGCGCGAGTTCATAGAGGGCCTCAGAGTCGAGCAGGAGTTCGTCCAGGAACTCCCAGTCGGGCAGATGCTTCTTCAAAACTTGAAGTTTTTCCATGATGTCCACTTCAAAGGGGTTGGCGCTAGAGGACTGAATCGAGGCGCACAGTGAAATCACACGCAACAAATCTTCGAGTTTCCTGTCGCCCAAACTAGCTACTTCGCCCTCAATTCACTTACTTCCGTCGCCCCGTGGACCGCCTGGACGGTGATGACGTGTGCGGTCTTGTCGAAGACGGTCAGGATGGAAGGCGTGATCACGAGGTACTGGGAACCCTGCCTCCCCCTAATGTGAGAAAGGATCATCTTGAACATTGCCTCCCGATTCTTCGGGTCCATGTGGATGTCGAACTCGTCCATCGCGCGCATCGGTGAAACTATTCTCGTCTGTAGGGAGAGAATGAAGGCCATCAGTGCGACAGACCGCTCTCCGCCGCTCTGCGTGAACGGGTCGAGGGTTGTCGGGGCGGTCCCCCTGAAGCCGACGAAGAGCTCTATCCCCGCCTCCTCGATGCCGCCCCCTTCCTCCAGCCTGATGAACCCGGTAGCATCCGTCGAGGCGAGGATTGATTGGTAGTCGGGGTTAACCGTCTCGAGGAGTCTTGCAATCGCCTCCTTCCATACCTTCTTTCTCACCTCCAGCTCCGCGAGAAGGAGCTTCCTGTTCTCCTGGAGTGTCTGAAGCTTCACTCTCAGCTCCTCGATGTTGCCTGTGTAGTCGTTGTAGATCTTTTCCGCCTCCTCAGGAATGTCCTGCATCTTCTGAAGTTGGGCAGAGACGAGCTTGAGTTCCTCCGAGACCTCGTAGGGCTGACGCTGAGTCGAGAATCTCGCCCCCGCCTTCTCGAGGTCCGGCCTGAGAGCCTCGAGCTCATTCCTGTAGTCCTTCGCCGACCTCTCGAGCTCTCGTATCTCAGATTCAGTTACCTTGATCCTGTACGCGAGGACCTCGAACTTGACTCGGAGGGAGATGTAAGTCTCGATACTCCGTCTCACGTTCTCCTCGACCCTGGTTATCTCGGGCTGGAGGGATGAAACCTCCCTGTCGAGCTCTGTCTTGCGCCGCCCCGCTTCCTCCGCCTCCCTCCCCCCCTTCTCGAGCAGGTACTCGAGAAGCTCCTTCGGACGTCTGGTGCTCTTCACCGAATAGGTGAGATTCAGGTCATCGATCGCCTTGAGCAACCCCTGGAGCTCCTCGCTACTTCGCTTAGCGGCGTCCCGCGTGGCCTCGTCCCTCGAGCGCTCCTTCTCCGCCCTAACGAGTGAATAGTAGAGCTTCCTGAGCTCGACCTCCCTGTTCAGCAGCTCCTCGTTCTCCTTCTCGGACTCCTCCTGCCCCCTTCTCTGCTGGTCGCGCAAGTCTTCGAGGCTCTTCGCCTTCCCCGTGAGCCTGTCCTCGACCGACTGCAGGGACTTCGAAAGCTTCGCCTCCTTACTCCAGAGGAGTTCCTTCCCTAGGAGGCCCGCGTGCTCGAGGAGTTTCTTCTTCTCGAGGTACCTGTCGTAAATCTGCTTCCAGTACTCCAAGGCTTGGTTCGCGTTGTCGATCAGCTGTGACAGGGAGGTCTCCTCACTCGTCAGCCCCTTCAGCTCCTCCTCGGCCCGCAGAATCCTTTCCCGGTACTCGTGGAACCCGACCGCCTCCTCGACCATCTTGAGTCTCTGCTGTGAGGAGACCGCACCCAGCTCCTCTATCATCCCCTGGTGCATTATGATCAGAAGGTTGTCCGGATTCATGCCAAACTCCCGCAGGAGCCTCACCACTTCGCTCTTGTCGATCTCCCTGTAGTCTGCCTCGAACCAGTAAGAGCCATCCTTTCTCAGGTACCTGCTCAGCATGAACGTCTCCGACTTCGAGTAGGGGATGGGCCTCTTGCCCTCGACGGGACGATTGTCGAAGACGAGAGAGACGCGCGCGATCTCCTTTCCGCGCCTGATGAGGTCGCTTAGCTTCCTCGACCTCTCGGTGTAAACCTGGCCCAGAGCGACCGAGATTGCGAGGAGGATGGAGGACTTGCCGGCCCCGTTGGGGCCGACGATCAGGTTCAGCCCTTCGCGGAGGGGTATCCTGGCGTACTCGTAACTCATGAAATTTTCGAGGATGATCTCTCTGATACTCGTAGCGGCGGCCGGCATCTCCTCTGAGACCTCCTCGATCCTCTTGGACAACTTGGGTTGCGTCTCGCCGTCTGCACTTGTTTTTAGACGTTGCGAAATATTGACGTTTTCCTCGAGATTTTCTCCTTCTCGGGACGGTGGAAGGCCTCTTCAGTTCGAAAACGTCTTTTATCGGAGTAGGGGAGCCTCGACGCCTTGGTTCTTGCCGCAAAGGTCTTCCTCGTGAGGGAGAAGACGGAGTTGGGTGTCCTCGCCGGGAAGCTGAAGACCTTCAGGGTCGAGCAGGACACCAGGGTAGAAGAGGTGGACTTTTCCCTCACGACGGAGGTCAAGGACCTTAGCGTCTCGAGGAGTACCCTCGAGGGGACATTCACCTTCGACGACGTCTTCGTCGTGAATCACAGAGGCAAGGCCGTCCCGATTCCACGGACCTACGAGGCGCCATTCTCCTTCGAGTTATTCAAGGAGAGGCTCTTCCTGACGGTCTACGAAAAGAAGAGCAGGGCGAACAACATCGCGAATGAGATGAGCAAGGCGCTCTTCATGAGTCTGGGAGAGGTGGTCGAGGCGCGGATTAAGCCAGAGACACTAAAGAAGTTCCACGAGGAGAACTTCGATGACACAAAGATTCTGTTTTTTGATGAGGTCGACATTCCGAACATCTCGAAGCTTTCTCTCTACGGGTCGGGGCTCGGGGTGACGAGCCTCTACAACGAGTATCTGGAACACGGGAAGATTTGGTACGCTGTAATCAAGTCCAGGAGGTACGGATACGTCGTCGGAGTGACGCGAAACAGCGTCGTGACTGTCTTCAGTAGGGTGGACCTCCCCGAGTTCAAAACCTTCATTAGAAGTGAGATACTTCCACTCATAGAGTAGTTTGCTGAAGGTTGTTCCGGGAGAAGCGGCGCTCATCTTCTCGGACGGTGAAGCGAGGAGCCTGCTCGTCTCCGACCTTCACCTCGGCTTGGAGAAGGAGATGGCGAAGAAGGGATTCAGCCTCCCATCGTACTCTGTGAAGATGCTGGAGAGGATCAAGGGGATCGCCGAGAAGGCGGGGGCGGAGAGAGCTGTCATACTCGGTGATGTGAAGCATTCGGTCGGGAAGGTTGAGGACATCGACTGGAGCATCCTGCCGTGGTTCTTCGGTACTCTCCTCGACCTCTTCTCCTCAGTCGAGGTGGTGCCGGGAAATCACGACGGAGGAATCAAGCCTCTTCTCCCGCCGAGGGTGAAGCTTCACGCTGCCGACGGAGCCGTGCTGGGGGATGGAGATGAGAAGTTGGGAGTCTCGCACGGCCACGCCTGGCCGTCGGCCGAGGTCATCTCCACCGGGAAGATGGTGATCGGACACTCGCACTTCACCTTCGAGATGAAGGACGGGCTCGGAGCAAGGTCTAGGGAATCGGTCTGGCTCTTCGGAAGGTACGACCTGCGCGAGCTGCTGGCCAAGGCCGGGTACAAGACACGCAAAAGAGGGAGAAAGGGGGAACTCGTCGTGATGCCCCCCTTCAACAAGATGGTTGGGGGTCGCCCGATAAACAGAGGCGAGTCTCTCAGCTTTGGGCCGATTCTTTCGTCCGGGTCGATTAAGCTGGGCGAGGCGGATATCTTCCTCTTGGACGGGACGAGAGTCTCTTGATTCTTCCTCTTACGAGCGCCTCGACCCTCTCCTTGCCGATTCTTGGGTGTGGCCCCGGCCTGGAGACCTTCAGGGAGGCGCTGGCGTTGCCCCAGACGCACGCCTCCTCCTCGCTGAAACCGCTCAGCCTCGCGTAGATGAAACCCGCGTTGAAGGCGTCTCCTGCCCCGTTGGTATCCCTGACTTCCGTCTTGAAGGCCCTGAACCGACGCAAGCCTCCTCGCCTGATCAGGTAGGAACCGCTGGGGCCGGCCTTGAGGAGGGTTGTAAAGGGGTGGGAGAGGGGAGCCACCTTCTCCGTCCTGAAGTAGGAGTGGTATTCGTCCTGGTTGCAGAAGACGTACGCACCCCGAAGCGGGAGAGACCTCGCGCTGTACGCGACCCCCTCGAGGTCGAGGGAGGCGAACCCCTTCGAAGTGGCCGCCTTGATGAACGGCCCCAGCTCTTTCTCCTGGCCACGGTTCAGCAGGGTGTAGCCGGAGACGTGAACCCAATCTGGCTCGATCTCCTCGATGAGTTGGCGGTCCAGGCGGAGAGTCTCGCTGGCTCCACGGTATCCTATCATCGTACGCTCCCCGTCCCCGTCAACGATAACCATGAAGATGCTCGTGGGTCTAGGGGACCTCCCGATGTGTCGCGTGTGCACGCCCCATGAGGTCAACTCGCGGAGGATGGCCCCGCCGAAGACATCCCTCCCAACCACGCCGGAGACGTAGGTATCGACCCCGAGCCCCCTGAGGTCGGCGGAGATGTTCGCAGCGACACCGCTCGCGATGAGGGTTGGACTACGGAGAATCAGGTTTTCTCCGGGGCGGGGAAGCCTCGGGGTCTCCGCCGCTACAGACACGCTCAGGTCCCCGATGACTAGGACCTTCATCTCCTCAGACTTCGTACGATGGAGAGGAAACTCCGGACTCTTTGGGGGTCGACTGGATTCATGACGTTGCCGCCCTTCCTTAAGCAGGAAGCGACGATGGCCCCGTCCGCCAGCGGCAGCAAACTCCTCGCGTTCTCATGGTCAAGGCCGCTGCCTATCAGGACTTCCTTCAGCCCCTTCAGAGCCTTTAGGTCCTCCCCCGACGGCGGGCTTCCGGTCCTCGGACCGGTCACGATGAGCGCGTCGGCCATCCCCCTCTCGACCATATCGAGCGCCGATTCACGAATGGGGCGCTGGACGAGTGGCGCCGCGTGCTTGACGTGGACGTCAGCGAAGACCGCGACACCCTCAGCGCCCAACATCCGCCTGTACCTCATCAGGTCGGCCGCGGTACCCTCGATGATACCCTGGTCAGTGACGTAGGCCTCGGTCAGCACGTTGACTCTTATCCACCTCCCACCGTGTACATAGGAGAGGGCGAGCGAGGCGCTCGCGCAGTTGCGAAGGACGTTCACCCCAATTGGGAGCGATGAGGCCCGCCTTACCTCGCCAATCACCCTACCGAGGGAGGCGATGGTCTCAGGGGGTGCAACGTTCTTGAAGAATGGAGCGTCGCCGAGGTTCTCGAACGAAAGCCCGTCGACGCCGCCCTCATCGAGTAACTTCGCGTCCTTCACGGCGGCCGCGATCACTCTTTCGAGATCGCCTGCATAGCCGGGCGAACCCGGAAGAGGTTTTACGACGACGGGCGCGATGATTGGAAACTCCACTGAGAATATTTTCCTGAGGTCCACTCTTCCCATCTGGAGGAGGGTCGTTATTATCGGTATGCGCTAGAACCGTTTAGCGCCCTATTCAGGAATTGCTCGAGAGCGGCCTCGCCCACCGCACCAATGACAGCGTCGATCGGGTTTCCTCCTTTGAAGAGCATGAAGGTCGGTATCGAGAAGACCTGGAATCTTGAAGAGAGGTTCATCTCTTCATCGACGTTGACCGTCCCGAATGTTATCTGGTCTGCGTACTTCCTCGCGAGCCTCTCGATAACAGGCTCCATCACCTTGCAGGGGCCACACCACTCCGCCCAGAAGTCGACGAGCAAAGGCTTCGAGGCATTGCTGTAGGCTTGAAAGTTCTCTTCCGTCAATTTGACCATTGTCTTTCCCGCCGGCTTCGATGCCTCCGTTGTACTCGTCATCTTCTTCATCTTCGCCTCCAGAATCCTATGAAGTTCGGAGTCCTCCAAGCGCCTCGACCGTTCGACGATGATTATTTAAAATTGAAAGCGGCCGGACCGGTGATGGACTCTGACGCCCTCCTCCGATTGGTGAAGAGTAAACTGACTCCGGAGGAACCACCCGAGCCCCCGAGGGAGGCGATGGCGGGCGTCGCGATAACACTCGCGGGGCCCTCTCTGAAGACCCTGATGATAAAGAGGGCCGAACGCGAGGGCGACCCCTGGTCGGGACAGGTAGCGTTCCCGGGGGGGAGACGAGAGAGGTACGACAGGTCGCTGCTCGAAACGGCGACGAGGGAGACGAAGGAAGAGGTCGGGATAGACCTGCGGCGTTCGGCCATCTACCTGGGCCACCTCGGAGTTTTCAGGACACACACGGGGACGATGCTCGTCGTGCCCTGCGCCTTCTTGATGAGGAAGGAGGAGCGGGTTGAACCCAACGCCGAAGTCTCCTCCTACCGATGGATTCCGATAGAGGTATTCCTGCGCGAGAATTCGAGGTCAACCTACGCTCTAAAGAGGGGGGGCGAGAACGCGAAGGTCCCCGCGTATGTCTATCAAGACTACGTCATCTGGGGGCTCAGCTACAGTATGATTTCAGCCCTGCTCGGGAGAGAGTGAGTAGCCTATTCGCTACTTTTCTTCAATAAATTTCCTTATCGACTTCAGCGACTCCGGGTTCTGGCGGAGGTACTCCGCCAGCCTCTCGATCCTTCGGATCGTGGTGGGCTGAACGTGATGCTCTATTCCCTCGGTATCTTCGTAGGCAACGTCGTCCGACACCCCTATCATGGAGAGCAGCTCCGAGATCACTTCGTGTCTCCTTATCACGGATCGGGCGACATTCTCGCCGTGCTCGGTGAGGTTCATCCCGCGATACCTCTCGTGCTTGAGATATCCCTTCGCCGCCAGCTTACCTACCATGTTTGAGACGGTAGGCGGCTTTACACTCAGTCTCTCCGAGATGTCACTGGTCGTCGCGTAACCCTTCTCGTGTATGAGGTCGTAGACCGCCTCGAGGTAGTCCTCCGCGCGAGGTGTCTCCCTCCTCAACAGGGTTGTTCTCGCCAACCTAGGCGAGAAGTCCAGACTCCGGAGTTTAAAGGTTTTGAGGCGCCTGCGGAACTTTGAACCATCTAAGTAAGTTAGGGTCGTCTAACTTAAATAACGAGGGAATGGGTGGCGACTCGATTCATGAAGCCCCCTTGGAAGAGGAGACCCGATGCGCCTGAACTAAGCAGGGGAGGAAAAATGCAACGGGGGATTGGCACCGGACTATCCGGTTATCTCAGCTACTTTGGCCCGGCAACGCTCGCGGCCGTCGCGTACATCGACCCCGGGAACTTCGGGACAGACATCACGGCCGGAGCGGGATTCGGCTATCTACTGCTCTGGTCTGTCCTTCTGGCCAACCTGATGGGAATACTCCTCCAGTACCTTTCAGGAAAGCTCGGAATAGCCACAAGTCAGTCGCTGGCCGAGCTGATCAGGCAGAGTCTTGGCAGGCGCTCGAGGGTAATTCCGTACTGGCTGGCGTCTGAAGTCTTCGCCGTCTTTACAGACCTCGCGGAGTTCCTGGGAGTCACCTCCGCCATCTACCTGCTCTCCGGGGGGACGATACCGCTCCTTGTGGCTGCCTGGATCTCAGCCTTCGATGTAATCGTCGTCTTCGCGTTCGCGGGGAAGAAGTTTCGCAGAATCGAGCTGATGATAACGATGCTCGTCTTCGGCATCGGGCTCGGCTACGTCTACGAGATTTTCCTCGTAGGGGCGAATGCCGTCTCCGTCGGTACTGGGCTCATAATCCCGACGATAACCAGCAGCAATCAACTGTTTCTAGTGGTTGGTATCATCGGAGCCACGGTAATGCCCCATGCTCTCGTGCTCCACTCGTCGCTCACTAAGGCCAGGGCGGTCGGACTTGACCTCGAGCAGAGGAAGAAGCTATTGCGATACCACAGGTGGGATTCGATAGGAAACCTCACGATAGCCGGCCTGATCAATATGGCGATACTAATCATGGCTGCCGCCGCATTTCACACCGCCGGACTTACAGTGGCAACGGTCGACGAAGCGTACAAGACACTGACTCCCCTCTTCGGGTTGTTCGCGAGCGTTGTCTTCGCGTTGACGCTGCTCTTCTCGGGGTTGTCATCCTCGACGGTGGGCGTCCTGGCAGGACAGTCGATACTCGAAGGCTTTCTCGGCACTAAGCTGAATCCCTGGATCAGGAGAATCATCTTGCGTGTGATAAACGTCATACCCACCAGCGTCGCCATCTCGCTGCACTACGACCCCCTCCTGCTTCTTGTCTACAGTCAGGTGGTGCTCAGCCTCATGATTCCTCTCCCGCTAATCCCGATAATCTACTACACGAGCCGCAAGAAAGTCATGGGTCAATTCGTAAACAGAGGAACAATAACTGTCCTGGCCGTCTTGACGGCTGCAGTCATTGTGGGTCTCAACGGGGTTCTCCTCTACACCACCCTTCTGGCGTGAGTTAGTAGTTCCAGTCTCCCAGGCTACCGTCGCGGCGGAGGGCTGCGTTTCACTCCCCCTCGCTTAGCCTCCCCTGCCGCTGACGAGGCCGCGAGCCTCCTTACCTCGGCGAGCTCCCACGGGAAGACCACCCACTTGTCCAGAACCTCGAGAAAGTAGTCGGGCTCGTGTTTGCTCCACGGTTTCTTGAAGAGGACCGCTGTGCTGAGAGATTTGGGCTTCTTGGGCTTGAGATAGGAGAGGACTGTGCTCATCGTGTCACCCTCGTCTATCAGGTCGTCGACAACGAGCACCCTCTTCCCCTTGACGTCCTCCGTAAGCGTCGAGATTATCCTAGGCTTTTCTCTGGCCGCCACGCCCGTGTAGGATTTAACGTTGATGAAGTCTATCTGCACCTCGAGCTGGTCTGCGATGACCATGGCGACGGGGATGCCTCCTCTCGCGATTCCTATGATCAGGTCGAAGGTTTGTCCGCGAGACCTTATCCTATCGGTGAGTTCGGCGACGAGCTTGCCGTAGTCCGTCCAGTCGATGTAACGGAACTCGACCATACTGAAGGTCTCGGATTAGCGTAGATAACCGTTCCAAGCTATTCGTAGAAAAGTGCGAAATGGGTCGCTTGGGAGGTGTGGGCCGGGAGTGATTCGAACACTCGACCTTCGCTGTGTAAGAGCCTGACGGAGCTGGTCTGACGTCCTAACCGAGCTAGACGACCGGCCCGTTTTTCACGCGCGTGGGACGGGTAATAAGCATTGGAGGGAGATTGACTGGAGCGCCGGGGGTGGGATTTGAACCCACGAGACGGAGAACCGTCAACGGCTTAGCAAGCCGTCGCCCTACCGAGCTGCTCGGAGTGCTGACAAACCAACCACCCGCTCACTCGCTCAATCACTCACTCCTCTAGGCGACCCCGGCACACGCACGCAGCAGCGGAATATTTCCCCGACTTCTGAGCTTTAAAAGAATTCAAGGCGGCGGATCCGTCGGAGCTCACCAGACCTCCCAGCCCCAATCTCGTGAGACGAGAGATCCTCCACGTAGACGAGGCAGCGTGGTCGCCCCACCTTAGGGTTGCTCCCTCCCGGACCTCGCCCATTTCGGCGGTTAAGAGTCGGGACCCCTCCTTCGAGGAGACCGCCCTTCACGACCGCCCACCTCGGCGTGAATTCATTCCTCCGTCCCGCGCAGGTAGCTGGAAGGGTGGCTTTACCCGACGGTTACTGACCACTGCGTGTAGCCGGTTTCAGTTTGTGGGAGACGGCTGACCTCCCTGTCCTACCCGCCGCCGAGGAGAAGAGTCCTACTCGCCGTATTTAACGTGCTGCCTCACGACCTCCTTCATCTTGCAGACGTTGCAGGTTCCACCGGAGGATGGTTTCCCGCAGGTGATGCACGGCACCGAGTGGTGCCCGGTCTCTGCAGGGGAGAGCCTGGAGACGACGCTGAGGCTAGACTTGAGGAGAACATTCTTCATGCCGGGATGTTTCACCTCCATCTCGTTCAAGTAATCTCTGACCTCGCCCCTCAGTCCTTCGTGCATGTACGGGCAGCTGACGCTCTGGAAGGGGATGCCGGAGAGGTAAGCGTAGAGCGCCACTTCCTCCTCGTATATCTCCATGAATGGCTTGACGCGCCTGACTGGGAAGCTCTCGTCGACGTAGGCAGGGTCGAGCCAGCCGATCCTCTCGACGTCTCCGTGGAGAAGGTTCATGAGGAAGGTCTGGGCGTAGTCGTCCAGGTTGTGCGCGGTCGCGACGACGTTGACCTTGGCCTTCAGAGCGGCCTCGTCGATCGCCCGTCTGCGGAAGACACCGCAGATGCTGCAGGAGGAGATCTCGCGCTCGTCCTTCCAGTCGAGGGCCTTGTCGAGGGAGAAGCCGAACAACCCCTCGTATGAGACGACGACGTGCTCGATATTGAGCTGCCTCGTCAAGTCACTCGCGTGCGCGATCGATTCTTCTCTGTAGCCCCTGACGCCCTCGTCGACGGTGAGCGCGACGAGCTGAAAGCGAGAATCCTGGTTCAGCCCGTCGAGAACCTTCAGGAGGGACAGGCTATCCTTCCCCCCCGAGACTGCGACGCCTAGGCGTTCGCCGAACTTGACCATACCGTACCGGGAGATCGTCCTCCTCGTCTTCTCGACGATCGAAGTCTTGAAGCAGTTCGCGCAGAGCACCTCGCCCGAGTACCTCCGTTCGTAGACTCCATTCCCCCCGCACTTCGAGCAGACTGCCATCGGATGTTCCCCTTTCTCGGATGAACCCTTAAGGATTCACCGCATGGGTAGAATCGACTCGTTGAGAAAAAATCCAATAGGGAACGTCGAGCCTTGCCGAAGCTCCTTATCCAAGGAGAAGACGCCCAACTCACAATCTGTGACATGCATGGTACCGGCTTGAACGACACCCCTTAACGTGACTAATGCGCGCACATGTGTTGACAAGAAAGTGCATCCTCGTCCGCATAAGACAGTCTGATGCAGCAAACACATCCTGAGTCTCTTTCGTTGACCTACCTTTGTTAAAATGACCTCGCTGACGGAGGCATCGAGATGGGTTCTTTGAACCAAACCTTAAAACATGCAGCCAGCGGTCGCGGAAAATAATTGGAACCCCCATACAAGAGTGTCGAGTTCAAGTACGGTGTGCTGATTCTCCGGACGAAGAAATTTCAATTTCTCATGGATAGGCTCGGCCGATATCGCATAACGGGTCCATTCGCATGGTTGATGCTCTACATAATGCCGGTGGCCGCGGGCTTCGCCCTCTTTCTCGAGTTTGTCAACCTTTCAGTAATCTTCTCGCCTCAGGGGGCGGCGTTGGTACAGTACATACGCTCTCTGACGCCGACGGTCAACCTACTCATCCCGGGGATCAATCCGTATGTCCCGATAGTCTACGGATGGCTGGCCCTCATAGTCGCGCTTGTAGTACACGAGGGGGCGCACGGGGTGGTGGCGAGGAGTCTCGGCATGCCTGTCAAGTCCGCGGGGCTCCTCTTCCTCCTAATCTTACCAATCGGGGCTTTCGTGGAGGTGGACGACAAGGTGCTCAAGTTCGCCCGTGCAAGAGACTCGACTCGCGTGTTGGCGGCGGGAGCTGGCATCAACTTCGTCCTAGCCATCCTCTCTGTGGCCCTGCTCTTCAATGTCGTTTCGACGATGACTCCTGCATCGAATGGAGTGGGCGTCCTCTCCGTATATCAGAACTCCACATCGCTCTACTCTCCCGCAGACGTCGCCGGAATCAAGCCGGGCGACTTCATATTGTCGATGAACAACGTTCGGATAGACTCCGCCCTCAACGACAGCTCGCTGTATCGTCCCGGGAACAGAGTGAATCTTACGATCTGGAGAGGCGGTGAGACAGTCGTCGAGAACATCGTTCTGGGGAAGCTGACCTACATAGACCTGCGGACGAACCAGACCTTCACCCGAGGCTTTATCGGGATCCAGCCGATTACTCCCTCGACACTTCGGCAGCTGGTTGGCACCTACGTGGGGGATTTCACCAAGACAGCCAAGCCATACATTTGCATACCTACTCTTCCGAGGTGCCAGGACTACGCCCCCTTCTCAGATCAATACATCGGATTTTACGCATCCCCCTTCGGGGGGGCGCTACCCCTCGTCCTGAACTTGCTTTTCTGGATGTACTTCATCAACTTCAACCTGGCCATCTTCAACAGCCTCCCCATCTACCCCCTCGATGGCGGGCAGGCTTTTGATGTGACGGTCAAGGCTTTAGGGAAGGGGAGGCTGAAGGAGACCACTCTAAACAGGATAACGACGACAATAAGCGTCTTGCTCGTGGCTATGATTGCCCTCCTTCTATTGGGCCCATACCTGATCTTCTAACCATGTCTCTCTCGCTCGTCCTGACGACTATCCGTCGGGCGAAGGCCGCGCCGTTGGCGAAAGCCGCCGTGAAGAGGAGACTCGCGGCCTGCGGGAGCATCTCCCAAGTGAGGTCCATCTACTCATGGAAGCGCACGCTCCGCGACGAGGCTGAAGCGTTGATCATCTTCAAGACCACGAAGGAGAAGGTTCCGCAGCTCAGGACCTTCCTGGAGAAGGAGCACCCGTACGAAACACCCGAAATCATCGAGGTAGAGGTTGCGAGGGTGAACGCGCAATATCTTTCCTGGGTCGTCGAATCTGTTGCTGCTTAAATAGGAAATTCGAATCAAATGGTGATGCTGGAGACAAGCCTGCTACTGCTCGGCTACGCCCTAGCGATCGCGGGGCAGACACAGGACCTTCCCTCACCCCCCGACATCGGGACTATCCTTCAGCGGCTGGCTGGAGAGTTCGCATCCGACGCGACCCTAGTCGTTGGCGCGATAGACTCGACTGTAATCAACCTCTCTAGGCTGGCTTACATCACAGCCCTGCTGGTCGGGATCTTCCTCTACTCAACTCACCTAGAGAAGAGGCTCGGGAAGGACCTCGTGAAGGGGGGATTGATACTCGCCTTTCTCTCCGAATTCATCTTCCCGCTGATCAGTAAGGTCTGAGGGCGTAGAGCAAGGGTGCGACTCTTCCTGCCGAAGGAAGAGACGTGCTTCCCGACTTCAGTGAGTGGTCTCGACGGCCCTGCCATCGACCTGGTTGAGGGTGCCTCACCGCCCTTCATCCTTAGATGAAGGGCATCTTCGCGGGACGACTGAGACGCTCCTTGCGCGAGCCAGCGCCATCAGGTTTGAATGTCGTCGGCCGACTCGAGGCGGGGAGCAGTGGTGAGTGGCTACAGACGAAGGGCGAATTTACTCCAGCCCTAGGTCCCTGAATGTTCCTATTCTCACGCCGTCGGGGAGGCTATTGATCTCCCCCGTCCTGTGGCCGATGAGTCCCTTCACTCCGACCCTAGACGCAGACTCCACCAGTCGCTGGGTGATTATGCCGTCGAAGACGAGGTAACGGGCCCCGTTCGAGGATTCCATCTTCTGAACGAGCTCGCTTATCGGGAAGCGTCCGACCTCCTGCAGCCCCTCGTCGAGGAGCACAGCCTCGAGGGTACCGTTCAGAGAGGGATAGATCTCCCTTGTCTTCTCGACGATCGGCTCTGCAGGGGCTTCACGCTCACTCACGCGCTCACGCTCGCGCTCGGTCGTCCTCCCGCCGCGTGGCTGCACCTGTTGTTGATGCGGTTCGACCCGCTCCGCTCTCAGGAGTTGCAGGACCTCGATGGGAGTTAGGTCCTCTACCTCCTTCCCGGGAGGGGCTCTCAGAACCTTCTCTACCCGCACAACCTGACTCAGCTCCTTCTCGATCAGGTCTCCCCCTCTGTCACCGTCCAAGACCGCAATCAACCTCTTCTTCTTCCCGAGCTCGATTATCGAGTCGGGTACACTCGTTCCCTCGAGCGCGACAACATTCTCAATCCCGGCTCTCAAAAAGAGTACGACATCCGCCCTCCCCTCGACGAGGTAGACGAGGTCCGAGGTGTAGACCCCAGGTCCGGCCGGGAGGTTTTCAATCCCATAGTTGACCACGCGCGCCCTCTTGGTAGACTCGACGACGTCCTTGAGAACATTCTCGCCTTCGCTAGAACTCTTCGAACTCCAGTCCCTGACTATCAGCTTGGCCCGGTCGACGATCTGCTTTCTCTTGGATGCCCGGACGTCCTCTATCCCTTCGAGGATGAACCTCGATGAGCAGGGTCCGACCTTGTCGACGCTCTCGACGGCTGCCGCGATCAAAGCCGCGGTCCCGATATCGGTGGACATGGGGATCAGGACGTCGCCGCGAGTTTTGTCGTTCTTCGATTCCAGGTTTATCTCGATCCTTCCTACCTTCCAGCTCTTCTGGAGCTCGTTGAGGTTCATCTCAGGGCCGAAGAGACCCTCTGTCTGTCCGAAGATCGCGCCTATGACGTCGGCTCGCTCGACGACTCCGTCTACTTCAAACCTCAGTTTCACGAGGTACTTTACTATACCCGAATCTGGCAAATGCGTTCATCTCGTTTTCAGCTCCCTTAACGGGAATTAGCTTAAACAATGTAAAGGCAGAAATCTCCCAGATATAAAGTCTTATCTTCGCATCCTAAATTTCGACGTCTGCCGCAAGATAGGAGAAGCGTTTGAGGTTCTCGATGTGCCTGAAGACCCCCCTGGAGGCGGCGAGGAGCCTCCTTCGCTGGTCGAGGGAGACCGCCATCCCACGATGGGTGAGGGCCTTGGCGTACCTCGCCGCGAGCCGCCTCCCCTCCCTGTCGAGGTCGGTCATGATGACCACAGTCTTCGAATTTGCCAGCCTCGATTCGGACCCCTTGGCGGCGGCGATGCTGACGATACGGCCCTTGTATCCGACGTCTCTCATGGCGCTGACATCTCTAGCCCCCTCGACGAGAACGACCCACCCGTCGGCGCCCAACCGGTTCAACTCTGTGACGAACTCCTTCAGGAACTCCGCGAATTCGGCGAACTTCCTCTCGGAAGTCTTACGATCCTCAACCTGCACGATGGACCTCTCGTGAGGGCTGGCGAAAAACGTTGCCTCCCCACGACTGGCGCGCTCTTCCGGCCAGGAGTCACGATAGCTTGAGTCGAGCCGACCACGCTACAGAAAGGTCGGAGCAGCAGGCAAAGAAAGGGATGCCACCCGGTCATATAATCTCGGAATAATCTTAATGTCGCCCGTCTCTGACAGCCCAGCTCATCGGTCGGCTTTTTTTGCCGACATCTCGCCTAGCCTCTTCAACGGGCTTTTTTCAGGCGGCTCTCGTCTGTCGCACGTCTGGGTAAACCATCTGCTCATCACAGCGCTTTTGGCGCCTTTGCAGGTGGCCGTTTTACGCGCAGTAGAACGAAAGCCGTCTGGGGTGGGCGGCGAGTGAGCTCTATTTATTTTAGCTGCTCTCGCGGTAGCAGGTTCGAGAGGTCGAGCTCGAAGCCCGCGAGAGAGACGCCAAGGCCGAATGCGACTATGACGGAAGGCTTGACCTCCCCTATGTGGCCCACACCACGCCCCGAGGCCTCGACGAGGGCGCATCTTCCGTCAGAGAAGGACCAGTGGATTGAAGGCGAGGTAACGACTTCGAGGTTGGCCAGTGTCCTGAGGAATGATTCCATGTACATCTTTGCCTCCGAGAAGCTGGCCTGTGAGTGGGCTATCATCGCGGCGAGAGACCACCTCTCCTCCACCTTCTTCCCTACCCTGTGGTATACTCTCCCGACCTCGAAGACCCTCTGGGGGTACTCCTCCTTTATGTTTCTGGAGAGAATCGAGAGAAGGGAGGGGAGCAATGAGTCACGCAGCATCGAGTGGTCGATGCTTCGCGGGTCGCCCACCTCGACCTTCTCCTCCGCACTCCTCTCGAACTTCTTGTAGAAAGACGACTCGTCGACCAGCTCGTAGCTGATCACCTCGACCATCCCAGAAGACGCCATGAGGTCGGCTATCTTCTCCAGTCTCTTGCCTTGGCGGCTGAACTCGCCAGGACGGTCGCTGGCTGGATAGACAGGCTTGATCTTGTCGATGCCGTATCCGAGGGCCGTCTCCTCCGCAAGGTCGACAGGATGAAGGAGGTCTATCCTGTACCTGGGGAAGGTCACTGTCGTCCCACTCGGTTCCAGTCGACTCCTCCGAAGGCAGCTGCTAATCTCCGACTCTGCCAGGTCGAGGCCAGTCACGCTCCGTATGAGTGGGAGGTCGAGGGGCATGCTCGAGGGGGATAGGTCGGGGGTGGCCTCGCTCGATGAGAAGTACTTTATCTCGACCGTCTGGAGCGACGCACCCGCATCTGCCAGCGTGGTGGCGATGATCGCGAGGACGTCGGCGCCAACCCTCTTGTCTGTTGAAGTCACATCTATGAAGAGGTTCTTGGTCGATGTGGAGACCTTCGTTTCGTTGCCGTTGATGATCGGCGGGAAAGAGAGGACCGTCTTCTTCGAATCTCTCAGGATTGGATAGAGCCGGGAATCGGGGAGGACGCTCGAGTACCTCCGCCCCGTCTCCGTGCCTTCGAGAATCTCCGCGATAGTCATCGGGTTCTTGCCCCCCAAGGGAGTGAAACTGAAACTAGGGGGCACCCCCTCGTAGTTGATGGGAGGTACCACTGCGTCGAGGTCGTGAAGCCCGATCGCGGCGACCCTCCTCCTTCTTCCCAGCCCGTTGTGAAGGTCCTCCTGCATCGAGATGAGCTGTCTGACGGTTTCGTCGTCCAGCCGCAGACCCTTCGCAACGGCGCAGGCAATGAAGGGTCTTACGTTGGCGAGGCGTCGGTCAACCAGCACCGCGATTCCGCTCGAAGAGGCCTCGTAACGGGGGAGACCCACTTCGACCTCGAGTATTCCTCTCAACGCCCGAGCGATCCCGTAATCGGTCGAGAAGTCGGGCCTGTTGGGGCTGTACTCGACCCTGATGGAGTCGCTCTCTTCACCCTCGATGTCGAGCCCAATGTAGGGGAGACGCTGGAGGACATCCCTCTTCTCCCCCCCGACCAGCTTCACGAGTCTATCCTTGTAGAGTTTGACTACCGGCAATGCTTGTCGTTGCCCTCCTTCTCAGCCAGCCCAGGTCGTTGTCGTAGAGGACCCTGAGGTCGTCGAGCCCGAGCCTGAGAAGAATCAGCCGCTCGATTCCGAGTCCCCATGCCAGGACGGGTTTCTTCACCCCGAGCGGCCAGGTGACCTCGGGCCTGAAGACGCCCGAGCCGCCCAGCTCGATCCAGTCCTTGGCCAGGTCCGAGTAGCCCACAACCTGCAGAGAAGGCTCGGTGTACGGAAAGTAGGACGGCCATAACTTGACTTCGCTCATGCCGAGCTTCCGGTAGAACCCTGTAAGGAATCCCATCAGGTGCCGTGTGTTCAGGCCATCCCCCATGATGGCTCCGTCCATCTGGTGGAACTCCGCAAGATGCTTGTAATCGAGGTTTTCATTCCTGTAGACCTTTCCGAGCGCGAAGACGCGCAGGTCCTCCTTCTCAGACTCTAGCGCCCTGACCGTCAGGACTGTGTTGTGTGTCCTGAGAACAAGCCTTCTCGCCTCCTCGGTGCTCCATCTGTACTGCCATCCTCTGCTACCAGTCCTCCACCCGTCCTCGTGAGTCGATGCGATCCTGTCCACCACGCCCTCGCGTTTGATTGAATCGTCCTCCATGGACATCAGGTAGAAGGTGTCTTGAAGCTCCCTCCCGGGGTGGTCCTGGGGCGTGAAGAGCGCATCGAAGTTCCAGAGGGCGGGTTGAATCGCGGCCCCCTCGATCTCGGTGAACCCCATCGAAATGTACGCCTCCTTCACCTCTTCGATGAACTCGTTCACCGGGTGCCTTCTTCCAGGGTAGAAACGTGGGGCGGGGGCCCTGACGTCTATCGGGCGGAGTTCCTTCCCCCTCCAGCGACCCGTAGCGAGAAGGTCGGGCGTTAGCCTCTCGACGCGACCCCCCTCCGCCGCCTCCAGGGCCGCGAGCCCATCTCTGGTTATCCTCACTCTCGTGGACTTCTCTTCCGTCTTCTGGACTATTCCCCTCTTTATCAGGTCGGGGAGGAGGGGACGGAGCTCCTCGGGGAGCGCATCCTCCTCTGCTCCTCTTGCAAGATGGGCGAGGAGTCTTTCAAGCTTCGCCGCCCCATCCGCATCCAGTATCGAGACGAAGGACCCGACCGCGGAGCTCTCCACCTTTATCCACGAAGACTCGCGGGCCCTCCCGAGCGCCGCGGAGAACTCGTCCTGCGACTTGAAATCCTTCTTCAGGTCACTGAGCGGAACGGGACGCCCCGCCTCCTTCAGACGGCGCAGAAGCAAGAGTTCGGGGGCGGTAGGGATGAGCAGGACGAGCTTGGCAAGAGTGTTCTGCTCGACGTCGATGAATCCCTTCGATAAGAGCCACTCTATCGACCGCCTGACCTGGTCGGGAAGGAGCCCGCCGGAGAGGAGCGAGTCGAAGTCGACCCACCCCCCATCTTTGAGGGCGCCCAGGACCCTGACTTCGATGGGGTGGAGAGCTCCTGTCGCCAACGCTTTCCTACTCTCCTATTGAAGCGAGATATCTCTTGTTCTTCGTTAAAAGCTCTCGGGCGTCTCCCAGCAGGGAGACTCTCTTCTTCTGGTGCGCCTCGAGGTACTTCTTGACGAGAGCCGCGGCCTCCTGCTTGCATTCACCGCAGAGCCTTATCCCCCCCGTACATTCGTCGTAGACCCTCTGGACGTGCTCATCGTCGATCGCGAAGTGGAACCGGTAGAGGTCGTAGACGGGGCACTTGTCAGCCTCCGCCCCCAACCTCCTCTGCTCCTCGACGGTCGCCCTCCCTCCCGTGAAAGCGGCGAGGACCTTCTTGGCGGCGGAACGAGGGTCCTCGTCGAGGGTGAATCCAGATGAAGGGTCGCGCTTGGACATCTTGAAGCCTCCCGTGAGGGCCATCTCGAGACGATGGTAGATCGATGAGGGAGGGATGAAACCGAATTCGTCGTGGTAGCGCGCTGCCAGGTCGCGTGTGAGGCGAATGTGCGGGTCCTGGTCCGCCCCGACCGGGACGAGCACCGGTTTCGGGCCGCCGAACTCCTGAAGCTGGGGCATCAGGATGTCTCCGGCCTGAATCAGGGCGGAGATGTAGAGACCGATGGGGCGCTCACCGTAGATCGCCCTGAGCATGTTGTTCGTGATCCCTCTCGAAAATATCGTCATCAGGCGCATCACCCTCATCTCTTCGCTCTGCATGTAAGCGACAGTCCTCTCCGGGTCGAGCCCGAGCGCCAGGATGTCCGCCACGTTCTGAACCGCCATCTTGGAACTCTCCTGAAAGGAGATGCCGTTGTCGCAGTAGGCCTCCACGTCCGCTATCGCGTAGAAGACTGTCGTCTTCCTCGAAAGGGACTGGAAGAATACCATGTCGTCGGCCGTCATCTTGTTTCCGAGGTGAAAGGTCCCCTCGGGCTTTATCCCACTCATCACCGCAAACGGCTTGTTGGAATCAACGGCGTCGAGTATCCTCCCCAAGTCCCTCTGCCCGAAGTCGATACCGCGACTCAGGTGAGGGCTGAGCTTCTTGAAACGCGGTAGAAGGCGGTCGATTCCTTCTATGCCGAACTCCGATTGGAGCCTGCCGTAGTCTTTGATGACGCCGGAACCCCAGGGGTCTAGCCGCTGCCCTTCCTCCTCCCTCTCCACAAAGACCTCGGCTGAAGCGTCGGATTAAATTCCTTTCCGACCGTGAGTCCTCAGAACCCTCCCCTCCTCGTCAATCTCGCCCTTTCTGATCCTCGTCGAGGAGATGGGCTTCGCGTCCTCCGCCATCAGTAGGTCAACCACGACGAGGTCGAGGGGAGGAAAACCCCTCTCTCTGCGCAGCTTGTTCGCCAGCTCGAGGCGACCGGCCGTCTCCTCGCTCGCGACGAGGGCCTGCACTTCAGGGGAGGCGATCCCCGGCCCGAAGTAATCGTAGAGCTTGGCGATGGCGTAGCGCCTCCCCGGGAAGCGCCGTCTCAGGAGGTCTTCGAGTTTCTTCACCCGCTCCTCGTAGGAGTGCTCCGGTTTCTTCCCCATCTTCCGCGCAAATTCGTCTGAAGTGACCCCGATCACGACCTCATCGCCGACTTCGAAGCTCTTCTCGAGGAGAGAGACGTGGCCTCGGTGGAGGATGTCGAAGGTTCCTCCCGTCGCCACGCGCCGATACTTCCTCGGATCCGGGCCGCGCTCTCCAGGAATCAATTTCAAATACGCCGAAACTTCGCCTAGAACCGAACCAGACGATAAAAATGTGCGGGTGGAATTGAGAGATGGGGATACCGCGGGAGTACATCATGGCAGGCAGGATTACCAGAGAGGTGAGGGAATGGGTTAGGGGAAGAGTCGTGCCGGGGAGCGAGTACCTGGACATCTGCGAGAAGGTAGAGGGGGAGATAGTCCAGAGGGGGGGGAGAGTCGCCTTTCCGACAGGCGTCGGGGTGAACAGCGTCACGGCACACTATGCGCCGCAGGCGGGGGAGAGCGGCCGCGTGGGGGAGAAAGACGTTGTCAAGGTCGATTTTGGCGTCCACGTCGATGGCTACGTCGCCGATACCTCGATCACCACGACCTTCAACCCTCAGTACCAGCCGATGCTCGACGCGACTGAGAGGGCGTTGCGCGCTGCCATCGATGTGCTGAGGCGTGACCGGAGGATAGGGGAGGTGAGCAAGGCGATCTACTCCGAGGCGTCTCGTTATGGGTTCAAGACCATAAGCAACTTGAGTGGGCACACGCTGGACAGGTACGTCGTTCACGCGGGGAAGAGCATACCGAACGTCTACATGCCGAACCTTCCGACCCTCAAGAAGAACGAGGTCTTCGCGGTAGAACCCTTCCTGACCACAAGGGAGGCAGACGGGTACGTCGTCGACTCTGAGGTCGAAACGATCTTCGCACTCGTCGGGAGGCGGAGGCTCGGGAACGGGGAGCTGGATGATCTCGTGGAGATGATCTGGGAGGAGAGGAAGACCCTGCCCTTCACCCCGAGGTGGTTCCTGAAGGACTACAGGGAGGCCAGGCTGCTGACACTCCTGAAGGAGCTCGCGAAGAGGAAGGTCGTCAGGTCTTACGCCACCCTCGTCGAGGCCTCCGGCAAGCCTGTCGCACAGTTCGAGCACACGATGGCCCTGGATGAGGAGGAGGGGCTGGTAATTCTTACTTAGGAGGCTTCGCCGTCTCGGCGTAGATCAGGCTTATCCGGGTCTGATTGCCGCACTTCGTGCACTTCGCTCCGTCCTTTGTGACGTAGTCACCAGGCTGAAACTCCCGCTTTGTCTTCTGCCCGCATACGGGGCACTCTTCAATCGTGAAGACGGTGTACTTGACCTTCTTTTCCACGACAGACTTGGAGCTTATCATCACTGGCTGACCCCGAGAGTGTTCCCGATTCCCGCTATGAGGACGTCGTCCCCCTCCTTCGTCTTCTCCTCGATCACCCTGTTGAGGAGAGTGATGACCTTGTCCGACGCCTCGGCTATCTCCTTCCTCATCGCGGTTATGGCCTCCAGAATCGACTGCTTGACCAGAACCGCGTAGATGGGGATCTTGTGCTTCGCGGCAACCTCCTCGATCTGGTACTTCTCGACCCCGATGCCCCCGATGGCCGCCCCGACGCCCTCGGCAATCTCGCCCGTCTTCTCCCCCTCCAGCTTCAGGGCCGCATCAATCATGATGATCGCGCTGGGTTTGATACCCATCTCCTCTATGACGTGCCTTATCCCTACCCCTGGCTGGCCCACGTAGGCCATCGGCCCCTCCGCCTTCACCACGTAGAGCTTCCGCCCCTTGTACTCGTTGACGGCCAGGACGGTGTCTTTCGCAATCGTCCTCTTCTCGCGCCCGACCATGTAGCGCGAAGCGATGACGGCACCAATTCCGTCCCCTAGAGGCTGGGCGAGCTTGAAGGTGTCCACCGCGCTCACGAGCGCATCCGCTTCCTGGATTATCATGGGCATCAACATCTGCAGCTGCACCAGCATGAAGTAAGAGTTCGTCTTCTTCCCGAGCAGGTAAAAGTGCCTCACGATCTTGTGTATCGTGTTCAAGGCCGTCGCCGCCTCGAGGAGATTTTCAGAGACCGAGACTGTGACGGGGTTCTTGTCCCCCACTATCGTCCCGACCTCCTGCCTGACCCTCTCGTCCCTAGTGGTCACCACGTGGTCGATCTTCCCGACAATCCCGTTCGGGTCTATGTCCACGGGCATGATGGTTATGTAATCGAGGAACTGGTCGACCCTTTCAGTCGGGTCGCCCGACGCCTTCCCTGTGGTCGTGAGGTAATCGATCGTCTCCTTTCTCGCCCTGTCCTTCATTACCTTGAGCCTTGTGAGTCCGCGACCTATCTCGTTTAACGCAAACCAGACCTGAATCCTGGGGGCATAGAGACCATAGGCGACGAAGACGAGAAGGCTCACCACATAGAAGATACTGTTGAGGTCCAACCCAATTTGGAGCAGCGAAACCCCGATTCCCGACAATAAATTACACTCGAAGAGCGCGGTGCAAGGACTTGGTCTTAAGGATTCCGTATGCACAGTCCGTCCTCATCAGAAGTTGGCGCCGATGAGACTTGGGTAGGTGCCGGCATCACCACTTCCCGAGCCCTTTCGGAGCTCAGTAACATGATGACGACGCGCGGTTTGACTTCTCCCCCTCTTTCGAGTCTGGGTTCGGAATGAGTCCAGGTCGGACCCGCACGCTATGGCCGGCTGGTCGCTGGACCGGAGCGGGCGTAATTTAAGATTTCCGACCCCGCTCTCCAAGAGACTTAAGGCGTCGAAGTTCTCCGAGAAGCGCGTGCAGAGAAAGCTTCTCGACATACTCGCTTGCCCGATCGACAAGAACTATCCGCTCGAACTGATGGAGTTCAAACTGAAGGACGAGATAATAGTCGACGGTGTCCTTCTCTGCGGAAAGTGCAAGAGATTCTACCCGATAATCGATGAGATTCCCGTGATGCTCCCGGACGGGTTGAGGAACAGGAAAGAGGACCTCGAGTTCTTGAACAGGTGGAGGTCGAGGCTGCCCAGGTCGGTCGTGGAAGAGGGAAAACCCTGGAACCTTATGAATGCGTGACTCGGGAAGCTTAAAACAACGCTTCGAACGATTCGTGAGTGAGAGAGGGAGGGGGACGTAGCCTAGCAAGGTGCAAGGTGGATCTCTGCCTCGGCCCTAGAGAGGCATGGCGACAGGCTCCAGTGCAGTTCAAAGTCTGATGACACGGAAACGTGGATGATGTCGCATTGGAGCGGCAAGAGAAACCTGTAGATCGCCGGTTCGAATCCGGCCGTCCCCACCAAAGTCATTGACCCCGGTCCAACCTGTCGACCGCCCGCTTCAGGGGGCTGGCGAGAACCGAATGATATTTCAACTCACCCGAAAGACTGCCTAGCCCAAGACTCGATCAATGCCTCACACGTTTGGAGGGAAGAAGGTAAGAGAGCCCGGTGCCCGCAGGAGGAAGATGACAAGGATTGCAGCAGCGGCGATCGTCGCCATAATCGCTGGAGCCGGGTTGTACATTTACATATCCAACACTTACATATCCAACCAGGGCACCACCACACAGGAGTCGACGAGCTGCACGACGGGGACACCTGTCTTGGGGGCCAAGGGAACCTACGCCAAGATCAACACGAGTCTGGGGAGCATCGAGGTTCAACTCTATCCCTCAGCGGCGCCCAAAACGGTCGCCAACTTCGTCAACCTCTCACAGACAGGATTCTACAATAACCTGGTCTGGCACAGAATCGTGGCGGGATTCGTGATCCAGACGGGCGACCCTAACAGTAGGGGCGGGGGAAACAGGTCGCAATGGGGACTGGGGGGTTCAGGTAAGACTGTTCCGCTGGAAATCTGCAGCACACTGCACAACGACTATGGGTACCTTGGGATGGCAAGGTCATCAGACCCCAACAGCGGGAGCTCACAGTTCTACATCAACGTCAACCAGACGGGGAACACAAATCTGAACGGGCAGTACACGGTGTTCGGTAAGGTGATCAGTGGAATGGATGTTGCTATCGCAATCTCGAAGGTTCCTGTCAATTCAACCGACCAGCCGATTACCCCGGTCTTCGTTACGAGCATAAAGATTCAAGACGCGCCTTAAGAAAGCCCCTCGCCTAATCGACTCATCGACCTGACCGACGAATTCTCGGCTTCTCCCGATGTTACCGTTAATTAGTTCAGGCGAAGGGCCGAGGCGAAGGAAAGGTCGGCAGATGGAGAGATGACGGCCCAGCGAGGCTTGTTCGCATCGGTTCCGCGCGCAGTTAAACTGCTCGTCTTCTCGCAGGTGATGAACAACTTCGCCTTCGGCTATTTCATCATCTATGTCTCGGCCTACCTGCTCGAAAACAGGGTCGGGGCCGACCTGATAGGCGCAATAATAGGCATTCAGGGCATAGCCATAGTTCTCTTCGGGGTGCCGCTCGGTTTACTCTCCGACCGCAGAGGAAGGAAGTGGTTCCTCATCGCCGGGAATCTCTTGCTGGCGCCGATAATCCTCATCTTCGCCTTCACGGACAGCGTCGCCCTCTGGCTAATCGCGTCGGCTATCGGAGGCTTGGCAGAGGCATCGGCTCTCTCGTCCTGGAATGCCATCATTGCAGACCAGACCGACCTCAGCAACAGGGACGGGGCATTTTCACTGTCATTCATCGTTTCCAACATCTTCATCTCCCTCGGCACAGCCCTCCCTTTCTTCTTCCCCATCCTGGAAACCGCAACAGGATTGAGTTCTTCGGTGATTCACAGGGAAGCGCTCGTCGTGTTGGGCTCGGCAAATTTCCTAGCGCCCCTGTTCATCTTCGCTCTCTTGAGAAACTACAGAGAGAAGATTGTCACAAGGGAGGAAGCGTCTCAAAGGGGAAGCATCAGCCTCCTCTTGAAGTTCTCCGGGATAAACAGCCTGATCGGGTTGGGGGCAGGACTGATCATCCCGCTCATTGGCACGTGGCTGAAATTGAAGTTCGGTGTTCCCGACACTTACAGCGGGCCCTTTCTCGCCGTTTCGGGAATAACGATTGCGTTTTCAGCGGTGGGCAGCTCGAGATTGTCGGCGAAGTTTGGCCTCTTGAAATCGATAGTCCTGACTTCTGGCAGCTCCACCCTCTTCATGTTTAGCCTCGCGTTCATACCGAGCGTCTTCCTCGCGGGAGGCGTCTACGTCGTTAGAGCGGCGATGATGAACATGTCCGCACCCCTGATGGACTCGTACCTTATGGGAATCATAGCACCCGACAGGAGAGGGCTTGCAAGTTCAATCAGCGCCATCATATGGCGACTCCCGAACAGTGTCAGCACCATCGTGGGGGGCATAATCCTAGCCTCCGGGAGCTACGACCTCCCCTGGATAGCCGCCTCTCTGCTCTACGCTACGGCGATAGGATTACTCTACGTGAACTTCAAGAACATAAAGCCAAAGGGATAGTTCCTTCAGGGCTCGTCCTCTTTCTTCCGCTCTATCTTGTGTTCGGCCACACGAATCTCCTTCTCCACCTCCCAGATGCCTTTACGCCATATCTTGGCTAGAGCGGGGCCGAGAATGAAAACGAGGGCAGTGACAACAGAGCCAACGCCTACGAACGCCATGAAGGACGCAAATATTTTCCCTGCGTTTGTCGCTGGGGCGTTTGGCGGGCCCTCCGCCGTGACGAGCATGCTCGTGAAGTAGAATGAATCTATGTATGCCCACCCCTCGATGAAGTGCATCCCGAGAGTACCTACACCAAGCACCACGACTATCAGGATGATAGAGTAGAAGGCGCGACGGCGAAACTTGCGGAGCCCGACCGGACTGGTAGTGTTTGTCCTCACGTTCCGACCTCCCTCGCCCGAAGTCAGAAATTCGGGGGGAGATAGTTGTTCTGGACGAGCCACTCCTCGTGTGCCTTTGTAACGCCAGAGGACGTCGGCCCTCCCGTCGTCGAAGTCCCAAGGCGCGACGAGCACCACATCATTTTCTCTGATCCAGACGCGCCGCTTCATCTTACCCCTGATTCTGCCGAGGCGCACCCTTGCCGTCGACGCACTTCACGACCACGTGGTCGCCGCCCTCGATCTTGGTGACCCTTCCCATTAGCTCCCCCTCCTGCGGGACGACGAGTTCCTTGAGATTTGCCTCGCTGAAGCACCTTTCTCTTTCCCAATTTATGTATGCCTCCGTCGATTTTCTTGCAATTTCTCCATCACTTTTCGACCACGAACTCGCAAGCTGTCTTTGCGGTTGAGTGGCAAGATTTTTTGGGTGCGCCTAATAAAATCTGTTCGCAGAGAGATAGTTGGAGAGGCTTCCTCGTTCCTTCTTTGAGGACTACACGCCGTCTGTCGCTAAGCGGCTCCTGGGCCAGCTGCTCGTCAGGAGAATTGGAAGACGCTTCCTCTCCGGCATGTTGGTCGAAGTCGAGGCTTACAGAGGGCGAGACGACCCAGCGAGTCACGCCTTCAGGGGCGAGACGCCAAGAAACAGAGTGATGTTCGGCGAGGTCGGAAAGGCGTATGTCTACTTCACGTATGGGTTCCATCACTGCTTGTGCGTGAAGACCGAGAGGAAGGGAGTCCCGGGTGCGATTCTCGTCAGGGCGCTCGAGCCACTCGAGGGGATCGAGCTGATGAAGAAGAATCGAGGAAAGGAGGAGCTGACCGAGCTGGCGAGCGGGCCCGGAAAGCTCACTCAAGCATTGAAGATAGATCGAAGACTGAACGGTGAGGACCTCGTGCTGTCGGAGAGGCTCTTCTTGGCGAGGGGGAAAGATGCAGCCCTCGAGATTAGGGATTCGAGCCGAATCGGGGTCGACCGCGGTCTTGAATTCAGGTGGAGGTATTTCATCGGAGGAAATCAGTTCGTCTCCAGGGGGAAGCCAAAGACCTAGCTCGTCGCGTCGTTGTTGTTGTCGTCGCCGGAGAACTCATAACTACTACTGTGAACGAAGATGGACGAAATGGGGTCGTCGGCTAGTCGGAGTGATTCCGCCTCTGGGCAAGTCTGGTCTAGGCTTCAAAGAACATGGAGAGGCCTTGGGCGCTTGAGATCGCCGGTTCAAATCCGGCCGACCCCACCTAATCTGACAGTGTGTGATTAATTCAACATAGAGTTGAATCTAGTGAAAAATTCTTGCTCAGAAACTGATGGTGTTTTGACTCGAACTTGATTTCGACTGATGCAATGTTAAATACTTTTGACAACAGACCTGTGCAACTGTTGCAGGCAGCGCCGAGACGAGTTAAGACGATCTACAGCGTGATCGCCTCGCCACAGAGGCTCGAGATTCTTCGGATCCTCAACATAAAGGGTCCCCTCACCTACAGCGCCCTCAAGACCCTCGCGGGCTTCAAGTCGAAGAAGGAGTCCGGAAAGTTCGCGTACCATCTCCGCAAGCTCGTCAGGCAGCTTCTCATCCAGCTGAACAGGCAGGAGAGGAAGTACACCGTGACGAACCTGGGGCGGCTCGTCCTGAATCTCACGCGGCAGATCGAGGAGCAGTCCCTCGTCGAGAGCGGGAAGCTTTACGTCAGGACCTCTCATCAGACGATGGAGGAGTTCAACGCGAACAAGATCCTCCAGTCTCTCGTGAAGGAGGCGGGGATGCCCGTCGAACTCGCCCAGAAGATCACCAGCGAGACCGAGTCGAGACTCTACAAATTCCAGACCCAGTACCTTACGGCCCCTCTCATCAGGGAGATGGTCAATGCCCTTCTGGTCGAGCACAGCCTGGAGGAGTACAGGCACAAGCTCACGAGGCTCGGGATGCCCATCTACGACGTGACGCAGCTTCTCAACAAGGTGGGCGACGACGGAGGGAACGTGGAGTCGCTCGTCCATATGACCGGTGGAGCGGTCTTCTCCGAGTACCTTCTCCTGGAACAGCTTCCCAGGGACGTGGCCGACGCACACCTGGCGGGAGACATTCACATCTCGAACGCCGGAGTCTGGGGTCTGATGCCCGATACAGTCTTCGTCGACCTCCTCTCCGTCAGGGCTTCGGGCTTCAACCCGAGGGGAAGGCTCGCCTACGCGCCGATGCTTCCCACTCCGGAGAACGCGGAGAAGGCGCTCGGCATCATCTCAAACCTGTCGCTATTGATGGACAGAGAAGTCTCTGTCGAGGTAACCTTCAGGAACTTCCTTCAGTATCTCGCCCCCTTCTGCAGGTCGAGGACAAAACGGGAACTCGAAGCCATGATCCTCCGATTCCTGGAGAGCGTGACAGGGGGGATGTCAACTCCTCAGCGAGGCATCGTGACGATCGAGCTGAACCCGTTCAAGCACGACGAGGTCGGGAGGGACCTGATGGAGAAGACCCTCGATGCCACCCTAGGGACCTACAGGGATTTCGTCGAGGCTACGCCTCGCCCGGAGGTGAGACTCCTTCTCGCTAAACCGAATAGAGTTGACGAGACGAAGACGCTCAAGCAGGCGGCGGGGATTCTCTTCAACGGCGGGCGGATCGCCTTCTTCTCCCCCGACCAGAGGAGGTCGTT